>Ga0209345_10004906_pt1 | contig 12661 bp, 7 predicted proteins | sample Cruoilmetagenom7_FD_187294 | JGI IMG/M metagenome (GOLD analysis project Ga0209345, IMG submission 187294) | Oil polluted marine microbial communities from Coal Oil Point, Santa Barbara, California, USA - Sample 7 (SPAdes) (version 2) | ecosystem: Environmental > Aquatic > Marine > Oil seeps ...
CATAAAGGTATGGAGCGTATTCAGCGTTGGTGGGCACGTCGTTACTACATGGAAGGTCGTCTAGATGGCGGTCCTGTTTCTGAAGGTGATGGCACTATCTTGCAAAAAACTGTACTTGTTGCAATTTATCCGCAAGATATTAAAGGTATCGGAATCTTCTCTGTACGCTACAACGACCCAAGTGCTAAAACTCCAGATGATGTTTGGGCATACTTGAAGTCAGTACGTCGTGCACGTCGTTTGTCGGGTAACGCTTGGATGGATCCAATCGGTGGTACAGTGCAGCTGTATGATGATTGGGATATTTGGGATGCAGTACCTACCAAATATAAAGATGTTACTTTGACTGGTAAGCGTTGGATCTGGGCAATTGCTCACGCTCCTTTGATGACTGTTGACCTTTCGTTCAAAGGCACCATTAAAGAGTTTCCTGCGGTAGATATGGATACGCCTCCTCACTTCTTCCCTAACGAACAAGTTCAGTGGGAACCACGTGAAGTAGTTGTCATCGAAGGTACTCCTCCCGATGAGCATCCCTACAGCAAGAAAATCGTTTATATGGAAATCGATTACCCACGTCCTTACCTGGGTGAAGCTTACGATAAAAACGGCAAGTTCTGGAAAAGCTTTATCTTCCAAAACCGTGTAGATTACGGTGATGACGGATATCAAGCACCGATTCCTGTTGTTGGCCATATCATTGATTGGAAAGCTGAGTTCTCTACTACTTGGTCTTCCAACATGAAAGCCAACCCTGCTGGTGTTGAAGAGCATGATGTGTCACTTAAAACTTTGATTAAGTTGGCGCGTTAATACAGATCGACTATTCCGTGTAAAGCTGCTGGTGAAATATAATTTTATCAGCAGTCTTTGCCCGGAATATTTTTTTAAAATAATTAAAAAAACTATACACTTAAGACTATTACGGCCTATGTCTGGGTTGTGTATTCTTTTTCGGGGGTGTTATGAACGTTGCTGCACAAAACCATGCTGATGATAAAACAGCCGATTCTTCTATCGAAGAAGAAAAATCAGCAGGTCAAAAGATATTAACTACACTTATTTCGATTTTGCCTTGGGCCATTGTTGCTACATTGCTTTGGGCTGGTCTTTTTGTAAAACCAAAAGCCGTAATAGAAGAGGTCATTACCGCACCAATTAACGTCAGGGATAATATATTTGGTATTGCTCACGTTAGTGGAGACAAATATTTGGTTGCAGGTAACTACGGTAAAATGCTGATCACCGAAGATGGCGGTAAAACTTGGGTGGATCAGGTTTCGACTGTAGATGTACACCTTCAAGATATTTCTGCCTGGGATGATAAACGTGCTGTTGCCGTGGGCAACATGGGTACTACTCTCATGACAGAAGATGGCGGTAAAACCTGGGTTTCTGTGGAATCGCCTAAATCAGACGTGGCGAATAAACTGCTTAAAGTTCATACCTATCCCGGTGGTGAAGCACTTGCTGTGGGCGAAATGGGTATGATTATACGTAGTATGGACTATGGTAAAACCTGGAAAATGCTTCGTGAAGAAAACGATATTTTCATGAATGATGTTGTTAAAGTTGATGCCAATACAATTTGGGTTTCTGCTGAGTATGGTCAAATATTCAAGAGCATTGATAACGGCGCAACTTGGGAAGAACTTTTTACCGATAGCCCGAACAGTTTTGCTGCAATTGCCGCAAAAAACCCTCAAGAAATAGTAATAGTTGGCCTGGCTGGTGTTGTCGTCGGAACCACTAACGGTGGTGAGACTTGGACATACGTGTCCCCAGAGCAGTCTGGCATGACTGAGCACTTGATGGATGTGCAGTGGTCAGATGCTATTGATAGATGGGTAGCCATAGGCAACAAAGGTAAGTGGATGACATTTACTAGTGAGTTGACTGATTTCGAACCAATGAATATTTCTACTACCGATTATACATCGCATACAGAAATGGAGATTGTTGGAGGTAAGGGTCTTGCTGTTGGCGCTACTGTAGGTTCATTGGACTTAAAAACAAAAACTTGGTCGTTATACGCCGAGTAATTGTTTAAAAATTATTAATTATAAGGGTTCGCCCATCCATGCAATTTCGGGTTGTTGGAGAATAGAATGTTAGAGAATTTTGCACTTTTCTGTATGAAGTCCAGAAAGGTAGTTTTGACGGTAGTATTTATCATAACTGCTATTTTGGCTACGTTTGCAACGCGTATTGATGTAAAGACGGTGTTCGAGGATTTACAGCCTGGAAGCCACCCTTACATAAAAATTCATGAAGAGTTTAAGAAAACCTTTGGTGGTACTAGTATCATCACCTTCATGATTCAGTCAACCAAGGGCGACATCTTCCAGATGCCAGTTCTTGAACAGATACATGCTCTTACTCAGGGTTTGTATAAAATTGATGCAATCAATGAATTTCAGATCTACTCCATTGCGGGTAAAAAGCTGAAAGAAGTACGTGCATCTACTGAGGGGATTCAGAGCTTCCCATATATGTGGCCTAATCTGCCTGAAAGCCAAGCAGATATCGACCGCATTAAAGAAGCAATTTTACGGAGTCCGTTGGTTTATGGCCCATTTGTGTCAAAAGACCTCTCAGCAACACTAATTACCGTTGACTTTTTTGATAGTTTACTAGAGTACAATCTTGCGTATGAGCAGGCTTATGAGCTGGTTGAAAGGCTTGATAACGATGCCGTAGATATTTCTTTGGTAGGCAACCCTATCTTGTATGGTTGGGTTAATCATTTCCTTCCAGAAACTATGAAGCTGGTTAGTTATGCTGGAATCATCTTCCTTGTACTGCTGTTCCTGATCAACAGAACTTGGCGTGGTACGCTTTTGCCACTTTTGGCTGGTGCTATCAGTGCAATTTGGGCCTTGGGTGTAGCCAAGTTAGTAGGTATCCATTTTGATCCGCTTGTAGTGGTTGTTGCCATGCTGATTACAGCACGGGCAGTTTCTCACTCGGTACAGATGATAACTCGTTTCCATGAAGAGATAGATTCTGTTAAAGGTCATGAAGAAGATCTGGATTCATATGCCGCAGCAACAGTTACGCTTAAAGATCTACTAAGGCCTGGTCTGCTGGGTATTGCTACTGACGCAGGTTGTGTAACGGTTGTTGCTATTAGCCCAATTCCCCTGCTTCAAAAGTTAGTGGTTTTGGCTGTAGTTTGGGTAGCAACAGTTGCAATAAGCTCTATTATTGTTACGCCTGTGTTGTTGTCTTGGGTTAAGAAGCCTAAATCCTATGCGCACCCTTTAAATTTGGATCGTTTGGTCATCCGACCCTTCCTAAACATGTGTGTAAGTATTGTTGCCACCCGTGCCAGATACGTGGTTGTTGCGATTGCTGCTGTACTGTTTGTTGTTTGTGGTCTAAAAGCGGTTCATTTGACAGTGGGTGATGCAAATCCTGGCTCACCTATTTTGTGGCCTGATGCGCGTTATAACGCTGATTCACTGGCAATCAATACCCAGTTCCCTGGCGCTGATCGTATGTTTGTGGTGGTCGGTCGTGAGGAAAAGAATCAGATCAAAAATGTTCATGTTCTCGATACCATGCTGAGATTCCAGCGTTATATGGAAGAGCAGCATGAGATTGGTGGCAGTATTTCTCTTTCAGATATTCTCCCTTCTGTAAATGAGACGCTACGTGAAGGTAACTTTAGGTACGCTGAGCTTGGTGAAACGACTACCAACAATGCTGAACTGATCTACATGTATGAAAGAGCTGCGGAGCCTGGTGACCTTAACCGATTCACTGACGTTAACCGTATGAATGCCTCTATTACAATGTTCTTTGCTGATCGGCAGGGTAAGACTATCCAAACGGCAATTGCTCGTGTCAAGCGATTCAAAAATGAAAACCCTGATGTGAACATCAGTTTGGCTGGCGGTACTATTGGTGTAATCGCTGCGGTGAACGAAGTGATTCTATCTGGACAGATCCAGTCTATCGCACTAGCTCTCTTTATTCTGGTGATGATGTGTATCCTCGTTTATCGGTCTAGTATTGCTGGTATGTTCTTTATGGTTCCAGTTGTGTTGGCAAACCTTGTGACTTTTGCCTTCATGTCTTGGCAAAATATTGGCATGAACATTAATACAGTGCCTGTAGCTGCTTTGGGTATTGGTCTGGGTGTTGATTATGCTCTCTACATTTGTGACCGTATTAAAAGTGAATACGACAGTGGTAAAACGCACTTGGAATCTATTTCCTTGTCATTGCACTGTGCTGGACGTGGTGTACTGGTAACCGCATTTGTACTGATTGCTAGTGTTTGTGTCTGGTTGTACTCATCATTGCGTTTCCAAGCAGAAATGGGAATGTTGATTGGCCTCTGGCTAACAGTATCAGCGCTAAGCGCGTTGTTCCTGATGCCTGCTTTGGCTTATATCTGCAAACCTAAGTTCCTCTTTGCTCAGAAACATTAAGTGATGTAGAACTACAGGTAGATTTATTAAATTAAATCTACCATTTAAAAAGGCCCATTTATGGGCCTTTTTTTGTGTGTGTGAGCAATGTGATTTGAATGAAAAGAAAACATCAAAAACTTTTAAAGGTATTTACTTAGATACAAGAAAATTGGCTGTAAGTTGGCTGGTTTGGTAAAAGCTTAGTTAGTGTTTTTAGCTAGTTTGTATTTTTATGAATATAGTTATGAAGGTTTATAGTGGATGGGTCTATTGAGGCGTCTTCTGAAAAGTTGCTGCAAAGTATTTTCTTTGTCATATTTTTACCGAGCTCGACTCCCCATTGATCATAAGAATTAATATTTAAAATACTTCCCTGAATGAAAACCTTGTTTTCATAAAGGGCAACTAGAGCACCAAAGTTTTTAGGCGATAGCTCTTTGATTAAAAGAATATTTGAAGGTTTATTACCTTTGTAGAATTTATGTGCGGGAAGTGCTTTCTCACTTTTCCCTGTCATTAGTGCTGAGGCCTGGGCTATCAAGTTGCTCAATAAAAAGTTGTGGTGCTCTTTATTACTCAGAGAGTCATTAATAAAGCCGATGAAATCTACGGGTACATAATGAGTACCTTGGTGAAGCAATTGGAAAAATGCGTGCTGACTATCGGTGCCTGTTTGTCCCCAGATTATAGGTGCTGTTGCATAGTTAACAGGCTGGCCATTCATTGATACAGATTTACCATTACTCTCCATTTCTAATTGTTGTAAATAAGAAGGGAGTAAGGTTAATCGCTCGCAGTATGGGATTACCGCCTGCGTATGCGTATCTAGGAAGTCGTTATACCAGAGGCTGACCAAAGCCATAATAACGGGCATGTTTTGCTCTAGAGGCGCTGTTTTAAAGTGAATGTCTACATTTCTTGCACCTTCAAGCATGGATTTGAAGTTGTCATGCCCAATACATATGGATATTGAAAGTCCAACATTTGACCATAGTGAATATCTGCCACCTATCCACTCTTGAAATTCCAAAATACGACTGGGGTGAATCCCATACTCTGCTGCTCTCCTTTTGTTAGCTGTGATGGCAATTACATGCTCTGAATTTTGTGGGTTCTGTAATCCCAGTGACTGCTCTAACCAGTTTAGTGCAGTGTGTGCATTTAACATTGTTTCTTGAGTGCCAAAAGACTTACTGACAATAAGAATCAAGGTTGTTTCTGGGTTAAGTGCGTTGATAGTTGAGAGGATTTCAGCACCATCAGTATTGGACACAAAGTATATATTGATGGTGTTGTGAGCATAGGCTCTGAGAGCCTGACATGCCATTCGTGGGCCTAGGTCAGAGCCGCCAACGCCAAGATGGATTACATCAGTTATCTTTTTTCCTGTTGAACCAAGCCATTCTCCTTCTCGAACTTGATTGCTGATAATAGACATCTGCTCAAGAGCTTGCTCAACTTCATTATGTACAGGCCTGTGGTTATGTAAAAAATTATCTTCTTTATGACCACGCAATGCCATATGGAGAGCAGCTCTGTTTTCCGTAGTGTTGATCGCTTCACCATTACACATTGCAGTAAGGTGGGACATGACTGAGGTCTGTTTGGCTAGGTCGATGAGAGAAGACATAACCTGATTGTTAATTAAGTTTTTAGAATAGTCTAAAAAAAGCTCATCGCATAGGGTAGAAAAACCTTGACTACGATGGGGGTCTTGATGAAACAAATCGATGATGTCTTCATCTTTTATAGATTTGGCCAGATCTTCCAATTTTTTCCATGCAGGCAGAGTTTCTGGTGATACCCTAGTTTGATAATCCGACACACCTAAACTCCTAATCCCTTATTGGACCTTTTACGCGGCACTTGTTAAAGACTAACAGTAGCCTCTATAGGTTTGGAATTATATCAGGTGTTTATGCATTACAAAGAGGAGTTCAAAGACTCTTTTTATATTCCACCAAGTTTAATTGTGTTCAATTCGGCCATATCCATTAATAGCAATTCGTACCATTGGTGTTATCTCTATCAGTCGGTCATAAGCGTTTACCAGCTTACTTTCTATCTATTAGATATAGTTGTATAGAATCCTATATTTCAGCTTGACTACACCCCCACACTTTCCTATATTACGCGGCCTTGCTAGCTAGCAGATAGCTAAGCAAGTAATACGCACTCGTAGCTCAGCTGGATAGAGTACTCGGCTACGAACCGAGCGGTCGAAGGTTCGAATCCTTCCGAGTGCGCCAATTTACTACCTAGTAGTAGCCCAAAGCCTCCGTATACCGGGGGTTTTGTCGTTTTTAGCCTAGAGGATAGGTTACAAAATCTCTGTTTTTTCTGCTCCATCTCTGGGGTAAGATGATGCTGATCTGTACCACCTAAAATGGACACTCGCCTAAGCGACACTTAGTTTTTCATATTGCTCAGGACTTAGATCGCCAATAGTACTGTGTCTTCTCTTCCTGTTGTAATCAACATTAGCATATTCAAAAAGGAGTTGGCAGAGGTTGTAAAAGGTCTGGGTCACTAGTTAATTTAATTATTGGCGGTTTAAGTCGTGTTGAACACTGGACAGGGAGTAGTGTTAAGGTCTATATTTGACCACATGGTAACAAATAGGCGGCCAATTGAATACAGTTGATCAACATAGGTGTGTAGGAAGACCTCGAGAATTTGAAGAAGATCGAGTGCTTAATGCAGCCATGAACACCTTTTGGAATAAGGGCTATGAAGGCACTTCATTAAAAGATTTGTGTTCAGCAACAGGTCTGCATAAGGGAAGTTTGTATCAAGCTTTTGGCGACAAGCACCAATTGTTTTTGAAGTCACTCAAATATTATATGGAACAATCATTTAAAGAGGTTGCAGCTAGTGCTTATTTACATGATTCCCCCATGGCCAATCTACGTTCTTTGCTAAATGAAATAACGACCAAGTGTATTGATGGTGAGGGTTGTATGGTCATTAACTCGTTGGTTGAAATGGCCCCTCATGACCTGGAAGTGAAACAAATGATAGATCAGAGCTATGCTATGAAGCAGCGGTTTCTAACTGATTTAATTGATAGGGCACAGCGTGATGGCGAAATCACTATTAAACAAGAGCCAGATCGACTTGCAGCGGTGTTAATGGTGACACTAGCTGGGCTTGCGGCAACGGTAAAAGGGTTTTCAAATACTGACCATGTTACCTACGTGCTAGAAGATGTGTTGGGCTCTTGGTTATAGCTGAATGACGTTGATATTTTTTAGCTTTATTTTTTATGACATATTTATGACCAATTGGTAATTAATAAACTGAGGTAACTTCATGGACCGCTATTTTGACGCGATAGATCGATTCTCTGCAAAGCTGACAAGGGGCGTTATTCAATTTCGCTGGTTGGTGCTGATTGGCGTTGTCGTGATGACTTTTGGTGCTGGCACTGGCATGTCGAAACTGGAGTTTGCCGCAAATTACAGAGCGTTCTTTTCCGATGAAAATCCAGAGTTAGCAGCATTTGAGAATTTGCAGGCTACCTATACTAAAAATGACAATATCTTGTTTGTTGTTGAGCCAGAGACTGAAGGTGAAACGGCCTTTACTAACAACACTTTGGCTGCTGTAGAAGCTCTAACGGCGGAAGCCTGGAAAATCCCCTATGCCATTCGTGTGGATTCTATCAGTAACTTTCAATATACCAAAGCCATTGAAGATGATCTGATTGTTGAAGACCTAGTTATTGATGCAACGGATCTGACACCTGCTGAATTACTTTCCCGTAAGAAAATTTCGATAGATGAACCACTTCTGGTCAATCAACTGATAACGCCATCCGGTGGTGTTACTGCCATCAATGTGGTGTTGCAGTATCCAGAGAAAGACCTAATGGAAGTTCCTGAGGCGGTTAATGCTGCGAGAGCATTACGCGAGCGTATTGAAACGGAATTTAGTGGTATCAATATTTCTTTGACTGGCGTTTCCATGCTTAATAATACTTTTTCTGAAGTAGGGCAGATGGATGCAGGAACACTGATGCCGTTGATGTTTTTGGTGATATTGGTAATGGCTTGGCTGATCCTACGTTCATTTGCCGGTACCGTTACAATTTTACTGGTCATTGCTTTTTCAACTATTGTGGGCATGGGGGTAGCAGGATTCTTTGGCGTTAAGCTCACACCTATTTCCATGAGTGCCACCACAGTTATTCTTACCTTGGCGGTAGCGGACTCTATTCATATTTTGATTTCCTTGCGGGGGCTAATGCGTGAAGGCCTCACAAAACTTGAAGCGATTCCCGAAGCGGTGCGCCTGAACTTTATGCCCGTCACCATTACATCGGTGACAACTATTGTGGGTTTCCTTTCTCTGAATTTCTCTGACTCTCCACCATTTTGGCACCTTGGGAATATTACAGCGGTAGGTATCGGTGCTGCATGGTTGTTCTCAATCACATTATTGCCTGCTTTGATGAGCTTACTGCCGGTTAAGGTGAAAGAGGCGCATGAAGCTGAATGGTCGCAAATAATGATGACGCAGTTAGCCGATTTCGTTATTGCAAACTATCGGAAGTTATTGGTGGGTATTAGTGTTGTGGTTCTTGCTTTTATAGCCTTTATTCCAACTATTACCTTTAATGATCAGTGGGTTGAGTATTTCGATGAGCGTGTAGAATTTCGTACAGACTCAGATCAGGCATTAAAGCACTTCGGCCTATATCCCATTGAGTTCTCTGTGCCTGCACTTAATCCTGGTGGGATTAGTGAGCCGGAGTATCTTGATAACCTTGAAAAGTTTGCGGTGTTTTTACGCACTCAACCTGAGGTTATACATGTGTACTCCATCTCAGACATTATGAAACGCCTGAACAAAAACATGCATGGGGATGATCAGAGCTTTTATCGTATTCCAAATAATCGTGAATTGTCGGCACAGTATCTATTGTTATACGAGCTGTCTTTGCCCTATGGATTGGATTTGAACGACCGTCTTAATGTAGATAAGTCTGCTACGCGTGTAACCGCTATGTTACATAAGGCCACCACTAGCGAAACCAAGACATTTCTTGCTAACTCGCGTCAATGGATGGCTGAAAATTGGCCTGAATACATGCAGGCACAGCCTACCAGTGCACAGGTCATGTTCACCTATATTACCGATCGTAATGTACAAAATATGATTACAGGAACAATAGCTGCAATCTTTGCTATTGCCTTAATCATGATTGTGGCACTGCGTAGTTTCCGCTTAGGGATGTTGAGTATGATCCCCAATGGTTTGCCGTTACTGATGACTTTTGGCACCTGGGCATTACTTATCGGCGAAGTAGGGTTCTCTGTTGCTACGGTGGCTTCTATTTCACTGGGAATTATCGTGGATGATACGGTGCATTTTCTTTCTAAATATGTTCGTGCCAGAAATGAGAAAGGCCTCTCTGCAGAGGACTCCATACGATATGCTTACCGCAATGTAGGTATGGCCATTGTCGTCAATACCATTATTTTAGTTGTAGGTTTCTTGGTGTTAACAACTTCAGCCTTCAAAATGAATGTTGATATGGGCCTGATGACAATTATGTCGATTCTATTTGCTCTGCTGCTCGATTTTCTGTTTCTCCCAGCGCTTTTGCTGGTCATAGGGAAGGATAAAAGTTCTGTACCCGCAGGTGGTACTCAATCTGTGCCTGAGTCTTTATAAAGTGTGACCTATAAGTCTTGATATTGTTATAGAGAAATATAGAGCTGAATAAAAAGGTAAATAAAATGAAACAACGAAATATTTTTAGTGCCAGGCATTTATTTGTGGCTAGCATCGTCAGCTTTTCTCAGCTACTTATTTCCCCAGCATTGGCGGACACTGTTGGACAGAGCGGTGTTGAAGAGAAAAGTGCTGAGGAAGTGAAAGGCTTTGAAATTGCCGCTAGATCTGATCGTTCAGATAGAGGTTTCGGTGATAGCGAAGCAAAGATGACCATGGTGCTGCGTAATGCCGCTGGTCAGGAGTCATCTCGATCCATGAAGTTTACAACCCTAGAAATACCTGATGAATCAGTGGGAGATAAAAGCCTTGTGTTGTTTTCCACACCCAGAGATATCGAAGGTACTGCATTGCTTTCCCATGCCAAGATACTAGACCCAGATGATCAATGGCTCTATTTGCCAGCACTGAAACGAGTAAAAAGAATTTCTTCTAGAAATAAGTCTGGCCCGTTTGTTGGATCTGAATTTGCCTTTGAAGATTTTACTGCGAGTGAACTGAATAAGTTTAGCTATACCTATTTGCAAGAAGAAGCCTGCGGAGATTTACAATGCGATGTGGTTGAGCGTATTCCTCGCTATGAAAATTCTGGTTACACCAAGCAGATTACATGGGTAGATACCACGGATTACCAAATCCGTAAAATTGAGTTCTATGACCGCCGTGGTAGCCTGCTCAAAGAACTAAAATTTGAAGACTATCGTAAGTATGGCGACAGCTACTGGCGCTCTCACCGCCTAGTGATGAAAAATATGCAGACAAACAAGAGCACAGATCTGGTCTATGGCGAATATAAATTTGGTGTTGGCTTAACCGATGGTGATTTTGTTAAAGGCCGTTTATCTCGCCTGAGGTGATTATTAAAGTGAAGAATATCCTAATGCAACATTACCGTCATCAGGTCACTGGCTTAGTTTTATTGCTCTTAGTTCTAGGTGTATCGCCAGCCTGGGGCAGTGATTCTGAGTGGGATATTTCGGGTAACACAGCATTACAGCTTCGAGGGTTTTCTCAGGATGCATTGTGGCCAGAGCAAAATACCAGTGATGTTGAGGTGTCAGTTTCTGGTGAATGGGAGGTGCGCTGGCGTAGTGAAGAGGGCGATCAGCGTGCATCTTTTATCCCCTTTGCCCGTTGGGATGAAAATGACGACGAAAGAATCCATATTGATTTACGTGAAGCTTATTGGGCTTATGAAGATTGGTCTTATAAGGGAACAGATATCGAGCTCCTTGTAGGTATTAATAAGGTTTTCTGGGGTGTTACGGAATCTGTTCACTTGGTAGATATTGTTAACCAAACAGATTTGGTAGAAGACCTTGATCAGGAGGATAAACTCGGGCAACCCATGATTAATTTGGCGTTACAGCATGACTGGGGTTTGCTCAATATTTACCTGTTACCTTACTTTCGTGAACGCACATTCCCTGGAATCGATGGTCGCTTTCGCACACCACTACCGGTGGATTGGAATGATGCTGAATATGAATCCGGCGATAAGGATAAGCATGTAGATTTTGCCTTGAGATACAGCCACTATTTTGGTGACGTAGATGTGGGTGTTTATTATTTCAACGGCACTAGCCGAGAACCCCGGCTAGAGCTTGCTCCCAATGGGCAGCAGCTGACCCCCTTCTATGATCAAATAGATCAGGTTGGTGTTGACGTTCAGTACACTAAGGATGCTTGGCTTTGGAAGCTGGAAACCATTGCTAGAGATGGTTATGACGAGTCCTTTATGGCGGCGGTTGGAGGTTTTGAATATACCTTTTATCAAGTGCAAGAGAGTGATGCAGACCTTGGTTTTCTGGTGGAGTATCAATACGATGATCGATCTTCAAAGGAGCCCGCTACAATTGCTGATAATGACCTCTTTGTTGGTGGTAGGTGGTCCTTAAATGACACTCAGGATACTGCGCTACTTGCAGGTGTCGTGGTGGATAAAAAAACCTCAGAAACCTTTTTTAACATCGAGGCTGAACGACGTTTTGGTGACAATATTGTTATTGAATTGCGGGCCCGAGCTATTACCAATGCTGAGTCAGATGAACCGTCGTATTCATTCAGCAGGGACGATTATATTCAGTTACAAATCAGTCGATATTTCTAACCACTTATTAATTGTCTAATCATCTTTTCTTTGTGTCCTTTTTCCATATGCTGCATCAGTTTTTAAACAGCTGAATGTTGCAGCGTGAGACTGTTGTTGCAGCGTGAGTCTATAGCTGGGAGAATTCGCGCTGCTGTTTTTTTCAACATTTTTTAATAGTAAAGGTTCACCCGTTTAAAAGCTCGAGGCTACAGTGTCAAAAATTGGTTTGTTCTTTGGTAGTGATGAAGGAAACACAGAATCTATTGCCGATCGCATTGCTAAGCGGTTAGGTGAAGATGTGGTTGATATTCACGATATAGGTGATGTTACTCAACTTGAGTTTCTCGATTACGACATGCTAATCCTTGGTATCCCCACTTGGGATTTTGGTCAGATTCAGTCTGATTGG
>Ga0209345_10004907_pt1 | contig 12660 bp, 18 predicted proteins | sample Cruoilmetagenom7_FD_187294 | JGI IMG/M metagenome (GOLD analysis project Ga0209345, IMG submission 187294) | Oil polluted marine microbial communities from Coal Oil Point, Santa Barbara, California, USA - Sample 7 (SPAdes) (version 2) | ecosystem: Environmental > Aquatic > Marine > Oil seeps ...
CAAAACACTGTATGATCGAGTCCTCAAAAGCATCACAATTGAGATAGACTATAGGGCTCCAATCTTCGTATATCCATACTTCTTCTGACGCCCAATAGTCCGACCAGTATTCCACATCTCTTTTTTTCCCAGAAGAGGGAGTCACCCTCCCTTGGTCAGTAATTTGTATAGCGTCATAATGGCATTCCGTTACATCATCCACCTTTCTTGTGTTCAGACCGTCTTCAGTGCCTTCGTGAATAATGAGCTTTTTATGCTCGCCGTCTTCGTCACCCACTCCCCATACCATACATTCATTCTGTCTTTCCTGCAAGGCTCTTTTCTTTTCTCTTATCCGCCAAGCCCCTAACGACAAAACTTCATTATCATCAGGAGTAGTCTCATCCCATTCGTGAGTCATGCTTTTTTACCTAATATATTTACTATCATAGCCCTATAGTCCACAGACATCGTGCCTGTGGACACCTTCCCCTGACAAGCAAAAGTTGTAGTTTCATCAGCCGCGGCCTCTAATACCATAAACAAAGAAAGTGTTCTTGCGTATGTTGACGTGACCACCGCGGACGGCTGCAAAATATAATCCCCTGTGCCAGACTTTACGTATATCCGTACCTCTCCATCTGCTTCTACGCTCAGGTCACATGATGCCACCAATTGAACAATAATAATATCCCCGCTCTCCACCGCTATCTCTACATCCAAGCCAGGTATTTCAGCCCAATCCGACCAGGTGACATCTCTCTGTGTTTCGTCGCTCCCTATAGCATAGTACGCATATTCTTTACTAGGATAATTCAGGCTTCCGTCTTTCGTTATTTGAGCTATGCTGCCATCTGAGTCCCGGTAGTGAAGCTCTGAAAGGCCGCTTACTTCTTTCGTAAAAACTATACCTTTGTTTTCCTGAGACAACGGATCATCCGTCTGATCGTGGAGAGTGACTTTCTTATACTCTCCGTCATCCTCGCCCACGCCCCAGTAACGGTCGACCTCTTCTCTTTCCCTTATATCTACTTTAGTGTCTCGTATTTCTTCCGCTCCTGCCGATATAAGGTCAGAGTCCTCCGGTTCAGATTCTGAGTCCACCCAAGGTCTAGTGTAAGCCATCATACCCCCCGATAAGGAAGCGTCATAAAATCTTTCGACCTATAACTCCAATCCTTTCTGTTTAATATATACTGCTCATTGATTGCCCGCGCATAGGCCGTATTAGCCTTATCCACATAATCCAAAGGTGCAGCAATCTCGAATATCCCAAGATTGATAATAAGATAAGCCGCCTCTATAGTCAAGACATCTTCTGCCGCATTAAAAGCCGCTAAATCTTCTGCCGGCCTGTCTAAATATCCATAATATTTAATGTTCAAAGTGCAGTCCTCCTCTGGAGTAGGCCACAACTTCAGTGACAATGGATATTTAATCTCATAATAAATAGGGTACTCAGCAGACATGTTTTCCAGAAAACAAATCTCTGCCTGCAAAGGCTCTATCTTCCTTAGAGGCGTTCTCAATGTCCCGTCTGATTGTTCGATCTGAAGAAGGCGTTCTCTTTTGAAATTGCCAAAATCTAAATCATACTCGCCATCATCGGCGGACACAGCCAACGGATAATCCTTTTCCATGAACCACCAATCTGTAGGCTCTTGGATTTGCCGGTGAATAGTAGAAAGAATCCCCTCAGAACCTTTCATTATGCCTTCAACCGATTCCGGTTCAGTCGTGTCTCCATAAACGGCGAACATGACCCTGTTGTAAATTTCACCAAATGTCATTGCCCTTCTTCTGCTTTGTCATCTTTATTGCCTTCTTTTGCCACTTCGTCTGCTGGTTCACCCTCTCCATTCTCTTTCCCGTCTCCCTTCTTTTCTCTCCCTTTGCGTGGAGTCTCCATCTCAACAAGATATCTTGCCTTTTTAATGGCTACCGGTCGTCCATAAGGCATTCCGTCATCATTAAGCATAAACTTGTAGTCCATGAAGTACGTTGCCTTCAATGCCTCAATGGCTTCCTCTGTCAAACTGTTGACCTTACCAGGGATGACCTTGTATCTATTAGTATTGACCGAAAATTTCATAGGCTTTTCCACTAAATTAGCGCCCTGCATCTGGACATCCGTCACTTTGCATTTAAATTTTGGTTCTTTCATGTTACCTCACCGCCAAATAAGTTATTACGTCATCTAAATTGATAAGCGCGTCGGCTGAAATTTTAAAACCTTCAGCATAACTCACTCCGGTAGTATCGTCATAGTACGAGTCATAAACCGTAATCCCGTCTGTCGTCAAGGCGACGATACCTGCCGTATCCGCCCCTGCCGCCTCAGTTTCTAAACCCGAACCGTTCGCTATGGAATCCCAATATTCAAGTTTATCGTATGTAGAGAGATTTTGCAGCAAAACATACGAAGGCTTAAAGCCTAATTCAACTATTATCTCCTCTGTTGTCCCTGTTACAGAACCTATCTTTGCGTCAACCATCTTCGCCTCCTTTTAAGCGTGTTCATATCTTATTATCCAATTTTGTTTAATGATCAAAGCAGTCATTGTCTTTTTTAAGGCAATACTCCCTCTCTGATTGTAAGGGTCTTCTACCCCGCTTGAACCTAAAGCCTTAATTATAGTCTGAAGACTCCGCCCTTCTACCGGAAGTACTCCATAAGCATCTGAGCCAAATATTAACGTACTGTATACGTCGATGCCTGCCGCCCCTTCTTCTTCAAACACTTTGGCATTTTGAGTTCCCACAAATCTTATATGCTTATAGCTTCCGATCTCACTTTCATGTGTGTTTTGTTGAGCCGCATACTTCTCTACAGGGATAAATCCTGTTAAAGCCTCGAAAGCGTCTTCTTTGTCGGTATGACATATCCCCATAAAACAAGACCTTATGGGAACAGTGGAAATACCGGTAGTGGCGTTTATCATTTTTTTGATAAACCTCGCCTTGTTGGTTTTCAAAAGAGTTTTAACGGCGTCTAAGTCACTCGTACTAGGACCATCAGCCGTCAAAAGCCTTGTCGCAACGGCATTGGCATGGTACACCGACGTTCCGCCGGATATATTATCCCTTATGAATGAGTCTAACAACTCATAAACCCTTTCCCCAAGCATTTCTGAAAATTCAACCAACAAAGGATCAGCATTTGAATAATCAACGACATCTGAATATATGATATGATCTCCTATATCATATACAGTGCTTGTGACATCTGTATGTTGAGGAGTATCAGCTTGAGGGGTAACACCTTCAGGTATAATCCCACCGCCTGTCAACTCATCATACATCCTAAAATGCGCCTGCCTCCCGTGTTTTCCAGGAAGAGACTTTGCCTGTGGGAGCTGGCCCCAAAGCCCATGAACTAGATAGGGCGTCCCACGCATGTGCGCTATTCTTTTATACGATTCGACAACCCCAGAGGTTACCGTAGTTGTGTCTGTTATATTCATCGTTTTGCTCCATATTTAACATTATTTATATACTTTCCAAACTCGTCATCATTTTTTTCCCAAATAGCATCAACCTCATCCAATACGCTCCCGTGGCCGCCTCCCATATCAGTAATAGTAGCTGGCGCATTCAAATTAGTTCTAATCTTTTCGGCTGTTTCCCTGCTCTTTTCCTGTATGGCTTTTTTAATCACTTCAGGATGAGTTTGACCTAATTGATAAAGCGTTCCTGCCGGGTCTACACTGTCCAATACGGCTTGAGCCAAACTAGGATCAAGTCTTATTTTCTCTTCAGCGTATTTGATTACCTCATCATAATCCGAGTGCGCTTGTCGGGCAAGCGACGCGCTTATGAAATTTTTAAAACTTTTCTGCTCTTCACTTTGCTTCTGTATCGCTTTCTGGACTACATCCAACACCTGTCCTTTTGTCAGCCAATCGTCCAAATCCTCTTCAGGCAACTCTTGAGCCTGCTGCACAGGTTGGGATTGATGAAGATTCCTATAAAAAGCTAATTCATTTTCCTTTTCCTCAAATCGAGATTGTGTAGATTTAATAGTTTCTTCCATCTCTGATATTTTTTGCTGCACCATCTCTGCTTCTGACGGTGTGCCTTCCCCTGCCTCACCTACTATTTCTTCATTTCCTTGGTTCTCGTCCATCTTGCGCTCCTTGTAATTTTGTTATTTCCTGTTCCCATAATGCCTTCACTTCAGGCGGCAAATCCGCCAGTGACATCAATACACTCGGTGGCACAGGATAACCGTGCTCTGCCAATTGAGAGAGTTGGATGAAATTCGCCATCCTGTACGTTGGTGAACTTGCAATCTCGTCAACTTTGCAGTCATATATAAAATCAGACTCCGGTGGTATCCTCCCACCGGTAATCCTTGCGACTTTCTCTTCAGTGTAATTCTTATCTGCTAATGCCATTATATAATTGCCTAATAACCTCATGCTTAAACTAAAATTATCAAAAATATTCTGGTAGCTTGTCAAGCCTTGCCTAATCTTAGTGCGCATAGCGACCCCAGACTCCCCCTTTTGAAAGGAAAAGCCCAAATTTTCCATGGCGCTTATCGATTTAATGTCTTCAGTATGCAGCTGTTCTAGCTGCACCAACGCCGGTGGAAGCATAAAAGGGTCTATCTCGGCAGGAGGTGTCGCTCCTTTCCTATACTCTATGACCCTGCTGCTGCCGGCAGCCTTTTTGAAAACGTCCATATTATCGACTGAATTTTCCTCTACTTTCCAACCCCCCGTCGGCATACTTAACGCCGCGTACATCATCTGACTCCGCCTTTTATTTTTCTCCAACTGAGCGTCTATTAGCGGCCTTGAGACACCCTGAAGCTTCCATGACCAATCCGCGTAACTTGGGAAAAAATACCCAAAAATCGGAATGAAGGGATACATGTTAACACCATAAGGGGAAACCCCATCGTATAGCACTAGTTCCTCTTCGCATACACTCAACATTTTCAATATTGGCACATCTCGCTTGATAACCATAATCTGTTCAAATAAGTCTGGCCGTGCCTCCTGAGCCTGCGCCAACTCCTTCTCCCCTTTCTCCCAAATTCTGGACTGCGTAGTCTGGACATCGTATAAAATAATCCGCTGCGCAGACTCCCAGTACCAGGCTTCGACTACATTCAGCCTTTCCCCTCTATCGTTCAGGCTCATTGTTTGATACGGGAACATCCTGCCCGCGCCCTTAGATAAATTTTTAATATCCTTCTTATGTTTAGGATAATTTCTTATTAACTTAGACTTGGAAAACAGCCCATGCCTTAAAATATAATCACAATTAGACAAGTCAGGATTCGTAGTGTATGGATCGATCATAATTCTAAAAGGAGAATCCCTTTTTATCGTGATATCACCATTTATAAAATCATGGTCATAATCTATCACCGGATGAATCCACCCCAAACCCCCGATTACCGTATCGTCAAAAGCCATCGATATATTGTTAGCCCCATTACGGTAATCTATGACAAATTTAATTAACTTGCTGTAAACATCCGCCACATGCTCATCCCCTCCCTCGATAGGGAAGGCTTTAATGTCTGTCCTGTTTTGCCTCTGATATCCGCTTAGCATATCAATGACAAGTTTCATAATATTTATATTTAATGGGACTTGCCCTCTTTCTGTGACTATCTTTTTATCCGCCTCTGACCATTGATCTCCTAACGTAACCTTAAAATCATTCTCCATTTTCATTAAAAACGGATTAAAAGCTGAATATGTCTCGCTCCAGCACTCTTGAAGCTCTTTCTTGTCCATTACGTTTCCTTCATTTTGCCAACTAAAACTACAATTTCTCCAGTTAGGACGTTCAGTCCTTGGAATACAATATTAGTCCCGCTCGCCGGTGCATAGGTAACATTATAAGTCCCCAAATTTCCAAAATATAATAACGCATCTGCCTCATCTCTTATCATTCCGTCTGTACCATTATTATTCTTTGATCCGCCCCCGTGGCTGTGAACCTAAAGCAAATATTATCAGCATTCATCTCGGCTTGCGTCCAATTTATTCGATAAACCCCATTCCCGACCTCAACTACACTGTTAGTAGCAGCCGCAAAACTGCCTCCATCTTGCTGGATCGTAGCGGAAACCGTCAATCCAGTGCCAGGGGAATAGTGATCGGTACTTAAAACCATTAAAAATTTAAAATTATTCCACGCTGCATTTTTAGGAATCCCCATTGCGTCAGTTTTGATTTTAATCTCATCAATTTCTGTATCTTTAGTGCCAGCCGTTAGCGTCCGTGTGACGTTAGCCCAAATATCGGCCACCAATGTGGCAAAACTTGTTAAAGTCCGTGTGCCTACTGCCCATACGCCTGCCGCTGTATGACTTGACCTTGTTGAAATATTTGCATCAACCCTTGCCATTTCAGTATCATACTCCCCGGCAGGGGCGAAACCTGTTGCAGTTGCCCAATTACCTTGGTTTGTTTGCAATTCATTAGTGTCTTCAACTATTGCGGCCAATTGAGTAGAATTAGAATCCATTTCGTTTCTTATTTGGACTACATCAATTCTTGCATCATCACTTAAGGTGAGGTTTGTAATTCCCGAAGTAGTAAAATTTCCACTAACAAGAACCGCCCCACTCGTACAAGTACCTTCTGTTATTTGACCGAAGCCCTCAATTTCTGCAGTATCTGTGCCAGTGTCCCCCATGCTTTCTATTTGAATATCACCTGACCACAATCTCATGTTCAGATTTGTATTGCCAATGGCATCTCCAAAATCAAATATCGCTGATCCTCCTGCTATACGAGACATACAATGATTAATGAACCAGTCGCCAATACCAGAGTTCGTAATTGTGCCAAACAAAAAACATCTTCTAAAAATTGAAGGCGGGAGTGTAACATTACCAATAGGGCAGTCCTCAAAAACGGGAGCATTACCAGATGTTGTACCTATCCCAGATACTGTAGCGCCAAAGAAAAACGCTCCATCAATAGATTGACCGCCTAACGCAACTGAATATGCTTGTCCCACTATTTCATAATTATCGCTATTACCAGTTAATGTGATAGCAGAACCGGCCTTAATTCTAAACCTATCTAAACCAAGGGCAGTATTTAAAGTTAAAGCTGCTGCCCATGTGCTTACAGGATTATCAGCTACCCCATCAACATAACTTTCAGTATTGGCATTAGAGGCATTAGTATCAACCCATATAGCCCCACCGGCGTAACCCACAGATTGAGCTACTACAGCATAAGCACAGGTAATTCGGTCTGTTGCTATCTTTGTGCCATCCGTGGAATAAAACCGTAATCGCACTTCCCCTAAATTTGCGCCTGTACCTACCTGAGCATTTGTGAGATCAAATGTTTCAGTGGTAATTGTAGACCCGTTCGCTCCATCAATCGTGCCCACCTGTTCCCATGCGGTTGCACCCCAATTGTATGCATATGCGCCCCAAGTGTCACCATTTAAATTAACATAGCCATGCCATGTGACAGATACCGGAACACCATTACCCCCCACAGAAAAAATATAATAGCAGTCTGTTGTTCCTGCATTATCCTCAAGATCGTGAGTTACTCCGTCTAAAGCATGGGTGCTGTCTTCATCGTTGGCCTCGCTCAACCCTGTAGTAATGACAAACCCATTAGGGGCGGCCACAGGAACAGTATTGATTGCAGCTGATCCACTTGTAAGATTCCCAATTTGTTCTTGTGTTTCATCAAGGTCAAGCCCTCCAGCATCAGAAATTGGCAACCCTCCTGCCGCATCAGCTGCCGCTGCTGGCAATGCTGTCCCTGAAAGTCCTCTTGTTGCGCTATAAGCTGAATCTATAAGTAAATTATTTATCCCAGCCGCACGAAATCCAATTGTGGGGCTTCTCCAAGGCAATACGCCTGTGCAAATTCCAGAAAACCAGCCCACTCCCTCTGTATCATTGTTTATACTTGCCCCGCCGGATGCTGGAATTTCGATCGAATACATTCCATCTCCTTGATTAGTCCAGTCATAATCACCACCTGTGGTAGGCGTTACTGCTGTTTGAGTATATGCTCCTCCAGTCGTAATAAAATTCCAAACTAAATCCATGCCTGCTTGATTATATACAATCGCAGTTTCACGTGTTTTGAAATCTGTATCATCAGTCAATGCAAGTATATTAACAGGCACTTCAGATAATGCTATATCTACATCCATATACAGATCAGGCATTGATTCCCCCTGTTATTGTTGTGCATAATAATACCATGGATTCCCTCCGGTAGCGGCAGCAACATGAAACCCCCTAAATCTGTTCCTCACGAACTGCTCAAAAGGATCAAAATAGGCCACTTGCTCTCCAGTTAATGCTTTATTGAATATGGCCAAACATGATAAGTCAATATCTGAATAATCAACTCCTTCGTCATAATTCACACCTAATATTGTCTTTTGTCCTGAGCCAAAATCTAACGTGCCGGTGTGTGTGTCTGAACCATCACTGACACCGTCCACATATATAACTTTATTCCCAGCCGCATCTCGTGTGAAAAATAAATCATACCAAACATTGAGCGACAAAAGCGTATCCCCCAAAAACCCGCTGGCACCGGACGTTCTTGTGCGAAAATCAAGCTCATTATACGATGAAAGACGAATCGCAAAAGGGAAAAAATACCTTCCTCTCTGAAAAATGGCGTCGTAATCCACACCTGCCACATTCGATCTTATGCACAACCTCATGAAAATAGAAAATTCATCCTCTATGCTCCACTCCGTTTCGCCAAAATCTATATAATCAGCATCTTCTAAATGATAAGTCAAACCTTGGTCGTTGCTCTCCCACGACCCGCCGCTTACTACTCCGTGGTTACTTCCAAATACATCATACTCTTTATCACTGGCCTGAGAATCAAATAAAAATAACGATACCAACCCACTGACTGGATTAACAATATTATGATGATCAGGCTTAAGTAACATCCCATCTCCATCGTTGATGTATCACCCTGGCATCGAACGAATCAGTAGTCCCTGCCGTTCTTAATCCTAACCGAAAGTTTGCCCAGTCAAATTCCTTAATCGACATTTGCGTATCTGCTCCGGCATTATTCGAGAACCTGTATACAGTTTTAGGAATATCATCAAAAGCACTGCCGTCCAGGGATGGAAAAACTCCAACCTCAAAATCATCGGTAGTTCCACTTGCGTCGTACTCTATGGCGATATGCACACCCTCGTATCCATCAGTCTCAAGGTCAATATTACCAGTATAGTCCCACGCGCCGTCATTCGCCACATCTGCGTCACCACCGCCGTAAGCATTCGTAGAGAACAGGGTGACAGGCGAAGCCCATGATTTTTTTGCTGTAGCCATTATACATCCCTATTGAGTCCCCAGAACCTAAACCGTCCTCGAATCAGATCGGGGATAACTGTATTTAGTTGATTAAACTTATTGTCTAATATTGTCCTTTTCTCTAAAACTGACAAATTAGCGTTAACTTGCACTGCCAGTGAATGTTCATATACCTCGCCATTCCCGATTTGAGTATACTCCGTAGGGAAGTCGGCCTCCAGCCAGGGAACTATAGTAATTTGACTGATGAACTGAGATACACATTCCCGTAAATTAACACTTGCAGAATTCAGCTCATCCGGAACTACAAAATGGAATGCAACACGTACCTTGTCTTCTTTATCGTTTACGCCTAACACGTGGTAATTACTCATTAGTCACTCCAGTTAATTATCCTTTATTAACAATCCCAACACACCCAACAACACTGAAGATATCAAAGCCAAAATTTCAGCCGGTACTTCAAATCCAAAAGCCGCCGCCAAATAAGCAATCAAAGCGACTACACCAGCAACCGAACTTTTCGGATTAGCGAAAATTCTCTCCAAAATATCATTGAAAATCTTTTTTAAAACATCCATAACATTCATATCAGTCCTCCATATTTTTTTACCATCCTGAAGCCCTCGAAGCCCAACTAATCGTGCGTGTCCTCGCCTTAACCAAGTTCCCATCCAGCCAATCCATCTTGTAAACTTCCCATGTAGGCTTCCCGTCAGCCGCCGACGAATCTTTATTTATACCGACGTATACTAAATCCCCATCGGAATAATCAAATTTATACAACATCTTACCACCCCGTGGCTCGATTTGTCCAACTCGTAATACGAACAGTGGATTCTGTCAACGCTCCGTCCACGTACACATTCTTGGTAATCTCCCAATCAGAGGTGTCATCACTCGCCTTGGCGTTCTCATTTACACCCCTGTAAATCAAGTCATCGACATCCCATTCCTGCTTTACCTTGTTCTCCTTCATGTCTACCCCTTACTGATTTCCATAGGCCGTGGATATATTCTAAATCCTGCAATATCCTTTTTGGCAAATCCTTTTCCTTTTTCACATATCTTATCAGCATAGTTAATTTTATATTTAATTCAATTTTCTCCAAAATTTGTTCTTTATTCATACTATAGCCATCCAGCTCCCAGTCGTCTCTGTGCTGTACGGATCGTATGTAAACTCTTTCACCTGGCTGGTCGTTGGCCTGTGAGGCTTGACCATGTCAACGTCCACGATCCTGCTTAATGAATCCAGCATATCCTTATACGTACAAGCAGGGAAAAACTTATACTCCTGCTCCAAAAACTCTTCAACTAAATCATGCCGCGCTCCCTTAATATCCTTGTAGTCAAGAGACATAGGGAAAAATATATAACCATTCTCGAAATACGGCACTAACCTCTTAATACGGTCGTCCTTTGATAAAGACCCTCCTACAGGCTCAATATGAAACCATACGTTCTCTTCCTTCTGCTTCAACTCAACATAGTCCAAATCACCCTGCATCGAATACTTCTCATACCCAACACCCAAAACGTTCCACTTCGTAGCAAGATCCCTTAACCAAATCCACCTCTCCCCTAAATTCAGCCTGTCCTTCACGCAATCCCGTACATAAAATCTGCCATCGGCCGCCACGCCCACAACCCACATGCACGTAAAAGACCTGCCTTCCTTCTTCTCCCCAGCAGGATCAACTAATATATAATTATTGCAAACAGGAGACTTCAGGTAAGTGCGAAACCAGCTCATCTCAAACCCTTCCTCTTCCTCCTTTCTCGGGTCTAAAGAAATCTGTGTAGCAAATACCCACCTTCCCATCTTCCTGTACTTATCCGCTATCTCGTCCTCTGTCCATAAACTCGGCAATAAATCAGCCCTGTTTATCCTGACTTTGTACTGACCACTGTCCCTTAAATCACAAATCAAATCATTATGCTTGTAAATAGTCCCGACAACACGCTCCCTGCCAGTCTTCGTATCCCTCAAATTATGAGAATGCCTGAACCCATCCTTCACCTTATTAATCCTATCAGGAGTCCTCGTATTGTCCCAAGTGACTATGTCGTCAAATGCCAATATGTCATAATGTACACCCGTAGGCAAAGACTCAGTTATGCCGTAAAAATCCAATGTAGACTCAAAAAATGACTTAGTCCGCTTCACCACTAACCCGTGGTCAATCGACCACTTGCTAGACTGCGACTCAGGATTTTCCCATAAAACACCAGGGAATAACGCCTTTAGCAGATCATTCGACTCTAACGTCGTTTTAATCCTGCCTCCCAGCTTCTTAGCTAAACTCTTAATCTCAGACAATATCGCAACGCGAATGTTGCTGTCCCTCAATATGTCCTGGATCGTCAGACCATAAGTAATTATAGTGCTCTTGAAAGTATCCCTGCTCCATATGTCTAAATGCTCATCAGAATCAGCGCCAACCTCCCGTATGCGATCCACTACCCACCACTGGTTAATAACCTTAACATCTAATACGAAATATAATAAAAAAAATAAATCCTCCAAACAAAATGACGCCACCCGTGTGCGCCATTCCTGCTCATCTCCGGCACGCTCTAACTCGTTCAAGTCAGTAACTATACGAGAATAGTCTAAATTGTAGTCTATGTCAGGTTTTGTGTCAAAAAATAACATAATTTAAAATTTGTTTAGTTCTCAAAAATTTGATGTGGGAGGTGAGTGAGGGTACATATAAGGACATCAGTAGCAAAAGGGAAGTACCCCCCCCTCTTCCTCTCAGCATTGTCTTACGTGTTCATGTCTTGATATAACATTTTAGTAATATAATCCTACTTCCGATAACATACATTATGTCTCATTAGATAGTCACTGCTGCAAAAAAGGCTTTTTATATACCATATAACCATAGTTTAACCATATTAGCACAAGAATTCAATATGTCTGCTCCTATTACCCATTCGAGAAAGCAAGCGCCAACCACAAAAGACAGAAAAGCAGACGAACAAAAGGCGCATAAGCAGAAAATAAACCTCAACCCAACATTCACTCGATAATCTCGCCTAATCATCCCTAATTACCTTTAGCTTTTTGTTTGCATCTCTGATTATACTCAATTTCTTGGTTATTCCTTCTTGTTACCAATTCTTCCTTGTCTTCTCTGTTCCTTGAGTAGGGTTGCTATTTCTTATTGCTTCAAGTATTACTTGTAATACCGATTCCATAGTTACTGCCTCATGTTGTTAATATGGCTTATGTGGTCTAATTGTTCTTGGTGTTTCCGCTTTTCTTCATCGGTTTCAACCTTAATGGTCAGATAGGCATCGTCTTCATTCTCTGGGATGTCATCTTCCCCTACTTCCGGTTTGAACTCTACTTGTTCTTTAGGTTGCTCTAT
>Ga0209345_10004908_pt1 | contig 12659 bp, 10 predicted proteins | sample Cruoilmetagenom7_FD_187294 | JGI IMG/M metagenome (GOLD analysis project Ga0209345, IMG submission 187294) | Oil polluted marine microbial communities from Coal Oil Point, Santa Barbara, California, USA - Sample 7 (SPAdes) (version 2) | ecosystem: Environmental > Aquatic > Marine > Oil seeps ...
CCCACTGTTTGGATGTGACGATGCATGGGTTTCCGAAGCACCCGTTGTATTTGCGGGGGGATTTGGAGCCGCGGGTTTTTGGGTAGGGGAAGAACTTAATTTACGGCGAGGGGTCGGTCTGATGAGTTTCACAAACAAAGCGTACATGCTCTATATACATGACTATCCGTATGTTCTCTCCGATGACTGGCTTCGTGCTATAGACAAGAAAGGGTTGACTCGAAAACGGAAGCGTCGGTATTGGTGCGGGCGTGGGTGCGGGTCTTTGCTTACAGAGCATGCGAGCGAACCTGTAGATATCGTGTTTACTGGGGTTCCTGATACACCAATAGCCGCTGCTCCGCTCGCTACTCCCATTTCGGTTGAGTTGTACTCAAAGATTTGTGAGTATCTCCCTCAGCACATGACTGGCAAGTGCGTGTTTGAAGACGGCGAGGAGATGCCTGGGTTTTTGAGTATGCATACTCCATCGGAATTGTGTGCTCAGTATGTAAGTACAAATGGAACACCGGTTTGGAGATGCGATGGATGTGGTGGAATATTGATCGAGCACACCAACAAGGCTAAGTATGCTTTTCTCATATCAGAAAAACTTAAGGATTATGATTGTCTCCAAGAAGGACAAAATGGATCGTTTTTAATCAGTGAACGCTTGGCTCAGGATATCGATTTCACGATGGGGGATCTCGAACTGCATCTTGAGGATGTTGTGTTCGGCGATGTGTCCGAATACATCAATACGACGGCTGCTGATCGTCTGCGGTATTGAGGTGCTACATTGAAAAGAAGAAGAACAGCAACCCCTGTGGGAGGGGGTTGCTGTTCTTCTTCTTTTGGGGAACGGTTCTGATTGGTTCTGAGTGGTTCTGAATGGGCGGGCGCGTAGGATGGGGGATGAGATCGATACAGGTTCAGCGGTTCTTTGAGGTGGTACATATTGTGGCGTTGAGCGCGTGGTTTGGGGCCGTGGGGATGTCGGGGGTGGTGGCGGCGGTGGTGTTTCCCGCGATGGGGAAGATGCAACCGACGCTTGGGGCGTATCCGGGGTATGAGGGGGATCATGCGCTGCTTGCGGCGGGGTTGATCGCGGGGAAGGTGTTTTTGATTGTGGACACGGTGCAGTTTGTCGCGGCGGCGGTTGCGTTGGGATCGTTTGTCACGATGATTGTTGCGGGGTATTCGCTTAATACATTGGTGCGTGTGCTGCGGAGCGTGGTGCTGCTTGCGACGATGGGTTTGCTGAGCTGGCATTTGTTTATGCTGATGGATGCGATGAGCAAGAACCTTCGCAGCTACTGGGACTTTGCTGCAGCGGGGAACACGGAACAGGCGGATGTGTACAAGAACGCGTTTATGTCGATGCATGAGACGGCGGCAAACTCGCTCAAGGGGTTGATGCTCTCGACGCTGGTGTGTTTGGTTCTTGCGATCTGGACTGGGGTGCGGATTGGGACTGTGGAGTCGGCTTCCGGGACTGATGCTGATTCAGGTCAATCGTAAAAACACACAAGCACCACTGGGTGGTGCTTGCATGCTGTGGTCACTAGGTCTGTTGCTTGGTGACGACTGTCTGTTGTTTGCAAGCTGCTTGTGCGGCTTGCTTGGTGATTTGATTAGCGACGGCGGCGGAGTCCGAGGGTTGAGAGTCCCAGGAGTGCGAGGGTGCTTGGTGCTGGGACGAAGTTGACATTGTCGATTGCGGTTGCGTCTCCGCCGTTGGTGTATTCGCCTCGGATGTAGAGGCCTGTGAGATCTGCGAGGATGGACTCGATTTGTTGCTGGGTGGCGAGTGTTCCTGAGAGGGTTGCATCGGAGAACGCGCTGATGATTTTCCAGTCTGCATCTGCGGAGACCAGTGCGGAAGCGGAGGTCCATTGGTCGTTGACTGGTTGGGTTCCTGCATCGATTCCGATGGAGAGGCCTGCTCCGGTGAGGATGATGTCGGCGCGATCTCCACCGAGGTTTGTGTGGCTCCCGGTGATGCCGAGGATGTCGTAGGAAATGGAGGTGTTGTAGAGTGCGCTGAGGTTCCCCTGGACATCGGTTGGTGCGGAGAAGAGCCAGATGTTTCCGCTGACGACATCGCGGGCGCGGATGGCGCCGAGTCCGTTGTTCCCGATGGCGGAGTCCCACATGAAACCGGTGCCGTCGTTGGCGACGGACCACCCTTGGTCGTCGGTATCGAAGGAGTAGGTGACTCCGGCGAGTGCGGGTGAGGCAATTGCGGCGGTGAGCGTGAGTGTTGTGATGATCGAACGCATTGGATACTCCTGTGCGGTGGTGAACGAGTGCCTTGGGCGGTTGCCTGTCTGATGGCGGCCCCTTGGAACCCAAATATGACCCATAATCATCGAGAAACAAGGGAAGTTGCGGGGTTTTTGGGGAGATTTCCACCCCTAACATCTTCCATGACTTCTGACTCCCCCGCTGCTGCAAAGACGACTCGAACGGCATCCAAACAGGTGCATATCAAGGGCAAGGACAATCCCAAGGGACTGCGGGATATCCCGTTTGCACTCCCTGAGGTGAGCAAGGAGGATCGGTCGCGGGCGTTGAAGATTGCCAATGCGCTCCGGAAACACTATCCGGATTCGAAGTGTGAGCTGGATTTCTCGGCGCCTCATGAGTTGTTGATTGCGACGATTCTCAGTGCGCAGTCTACCGACGCAGGGGTGAACAAGGCGACCCCGGGTTTGTTCGCGGCGTTCAAGACGCCTGCGGAGTATGCGAACTCATCTCCTGAGGAGATCGAGGGGTATGTGAAGACGATCGGGTTGTTTCGCAACAAGGCAAAGGCGATTCATGCGTCGATGACGCGGGTGGTTGAGGTGTATGGCGGGGAGGTGCCTGGGAATATGGCGGATTTGTTGACGCTTCGGGGGGTGGCGCGGAAGACGGCGAATGTGGTGCTTGGCAATGCGTTTGGGATCAATGATGGGGTGACGGTGGACACGCATGTACAGCGGTTGGTGTGGCGGCTTGGGATTGTGGATGAGCCGAAGATGGACACGGGGAAGATTGAGAAGCTGTTGATGGCGTTGATGCCGAGACCAAGATGGTCGGAGATCGGACACACGATGGTGCTGCATGGTCGGTACTCATGCACGGCACGACCGAACTGCAAGCACGATCATCCGATTTGCGTGAAGTTTGGGGTGAACTGCGATAAGGCGTATAACAAGTCGAAGTTGTAGGAAGAAGAACAAAACATCCCTTGGGAGGGGATGTTTTGTTCTTCTACTTTGGTTCGGTGGAGGAGTGTGTGGTTACGGGCACCCAGCTCCGAAGGACTGGAGGAAGGCGCTGATGTCGAGAAAGTTGAAGCTGCCGTCTTCGTTAAAGTCGATCGCAAACTTGAGGAAAGCGCTGACATCGAGAAAGTTGAGTGAGCCGTCGAGGTTGATGTCCGCTCGACAGAACTGATCGATGACATACACATCGCGTTCAGGGTCGTTGTTTCGGAAGTTTGAAGTGAGGATGTAGTTCTCTTCGAGCTTGACACCATGACCAAATGATTCGGAGGCTATTGGGTTGGGTGAATAGAACTCTTCGACCAGGGAATAGTTGCTCCGACGGTATAGATAGAGTTTCCCGTTGCCGATCTCATCGATACCGGGAGAACCGATGATGATGTACTGATCATCGAGGTCTACCGCGAGTCCGTAGGCGTCGTTGTCCGAGCTGAACGCTGGGGTGAGGGTGTGGAGCAATGCTCCTGAGGAAAGGTCGTAGACAAACACGGCTCCTCTGAACGGGGACACGCTCCCTCGTTGAGCACCGACTACGAGAGTGTCCCCATCGAGTGCGAGGGAACCTCCGAATCCGTCGAAGCTGCGAGCGTTGGGTGAGGTGAACCGATGGAGGACCGCGCCTGTGACGAAGTCGAAGACATAGACGACGCCTTCTTCGGTGATGTCGTTCTGCGCAGTCACCACGGCGTACTGATCGTTGTGCTTGACATGGAGTCCGAAGTCACGATCGTTTGATCCGGTGGACGCGGTGAGTGCGATGATGTTGGCGAAGCTGTCTGTGCGGTAGACATAAACCTTGCCTGTGGTTCCGGCGACACCGCTGTTTGCGAAGGGGGATCCGACAAGTGCGATGATGCCGTGGAGTGAGACTCCTGATCCGAATAGGTCGAAGCTTTGGCCGTCGAATGCTTCGAAGCGTTTGACAATTGCGCCTGATCCCGCATTGAATAAGTACGCGGCTCCGGTGCGTCCGCGTGTTGTGTCTTGCTGGGGGGCACCAACTAGCAGGAGTCCGTTGTGGAACTCCATGTCCCATCCGAAGCGGTTGTCGAGTGTGTTCCCGGTGCCGCTGAATCGGCGGATGTATTCGAGGGTGTTTTCGTTGAACTCGTAGACCCCGCTGGGCTGGGTCCCCTTGCCAAAGCTCCCGGTGCCCCCGATGTAGACGCGTCCGTTCCCGGAAGCGAACGAGCGACCGATGTCGTGGGTGTCGACGCTGTTTGGGAGGAAGAGTTTTTGTACCAACCAGTACTGCTGTGCCGTCGCGTGGCTTGTCAGGAACATCAGAACAATGGTGAGTGCAGCACGGATCGGCATGATGGGTCTCGGTATAAGAACTCGGTTGAGGAGCAGTAAGAACGAGTGTCTAGATTATCGGGTTTGAAATGTGCATGCAAGGGTGAAATGGCGATTTCCGCGGATTCGGCGAGCAGTTCGACAGAGAGTCTACGAACGGATTTCCATTCGAGATCTATGTGCAAGATGAAGAAGAACGAAACATCCTCCCGCGGGGGGTGTTTTGTTCTTCTTCATTCGGTTGATTCGGCGCTGCGTTTGATGCCTTTGAGCATGCCTTTGAAGACGATGCCGTGGAAGGGGAAGACGCTGTACCAGTAGAGGATGCCGAGGATTCCTTTGGGGCGGAATCGTGCGGTCATGGTCATGTGGGTTTGGGTGGTTGGGTGGTTTGGGGATTCGTTTGGTTTGATGTTGAAGTCGAGGATTGCGACTCCGGGGAGTTTCATTTCGGCGCGGAGGGTGAGGGATTTGTCGTGTTCGATGCCGATGACTCTCCAGAAGTCGAGGGTTTCTCCGAACTCGACGCGTTCTTGGTCGCGTCGTCCTCTGCGGAGTCCGGGTCCTCCGACGAGGGTGTCCATCCATCCTCGGAGTTTCCAGAGGATGTCCGCGGCGTACCAGCCGTGCCCTCCACCGATGCGACAGATCGCTTTGAAGACTTGATCGGGTGGGGCGTCGATGGTGATGGTTCGTTCGTCAGTGAAGGTTTTGCCACCGGCCCAGTCGGGATCTCCGGGGATTGGGCCTGCGACGGACCAGCGGGTTTGGACATCTCCTGATTCGGTGCGCGCGAGTGCTTTGGAGATTGCTTCGCGGACACCCATCGCGTTGTGGGGCATGAGTTCTTGCGTGAGGGTGTTGGTCACGACGACCTTGTTTCGCAGACCATCGGCGAGGGGGCGTGCGATTCGGTAGGAGACTGGGGTGATGAGACTGATCCATCCGGAGCTGAGCCGCGGGGTGAGGACGGGGACGGGGATGATGATGCGTTTGGGGAGCTTGAGTTCCTGCGCCATGATTTTCATGAGCTTGTTGTAGGAGAAGATGTCCGCGCCTCCGATTTCGAGGACCTTGCCTGCGGTGTCTGGGGTTTGGAGCGCGCGGACCAACCAGTGCAGGACATCGGCGATCGCGACGGGTTGGGATTCGGTCATCACCCATGATGGGGTGATCATGATCGGTAGACGCTCGACGAGGTAGCGGAGGATCTCGAAGGAGACGGAACCCGATCCGATGATCATCGCGGCTCGGAAGACGGTGACGGGGACGCCTGTTGATCCCAAGATTTCTTCGACTTCTCTGCGTGAGCTGAGGTGTTCGCTGAGGAGACTGTCCGCTTCTCCGAGTCCTCCGAGGTAGATGATGCGTTCGACTGCTGCGGCTTTGGCGGCTTGGGCGAAGTTGCTTGCGAGTTGTCGGTCGCGCTTTGCGTAGTCTTCGCCGGTCGCTTCCATGGAGTGGATGAGGTAGTACGCGGCGGATGCGCCTTTGAGGATTTGGGTGAGGGTGTCGATGTCCGAGAGGTCGCTTTGTTCGACGCTGACTCGGTCGTTTGATCTCCACTCCCGGTCATCGAGTTTGCGGGGCGCTCTTGCGATGCATCGGACTTTGTAGCCTTCGTCGAGGAGGATGGGGACGAGTCGGCCTCCGACATAGCCGGTCGGTCCGGTGACGACGATGGTGGAATCGGTTGGGAGATTGGTTGGAAGATTGGGGAGCGGGTGTGGAGTGTCCATAGTGGACTGTACCACGAATGGGAATCATGTGAAGATGAACCGCTCTCTTGGGCGAGGGTGTGGTTTGTTATCGTTTGCGGCGGGTGATGAAGAGGCCGCCGGTGGTGAGCAGCGCCAGACTTCCGGGGCTGGGGACGGGTCTGGTGTCGATGCGGATGGCGCCGAGGTAGTAGAAGCCGTTGCCGTTGTCGTTGTTGGGGCCTGCGGAGATATCCAGGGTGATTGTTCCTGATTCGTCTGCGAGCAGTCCCGCGAGGATGAGGACTTCTGAATCGTTGTTGGATGCGTTGAGCAGACCTGATGCGTTGTTCGCGCCTGTGAAGTCGTACTGTGCTTCGCGGTTGTCATTGACACCGGTGCGGGCGGCGAAGATGGTGAAGCTGTAGATGGTGTTGGCGTCGAGGTTTCCGAACTCCATGGTGCTCAGGGAGTTGTCTGCCTCGCCTGCGAAGGGGCCTGTGTGTCCGAAGAGGTAGTCGTCGGTCGCGTCGGCGCCGAACTGGGCGGCGAATCCTGCTGGGGTTTCGGTTCCGAGCTGGGATGGGGAGCCGCTGGTGAAGAATGGTTCGGTGATGTCGATGGTCATCCCGGTCAGCGTGCCGTTCTCGTCGATCGCGTTGGCGATGGACTGGGATTCGTTGGTGAGGTTATTGAAGATGAGCGGGTTGGACTGGCGTTCCGGGTGTCCGAGATCGATGTACATCACGCTTGCGGAAGCTGTGCCGACGATGGAAGCGAGGGTGGATGAGAGCACGAGGGCGGTTGGGGCGAATGGCGTGCGCATGATGTCTCCTGTGTACTGAATCGCAGAGCGCGGAGGGTCTCAACGGATCAGTCCACGCTCGGCCAGTACCTAGAACTATGCTCTAGATTCCGAGGTTCGCAAGGGAAGCGTCCAATATAATGCGGGTATAGAGGGGTGAATCGGTCTGCGAGGGTCTGAGGGGGTGTGGCGGAGGGGTGCCCCGGCTCGCATTCTGATGCGTGGTCGGGTCTTTGGGTGTTGGGAGGTGTTCGATCCCGACTGCGCCGAAGACCGTGAACTGGGGCACCCGGCTTGCCAACCCGTGCCACGGCATACTTGCCACTATGGCACAATCTTGTTATAGGACTGTCTATCACCGATATAGCTAAAAGCATGATTCAGCAGCATATAACGCCCTTGATTGTCGATAACGAAAGTGTACAATTGAGTACTTACTGGAGCCGGGGGGAGTTGCACCCCCGGAACCGGATTCCTACGCCCGGTCTAGCCTATCGCTACGACCCCGCTAAACCAACCGCCGCCCTCGCGGGCGACAGTTGGGGTTAATGTTTGACTTCGGTCACCATTCGATGTCTTGGTGCTCTAACACCAAGGCATCTCTTTTTTTCGACGGCCACTACGGGCAGGCAACCTCAAGGTCTCCCGCAGGCCTCAGACAATGGGGGTTCCATCATTGCCCCCCTTTCGTTTTCTCTTTGTACAAACGAGCAACTTCTAATATTGCATGAACCAACTCCGCATCATCAAAATCAACGATTCGAGGGATCAATAAACTGCCAGCATGGTGGCAGTCGTCACCAAGTGTAACTGTCCAAGTATCTTGGTTATTTTGAGAATTACTCGAAGACATACTTTGATTCTTTCTTGACACTCTCTTTTTTCCTGATCCGCTAGAAATAGGATCTGTACTGTTTGCTTGAACAGATATTCTGCTTTGATTTCCGATGCTAAACCCAGCGTCGTCTGCTGCCATCATAAAAAATCGAATGGCTTTTCTGCGTGTGCTACCCATGTAATTTTGAGCCAATATATCTCCCAAACAATCTTGCTGTCCTGATCTCAACATATCGATTTCCTCAGGATAGTGCCTGGCCAAAACTTGCGCAAGATTTTCGCTCCATTTGTCTTCGTTGGTGCTATATGCTAAATCCACTAACTCCTGCGTAGGTTCACCATCCGGACTAATAAGCCCAAGTCGTTTGAGAGCAGTGACAATGAGGCCTTGAGCAGTTGGACTGGTCTCCCTAAAAGTGTGCTTGCCAATAATCTTGGGTACCCCTCCGTACCGTGTCTCTAGACCTTGGATGGACTTCTTAAACACTGGGTAGCTCACATGAATGGGCTTTTTTTCGCTGTTATAGAATGATGCGTTCATGGTTTTCCTCGGCGTGCCAACTCTTGCCACGCCATTGTCCGAGCTGGCCATCAACTTGTCAAGTGGCGTGGCACAAAGCAGTGAGCAATTACCGAAACTTTCCGAAATTGACGCGTTTTTGGCGATAAATCGCGCGCTGATGTGTTTGTCACGCCACGCCACACCATTAGGTGATTTTTCCGCTCAAATTGGTTCTGAACTGCGAAATCCACTCCGATACTTCCTTGTTTAATGGGATCCTCCGGCAATTTCGGTAGCAACTACTTAATCCTACGGAGACTCACACTGTTGTTGAACCCAATATCTGGTTATCCATGTCAATTAGTTGATTTGAATGTGCTCCCGACCAACTCCAAAGCATGTGGCAGCAATCTGCATGTCGCCTCACCCATATATAGAGGCGACCATGCGTATCTGGAATAACCAAACGTGACTATTTCCGAAAAAGAAGCAAAACAAAACACCCCCAGGCAGGGGTGCTTTGTTCTTCTTGATCATCTTCGATTCAAGCGATCCCGCTGCGATTCGAACGCAGAACCTTTGGCTTCGGAGGCCAACGCTCTATCCAGTTGAGCTACGGGACCCTTTCCCCCCCAAAGTAAAGATCACGCACAAGTGCGGTTTCTGAGCTCCGGGAGGGAGCGGAGGGAGTCTACGATCTCTGCCGACCCAAAGCAAACCCACCGCACCCACTACCCCCCAACCGCTCTTATCCCCCACGGGCCAACCGGCTAACCAGTCCCCCACCACCAGAAACCACTCTCCAAGAATCACGCATGGCGATCCCACCCACCAATCCTGAGCAGCCGGTCATTGAGGCGGCGAAGACCACGCGCGTTGCGTACCTGTGGAGGGTGCTGCTGATTACCTTTATGGGGTCGATGGGGACCGCGGTCGTGACCAACGGCATCGCGTTTATCGCGGATCAGGGACTCGGGTATTCGGGGAAGCAGAACCTTGTGCTTGGGCTTGTGATTGGTGCGACTTATATCCCGTTTGCGCTCTTCAGCGGTCCGATGCTCCGCAAGCTGGTTCGACGGAATCCGGGGATCACGACGCGGCGGGTGCTGCTGGGGATTATGGTGCTGCTGTCGGTCGTTGCGCAGGGTCCATTGCTTGCGGATCGGTTTGGGGGAGCGAACGCGCCGATGCTGACGGAGGCGGCGCTGTGGCTGATGGGTTTGGTGTTCATGGGCGCGACGGGGGTGCAATGGCCGATCGTTGAGGCGTATTTATCTGGGGGTCGTCGGAGCGTGGATCTTCGCAAAGCGATCGGGAAGTTCAACATTGTGTGGTCGAGCGCGATTGTGTTGGTGTACTGGATGATGGCGCCGCTGCTTGAGAAGAATCCGTTTTTGATCGTGTCGCTGCTGGGTGGGCTGCACATTGTGATCGCGTTGTTTGTGTCGCAGTTGCCTGATGATCCTGCGAAACATGTTATCGAAAGCCACCTTGACGAAGCGCATGAGCCGCACCCTGCGGTGTATGTGCCTTTGCTCAGGGTGTTCCGGATGATGTTGATCGCGAGTTATGTGATTTTGTCGGTGATGATCCCGTTGATGCCGAGCATTGAGACACGGCTGGGGCTTGCGGAACTCTGGTGGACTCCGATCGCGTCGACCTGGCTGACGGTGCGGGTGATCTTCTTTGTGGTCTTTGAGCGTTGGCATGGTTGGCATGGGCGTTGGTGGACGCCTTGGTTTGGGATGGGGTCGATGATGCTTGGGTTTGCGCTGGCGATGGTGTCTCCGAATGTTGGTGTTGCTGAGGTTGGCCAAGTGAATGTGACGGGGGTGATTCTGCTCGTCGCGGGGTTGTCGCTCGCGGGGGTTGGGATCGCGGCGACTTACTACGGTGCGCTCTATTACGCGATGGCGGTGGGGAACGCGGATGTGGATGCGGGCGGGAAGCACGAGGCGTTTATTGGGGTTGGGTATACGGTTGGGCCGTTGTGTGGATTGTTTGGTGGGATGGTGTGGGCTGGGGGCGCGGGGATTGTTGCGGTGACGAGCGTGGTGGTGCTGACGATGGTTGGGGTGGCGATTATCAATGCGATGAGACATCCGAAGACGGTTTGAGTTTGACGAATCAATGAAAGAAACCAACGACGGGTGACCCGGAGATGATGTCAAAGGCGAAGTTCTGTACTTCTGGTACAACCGCTTCCTCTTTGGAACTGTCCTAAAAACTTCGGTCGTCTGGGAATCTTTTTTCGGACTCAGTCGTACACCTCATGTGGGCCAGTCGGGATCGGTTGGCCCGATACCTTGTGGATCGGCCAAAACTGCGGCACGATCCCTCTTTGGACGCGGTTCCGGTCGATCCGGTATCCTGTGTCACTCTTGATGTGTCTCGCTTCCAGTTGTTCGGATCTCTGTATGGAGTTGTAATGAAATCATCGAAATCGCCAGCACGCACGCTTCTTCTCGCGGTCCTTGGGACCACCATTGGTCTCTCCTCGATGAACGCGCTCGCGATGAATCCGACGGCGAACCAACCTGCGACTTCTGAACAGGTTTGGAGCTTGGCATCCCAAGGCAATCAGTCCGGGATCGCGGAGCTGCTTATGCCTCAGTCGTGGGACACCGACGGGCTTGACGGGTTTACTGGAGCTCTGACGCTCCTCCAAGAGAACATCCAGAAACGGGAAGTGACTCGCAGCGAATCGATCACCGAAGCGCAGGAAACACTCGAAGAACACCTCGCGCTCTTCGACGAGAATGGCTCGTTCATTGAGCTTTCCAAGGCACTCAGCGCGGCGGTCGCGCTCCAGATGTTGCACGAGAACAAGGACCGGTTCTTTGCGGATCCGGACATTGTGCGTCTGCTCGACGAAGCGACCAAGGGCGCACAGCAAGCAGAAGCTGACGGCGATTGGCTGATCGCGTCGGAACTGTTCTACCGACTCAACGCGGTCTACGACCAAGAAGGCACCTTTAAGGACGATGTTGAGCGGCTCACCCGCCGGCTCACCATGATCCGCATGTATGTCCCCGAACGACTCTGGGAACTCCGCAACGAGCGCCGGCTCGCTGAGGATCTTGATGGGCTCCCCCCATACAACCCGTATGGCGACCTCTTCACCGACAAGCTCGCGGGGGTCGATTCGGTCACGGTCCGCACCGCGATCCAGCGGAGCGCGGCGCAGTATGTCGGGCGTCAATCTCGCCAGCACCCTGATGGCGTGTCCATGAACGATCTGATCGTGGGCGGTCTTGATGCGGTGCGCACGATGGCGACCACCACCGACCTCGAAGGCGCGTTCGATGGGTTCGGAAACAAATCCAAACGCGAGAACTTCATCGCGGTTCTCGACGATCTCAGTTCCAAGTACAGCAGCAAGAGCACCCCCGCAAGCGCGTACGACCTGCGCCGCTCGATCGACGCGATGCTCTCAGCATCACGCGACAGCGTGGGAATCATGCCTGAAGCGCTCCTTCATGAGTATGGCAACGGCGCGATTTCAACGCTTGACCCCTACACCGCGATCATTTGGCCTGACGAGGTGGCGCGATTCCAGCGCTCGACCCAAGGCGAGTTTATTGGTGTGGGTATCCGCATCCAGCTCGACGAGCTCCAGAACATCACGATCGTCACTCCGTTGACAGGCACCCCGGCGCAGCGTGCTGGGCTCGAAGCGGACGACATCATCAAGAAGGTGGACGGGATTTCTGCGGTTGGTTTGGGGCTCGACCAAGCGGTCGAGGTCATCACCGGCCCACCCAACACCGATGTCACGCTGACCGTCGAGCGCAAGGTCGAGAACGAAGCCGGGGAAGAAACACTTAAGGAGTTCGAGTTTACGATCACCCGCGCGAAGATCGACCTGCCTTCGGTGCTGGGTTGGTCCAAGACCGGTGCGGGCAACGATGACTGGGACTACTTTATCGACCGCGAGGAAGGCATCGGGTATGTCCGGCTGTCCGGGTTCACGCAGGACACGACACGGGACTTTGACCGCGCGATCGAACAGATGAAGCAGCAGGGCTTGACCGCGCTGGTGCTCGACCTCCGCTACAACCCCGGTGGACTGCTTGACCAAGCGGTGCAGCTGTCATCCCGCTTTGTTCCTGAGGGGATGGTCGTCAAGACCGTTGATGCGTCTGGGATCACGCAGGACCGTCAGGATGTGCGTGCGGTGAATCCGAAGTATTCTGTGCGTGACCTGCCGGTGGTTGTGCTGGTCAATGAGGGTTCTGCTTCTGCATCTGAGATTGTCTCGGGGGCGATCC
>Ga0209345_10004909_pt1 | contig 12654 bp, 6 predicted proteins | sample Cruoilmetagenom7_FD_187294 | JGI IMG/M metagenome (GOLD analysis project Ga0209345, IMG submission 187294) | Oil polluted marine microbial communities from Coal Oil Point, Santa Barbara, California, USA - Sample 7 (SPAdes) (version 2) | ecosystem: Environmental > Aquatic > Marine > Oil seeps ...
AAAGGGGTATCCCCATTTTTCCTAACCCCAGAAGAGCAGCGAGAGCGTTGCGCCATGTGGTGAACTACAGTGACTACTTGAATAGAGTAAATTAGGCCTGTCTCAAGGCACAAGGCGTAGGGACCCATATATAGATATACAGAGACCAATCCTTACACCTTGTGCCTTACACCTTACACCTTAAACCTTATCCCTTATCGGGAGTTTGATTCAACATTCTACTTTATACAGACAGCCTTAACCTGTTTTATGTCCGTATAACCCTTGATCGCCTTCTCTATCCCATCCTGTTTCAATGTCCTCATCCCCTCTTTCATTGCCAACTGACGTATCTCTTCCACCCTTGCCCTATTCTGGATTAGGGCTTTGACACCATCGGATCCTATCAATAACTCATGTATCCCCATCCTCCCTTTATAGCCTATATTGTTGCAGGCCGGACACCCTGCCGGCTTATAAAACGTAATATCCTTGCTGTAAGTGAGATTTAAACTTTCAAAGCGCGCCTCTCCATATTCCATCATCAGATTATCAAAATTTTCTTTAGTGGGGGAGTAGGGTTTCTTACACTCTTTGCATAGTGTCCGTATCAGTCTCTGGGCGAGTACCCCTAGTAAAGCGTCGGCGAAATTAAAGGGATCCATCCCCATGTCGAGAAGTCTTGTTATGGTCTCAGGGGCGCTGTTTGTATGCAAAGTGCTGAACACAAGGTGTCCTGTAAGCGATGCCTCAATACCTGTGGAGACAGTCTCTTCATCCCTCATCTCACCGACCATGATCACATCCGGATCCGCCCTTAAAAAGGCCCTCATTGCCGCTGCAAAGGTTAACCCTATCTTCGGATGTACCTGTACCTGTCTCAAACGGTACTGTGTAATCTCGACAGGGTCTTCTGCCGTCCATATCTTCCTTTCCGGTTCATTGATAAGATTTAAGGCCGAATGCAGTGTAGTTGTTTTGCCTGAACCGGTGGGGCCTACAACGAGAATAATACCATAAGGTTGCTTTACAATATTACTGAACTGATCTATGTTTCTTTTGGACATGCCTAGCTTATTCAGCGGGATCGATTCACTGGCGGCAAGTATCCGCATGACGATATCTTCTGTGCCCCCGGCCGTAGGGATGGTAGCTACCCTGAGTTCTATCTCCTTTCGCCCCGGTATCTGGAACTTGATCTTCCCATCCTGTGGTAATCGCCTTTCCGCTATGTCCAATTGAGCCATAATTTTAATTCTCGAAACAACGGCCATTTTGTGACTATAAGGGACAGTCTGGTAAGGAACGCACAACCCATCTATTCTGAGCCTTACATCTGTATTCTTCCTGCCTGGATAGGTTTCAATATGAATATCAGAGGCGCCTTTATGGTATGCGTCCATTATTATCATGTTAACCAACTGGACTATAGCGCTATCGTTCTCGCTCACCTCTTGTGTTGTCGTATCGAATCCTACATCGCCCACCTGTCCGTCATCATCAAGCTTGTTCAATATGTCGCCTATTGACTCATTTTTCGCCTCTTCACCAAAAAAGACGTTTATATATTGCAGTATGTCAGTTTTTAAGACGACTCTAAATTCACATTCTTCGTCTCCAAATTTTGACTTTATGAAGTCGGTCATTTGTAGGTCGGATGGGTTGTTGATGGCAATAACGACCTTACCGTCTTCCCTTGCTATCGGAAGCCAGAGGTTCTTCCTCAAATAGCTAATCTTCAAACCCACGAGCAGCTCTTCTGGAACGGGTGTTCTCTCTTTGAAATGAAGGAATCTACATTCGTAAAAAGCGCTCAAGGACTTCCCCATATCTTCCTTTGAAACCTTAAACCTTCTCATCAATGTAGACTCAACGTCTTCCCTTTGATCACCGGCCTCCTTGACGGCTTCTTCCAATTCCTGAGAGGTAATGATATGGTGCCTTATCAGGTAATCAAACTTTGAGTTCCATCTTTTGCCCATCTTAATCTGATTGTAAAAGGCGATCCCCAAAATCTTTGCCATTTCAGCAACGGATTCTTCATTCTCTGAGGTGAAGGGACTTCCGTTCTTTTTATTGATCAACTGTATCGCACCCAGCAGGTATTTTTCGAATATGATTGGCGCAACCAGTACCTGGGTAGTCCTATAGCCTGTCTTTTGATCCCAGGTCGCATCAAACCTTAGATTGGGATGAATCCTTCCCAGTTCCCCGTCGTTATATGCGTCGAATATATTAACGAGCTTTCCGGAAGATGCTGTAAAGCCAACAATACTTTCAGGACTCACGGGGACCCTAATCTCCTTAATCCCGTCTCCTGTGATAAACCTTGAATAAAGTTCCTTATTAACTCCATCTATTGCATATATGGTGACCCTATCCGCATTAAACAACTCCAGTATGTCGTCCCCTAACCCTACGAAAATTTCATTCTGGTCCTTGGCGGAGTGGATACGATTGGTAATCTCTTTCAGTGCTAACCCATACTCTAATTCCTTCTTTAACCTCTCAATGTCGTTTCCAATACTGTTAAGCTTTTTTGCTGTGTGCAACGTTATTCTCCTTAAAAACTTAGAAAATGAGGTCTTGAAAAATCTTGGCGGCGCATATTGAGATTCCCTATCCTTCAGAAATTTTGAAACTCAATTATGAGCTACAATGGCTTAAAGGCATAATTCAAATGAGTTTCAAAATTTCTGATCCTTAGTCAACAGCTCTAAACATAGAGAAAACTGCGGTATCCGGATCCGGAACCCGATTGAGCGGTGCGTGTAAGAACAATTCATCGAGAAGCTGTACTGAAAGTATAAATGCCAGAGCCATATTCTCCACCTCACTGACAAAGGCCTCTGGTTTACTACACTTCTTAACAAGCCGCTGGACGGCAGGAAGATGAAAATATCCTTTCTTGCGAAGAGAATCCTCACTTAGAAGATTTTCTATGTAATCCGGTGCATCCGCGACGAAAAAGCTCCGATTGATAGGAGCACGGTAGGGCTGTTTTGCCCTTTGTATGACTTCTGATGGCAGATCTTTCCTAAAGGCGTTCTTAAGAAGATATTTTTCGTTGAGTCCCCGGATCTTGTAACGTGGAGGGATCCTGGCACAGAATTCCATAACCCTGTGGTCCAGAAAGGGGAAACGACCCTCTACGCTGTTCGCCATCGCTACCCGATCGCCCTGCGACGAAAGAAGGTACGAAGATAGGAAGGTATTGATCTCGAGGTGCTGGGCTCTATGAAGCAGAGGCAGCTCCTGGAACCCCCTAGGGAGCTGATCGATAAACTCTTCAACAGGATCGTATTCATTGATAGCTTTCTGGATATCCCTGGCAAGATAATTTCGGATACGGGCAGTGTTTTTCCATCGAATCAGATGGGAATAGTAAGAAAGATGGGTGTTCGCAAGTCCTTGTCGGAAAAAAAGCTGAAAAGAAGGCCGTTTCCCGGAACCGGGTCTTTCCAGGTAAGGGTAAAGCCTTTGAAAAAGGAGCGGCCGCAAGCGGCTGGATGGCTCCCTGGCCCAGAATGCCCTGATCTTTGCCTCCTTGAAGATATTGTAGCCACCCAAAAATTCATCCGCACCTTCACCTGTCAGAACAACCTTGAAACCGTTTTCGCGCACCAGTCGTGAAAGCAACATCAGGGGAGCCGGAGCAGTTCTCAATAGGGGCTTTTCCGCAGACCAGACCACACTGGGAAATGCTTCTGCAATGGCTCGGTTTGTACAGATAGTCTCCTGATGTTCTGTGGAGAGATGGGAGACAACCTTCTTCTGATATGAACTTTCATCGAAAACTCGGTCTTCAAAGCTGACCGAGAAGGTTTTTAGAGGTGTATCTGAAAAACGCTTAACAATAGTCGCTATCACAGAGGAGTCAAGCCCTCCGCTGAGATAGGCGCCTACCGGCACGTCGGCCCTAAGCCGGATTTTGCTTGCATCGAGGAGCAGGCTTCTCAGCTCTTCCGTGCATGCCTTTAGTGGCCTCCTGTCCTCTTCTGTAGAGGAGGCAAACCCTAAACTCCAGTAGCTTTTTTTGCTTAAGGCTTGCTCTTTGGCACGGTAAATGAGGAAATGTCCTGGATCGAGTTCTTGTATACCTTCAAAGGGCGTACGAGGCGCTTGAGGAGCCCACAGGGTTATGGTTTGCTCCAACGCGAGAGGGTCCAGCCGGGTATTCAGATCCGGCAGCAAGAAGATGGCCTTCATCTCGGAAGCAAAGGCTATCTGTTCACGAGATACGCAATAATAGAGAGGGCGAATCCCGACCCGATCTCTCGCCAAAAAGAGTTCACAGTTTTTACGATCCCATATGGCAATGGCAAACTGACCATTGAACCTCCCCAAACATTCCGGGCCGTATTGCTCATAGGCATGGAGAACTACCTCTGTGTCGCTGCTGGTGTAGAAACGGTGTCCTTTAACGAGAAGGTCCTCACGTAGTTCGATGTAGTTGAATACCTCACCGTTATAAGTGATCCATAGGCTCCGATCCTCGTTATGAATGGGTTGGGTTCCGGTCGAAAGGTCGATTATGCTCAGTCGGGCGTGCCCCAGGCTCGCCCATTCATCCTCAAACAGCCCGCACTCGTCCGGTCCCCGGTGGCGGAGTTGCAATACCATCTGTTTGAGGAGCCGAGCAGGACGCCTTTTGAGATCCGGCGTTATGATTCCGCAAATGGCACACATAGATAAGATTCCTTCCTCTGGTCTTGTGAAATTTAATATCTGAAAACCTATAGGGATCCAATGCACGAAATCCGAAACAAATTCAAAATTTGAAATCCAAAGGCCCCAAAATTGATCAGCTATCCACAGCATTTGGGGTCAACAATTAGAAATTATAAAAGAAGTAAAAGCGAATGGCAAGATCAACTTATGTATTCGGGATTACTTTTGAAAACTTTAATTTTTGATTCATGGGATGGTTCCCTAATATCTGAAAATCTATAGCTTAATAAAAGCTTGACACCAATTGAATCCTATGATATTGATTCACCTAGCTTTCTAGGAAGGATCAACAGCTATTTGCTGAACGGGAAATAAGGAAAAGACGGGGCTGTAGCTCAGTTGGGAGAGCGCTTGAATGGCATTCAAGAGGTCAGCGGTTCGATCCCGCTCAGCTCCACCAAAAGGATATAGGGTTAGTTGAATAACACATTTGACTAACCCTTTATTTTTATTGGTACTTGTTATGTATTTCTGAGCGCCATATGGGTAAGTTCTTTATTTCCGATTCCCTAAACCCAACAATTATAGATTTCCATATATCAAATTTCACTGCGTTATCGGTCAGAATCCTCGACGACGTACTCCAATGTACGACTTACTCGAATTCCTCCCTCTGGCCTTGTGAAATTTAATATCTGAAAATCTATAGAAGCGCCGTTGGGAATTCTTTCGGCTTGACTAGGAAAGAAAAGTACGATAGTGTCAAAAACTTGAATTTTTTGATTTAGAAGATGAAAAGGATAAGATGAAAGAGCGTGATTCACTGCCATTAAATAGAATAGAGAAAATGGAGGAGTTGAAGAAGGTTGGCATAAATCTTTTCGCCAATAACTTCAAGGTGACCCATACTACACAGGATATCATAAGAGAATTTCAGGACAAGAGCAATGAGGATTTGGATAAGATAAAGGATAGATTTTCTCTCGCAGGAAGGATAGTCTCTGCTCGAAACTTTGGTAAGGCCGCCTTTTTGCATATTCAGGACAGAAAAGGTAGGATCCAGGCATATATCCGACAGGACTCGGTTGGGAAAGATAGTTTTAAGTTTTTCAAGAGGTTTGATATCGGAGATTTCGTTGGCCTTGTTGGGAGACCTTTCCGGAGCAAGACCCAAGAGCTGACGATAATGGTGGAAGAGGTGGAACTTTTGACCAAGTCATTGAGGTCCCTTCCGGAAAAATGGCATGGGTTGGTAGATGTTGAGACAAGATACCGGCAGAGATACCTGGATTTAATTGTTAACCCAGAGGTAAGAGAGATTTTTTACAAAAGGACTCGGATTGTACAGCTCATCAGGGAGTTTCTCAATGAGCGAGACTTCCTGGAGGTTGAGACCCCGATGATGCAATCAATACCCGGAGGAGCTACCGCCCGCCCGTTCAAGACCTATCACAACACGCTAAATATGAACCTCTATTTAAGGATTGCCCCTGAATTGTACCTGAAGCGGTTGGTAGTTGGGGGGCTGGAGAGGGTCTATGAGATTAATCGAAACTTTCGCAATGAAGGGATATCAACACGGCATAACCCTGAGTTTACCATGTTAGAGTTTTATCAGGCCTATGCGACTTATTTGGATTTTATGGATCTTACAGAAGAGATGTTAGCCCATATCGCATGGAACCTTTTTGGCAGCCTAAGGTTTGAATACCAGGGTGTTGAACTTGATTTTACCCCGCCTTGGAGACGTATGACCTTTAAAGAGGCCATAATTAAGTTCGGAGGAGTTGAGGAAGAGGTTCTGACAGATAAAGAAAGGCTAATGGAATATGGACAAAAAATTGGACTCGCGTTGGACAAAAACATGGGTTTGGGCAACCTATTAGACAAGGTTTTCGAAGAGGTTGCCGAGCCTGAGTTGACGCAACCCACTTTTATTACCAATTACCCGACAGATATCTCACCTCTATCTCGTAGAAACGACAAGAACCCACAGGAAGTGGATCGGTTTGAGCTTTTTATCTTCGGAAGAGAAATAGCAAATGCTTTCTCAGAGCTAAATGATCCGGTGGATCAAAAGAATAGGTTCCTAGAAGAGATCGGTAATAGAGGAGAATATGATGAAGAACCTGGAGCCTTAGACAATGATTACATAAAGGCCCTGGAATATGGGATGCCTCCAGCAGCCGGTGAAGGGATCGGGATCGACAGGCTGGTGATGCTTTTTGTGAACGCAGCCTCTATTCGCGAGGTAATCTTATTCCCCCAACTTAAGTCCAGGGAATAGCTCAAGAAAAGAAGGCTCCTCGTGCATTAGTGGGTAAATTCTGCTATAGATTTTCAGATATTAAATTTCACAAGGCCAGAGGGAGGAATTCGAGTAAGTCCTACATTGTAGTACGTCGTCGAGGATTCCGACCGATAACGCAGTGAAATTTGATATATGGAAATCTATAGATCCATTGCTCATACCGCAAATAAATGGTTGTTGCTAGGTGCTAGGCGCTTAAAACCTAAGTTCTGATGGCTGTTCGAGTGGATTACCCCGGTAATACGCGATGAACCTTAAAGAATAGGTAACAGTTTGCATGGTTCAGGAAAAAATACACAAACAGGGCTGTGATTAGAGGGTAGGATGTCTTATGAACTATTCATCGGACTTAGGTATTTAAAGGCCAAAAGAAAACAGACTTTTATATCTATTATTACACTTATTTCCATAGGAGGGGTTGCAATAGGGGTAATGACCCTTATCGTAGTCATAGGGGTAATGACCGGGTTTAAGGAAGATCTGAGAAACAAGATACTAGGATGCTACTCTCACATTGTGGTATTGAAACGGGCAGGGGTAGGTAATTATCAAGAGACAATGAGAAAGATTGAGGGAGTGCGAGGGGTTCTTTCCGCCACTCCATTTATATACAGCCAGGCGATGTTAAGTTCAGAGTCTGGTTCTTTGGGGGTCGTTCTGAGGGGGATTGATCCTGAGACAATCGGGAAGGTAATCAACATAGGGTCTAATGTTATAGAAGGAAGTCTGCTGAACCTTAAGGAGACCCCAAGTAGGGGTGGAGACGAATTTTCCATTTCCAGGGAATATCCGGGGATTGTAATCGGGAAGGAACTATCTAAGAATTTGGGGATTCTGTATAATGATACCGTGAGAGTAATTTCTCCTATGGGTGTCATGACTCCCATGGGGATGATGCCCAGAATGAAGAAGTTTATAGTTGTTGGCGTCTTTGAGTCTGGGATGTATGAATATGACTCATCTTTTGTTTATGTCTCATTGACGAGCGCCCAAAAATTCCTCGGTATGCCCGATGTGGTCACGGGCATAGAGGTTAAGATTGATGATATTTATAGGGCCAAAGAGGTTGCTGATGGGATCGAAAGGGATTTAGGATATCCGTATTGGACGAAAGATTGGATGGAGATGAACAGGAACCTCTTTGCAGCATTGAAGCTCGAGAAGATAACGATGTTTATAATCTTGGTCCTAATAATCCTAGTGGCAGCCTTTAACATAGTCAGCACCCTTATTATGGTTGTTATGGAAAAGAACAAGGATATTGCAATCCTTAAATCTATGGGGGCGACAGCCAGAAGCATAATGAAGATATTCATTATTGAGGGGCTGACTATTGGGGTAATCGGTACTTTGTTAGGGACAATGGGAGGCTATGCCTTGGGGTTCTTTCTTGCCAAATCCAATTTGATAAAGCTGCCCCCTGATGTATATTATATCTCGACTCTTCCAATTCGAATAGAGAGTACGGATTCCATATTAATAGTTGTGTCTGCTATTGCGATAAGTTTCCTCGCGACTTTATATCCGTCTTGGCAGGCTTCCAGGTTGGTCCCTGCTGAAGCATTGAGGTATGAATAGGATATGGCTCCCCTATTTATCAAGGCAAGAAACCTTTACAAAGTCTTTGAATCTAACAATAAGAGAGTAGAAGTATTAAAGGGCATAGATCTGGATATTAAAAAGGGCGAGATGTTATCTTTCGTGGGGGCTTCAGGGGTAGGGAAGAGCACGTTACTTCATATACTTGGGGCGATAGAAGAGCCTACTTCAGGCAGCGTCTATTACGATAGTGAAGACCTCTTTTCAATGGATGATAAAAGGCTTGCCGAGTTTAGAAACAGAAAGATAGGTTTTATATTTCAGTTCCATCATCTTCTCCCTGAATTCGACGCACTGGAAAATACAATGATGCCGGCCTTGATCCGGGGTATGAAGAAGAGTGAGGTCGGCGGTGAAGCACGCAACGTACTTGAAATGGTCGGACTGAAGGACAGGGTTACGCACAAGCCTGGTGAAATGTCAGGGGGAGAACAACAACGAGTGGCTATTGCGAGGGCTTTAATATTAAAACCTGAAGTTATACTTGCCGATGAACCGACAGGCAATCTCGATACAAAGACAGGCGATGCCATAGAGGATTTTTTGATTAACTTGAACAGAGAATTGAATATAACCTTGATAGTTGTTACCCATAATAACAAACTGGCGGATAAGATGCCTCGTAAGTTGAGCCTGTTGGATGGGCGGATCGTTTCAGACGTTTCTTCTTGATGTCCCTATAGCAACAGGGACAAGGCATAATAAACACCACTCGGAGTTTGAAGGGGAGAAAAACAGAACTAGATGCTCAAAAAGATATTATTATTTTGTTTTATCTATTTTTTGGTTTGGCAAGTGGCATATGGACAAGAAACTATCAGAGTTGCCATCTATCCTTTCCAGATTAATAGCCGGGAAGATCTGACTTATCTGAGCGAGGAGATATTGGATAAGCTGATATCTTGCATGGAAGAAGATGAGAGGTTTTTTGTCATAGGAAAATCTGTGGTCAGATCAGAGTTGGAGAGTATATCTGAAGAAGGACTGGATGATGCATTTGCAAAAAACGTTGGTGCGAAGTTAGGTGCGGATTTTGTAATCCGGGGCAGTTTTACGAAGATAGGGGAGTACATTAGCCTGGACGTTAAGGTATTAGAAATAGAGGGCGACAGCCTACCAAGCAGGTTTTATGTTGACGGTAGAGGTCTGGACAGGTTAACTAACCTTGTTGGTGAGTTTCCAAGACGCATAGGTCCGAAATTATTAGGAGAAGAGGTAATAATAAAGATATCTGTCAGCGGAAACAGCAGAATTGAAGATGATGCCATCAAATCTCAGATCAAGAGCCGGGAAGGGGATTTCCTTTCGCCAAAGGCCCTGGGAGAAGATCTGAAACGCGTCTACGAGATGGGTTATTTTAATGATGTGAAGCTCGTTAAAGGGGATATGGCTGCAGGTAAAGAGGTAACCTTCATTGTTAGTGAGACTCCCTTTATCAAGGGGATTGAGATAAATGGTAACAAGTTTATTCGAAAGGAGGATATTGAAGAGGTTATTGACATTAAACCCAACACAATATTGAATTTCAATAGAATACGTACTAACGTCAAGAATATCACCAAGTTGTACAAAGAGAGAGGGTACTGGACCGCAGAGGTTGATTACAAGCTATACTATTTGAAAACAAAGGAAGTAATAGTGGCCTTCACGGTTGAGGAAAAGGAGAAAACGAAGATAAGACATATTGAATTTGTTGGTAACCAGACATACGATGATGAAGAACTTCAGGATATTATAGAGACGAGTAAGAAGGGGTTTTTTTCCTGGCTGACAGATTCCGGGGTATTAAGGGAGGAGGTGCTGGATCAGGACACGGACAGGATAAGGGCTTTTTATAGTATTAATGGTTACATCGAGGCCAAGGTTGGTAAGCCTGAAATAAACCTTGAGGAGAAGGGTATATTTATTACAGTCCCGATTGATGAGGGGAAGCAGTTTAGTGTCGGTAGGGTGGAGATGCGGGGTGACCTAATACAGGAGAAAGATGTCTTGCAAAAGGGGCTAAAGACAATCGAAGGCGAGATATTCAATCGCAAATCACTAAGAGAGGATGTGGTCAATCTTACCGATAAATATGCAGAGTTTGGATATGCCTTTGCAGATATAACACCCTTGACTTCTGTGAATAAGGAAGAGCATCTGGTTCATGTAGCCTTCGATGTCAGCAAGGGCAAAAAGGTGTATTTTGAGAGGATCACCATAACCGGGAATAATCGGACCAGAGATCAGGTGATTAGACGGGAGTTGAAGGTCGCAGCAGGGGAGCTCTACGATAAGGCAAAACTTGGCATGAGTTATGAAAAGGTAAATAGGTTAGGCTATTTTGAGGAGGTCAATTTCAATACGGCGAAGGGCAGTGGAGATGATAAACTGAATTTGAATATTAGGGTCAAGGAAAGGCCGACAGGGTCAATAAGTGCTGGACTTGGCTATAGTTCGGTAGACGATCTTATCGCTATGTGTAATCTAAGCGAGAGCAATCTGCTTGGGAGGGGACAGAAGCTATCTCTGGCTGCTAAGCTGGGCGGTAAAAGCACCAGTTACAACTTGGGATTCACTGAGCCGTGGTTGTTTTATACTCCTATATCTGCAGGTTTTGATATCTATGATGTAGAAAGAGAATATACGGATTATGACCAATACGCAAAAGGTGGAGCCATCAGATTAGGTTTTCCGATAACAGAGGATTATACAAGGTTGTACCTGCGTTACAGACATGAGAAAGTGAAGATTAGCAATGTTTACGAAGGTTCTGTGTTGAAAGAAGAGGAGGGGACCAGTACTACAAACGGGTTTCGGATTTCTCTGGTGAGGGACTCGAGGGACAGTGTGATATTTGCAACAAAGGGCTCAAAGAACAGTGTGGCGGTCGAATATGCCGGAGGCCCCTTAGGTGGCACAAACTACTTCACAAAGTATACTGCGGGCACAACGTGGTATTTCCCCTTGATGTGGGACACCGTTTTTATGTGTCGTGGGGTGATCGGGTATGTACATGGAAACGAAAGTAGGGATGTGCCTCTTTTTGAACGGTTCTTTTTAGGCGGAATCAATTCGATCAGGGGTTTTGAGAATTATTCTGTTGGCCCTAAAGATCCGATAACCGATGATGCTGTGGGTGGTACCCAGCAAATCCTTTTCAATATAGAGTTTATTTTTCCGTTGATAAAAGAGGCTGGGGTTAAAGGTGTGGTCTTCTATGATGCGGGCAATGCATTCAATAAGAAGGGCGATGCCCCTTTCTATTCCGATGAGGAGACGACGACTATCGTTCCCTATGGTGATATATTCCGATTTGATATCCCACGTTTGAGGACCGCGGTTGGTGGAGGTATCCGATGGTATTCGCCGATGGGTCCTTTAAGGTTGGAGTGGGGATATAACCTGGATCCTGAACAGGATGAGAAGCGAAGTAATTGGGAGTTCACTATAGGAGTGACCTTTTAACAGTCATGCCTTTGCGCTGCCGATACCATCGTTTTGTAAGAAGGTAACGGTTCACAAGGTTAGGGGACAGGGATCAGGTGCAAGGAGGTCTTTTCCAAAGACGTATAAGTCCCTTACTGACCCCGGATGACTATCCCCTGTTACCTGTTTATGTAATCAGTTATCAAAAAGGAGAAGAACATGAAGAAGGTAAGTTTAATGTTTATTTTATCTATGGTATTGTCTCTTCCCGGTCATGCTTGGGGATCCGACACCGAGGGGATAGTCTATGTTGACCTGCAGAAAGCCTTGATCATGTCTGATGCAGGTAAGGAAGCAAAGGAAAAGTTCGCCCAAAAGGTGAATAAGGCACAGAAGAAAATCGAAGTAAAACAAGGAGAACTGGGAAAGCTCAAGGAGAGTATAGAAAAGAAGGGCTTGCTATTGAGCGAGGAAGCAAGGGAAGAAAAGGAAAAAGAGTATCAAAAGGAATTGAGGGATTATCAGAGGTTCGTTAGGGATTCTCAGGAAGAGCTTAAAGGCGAAGAGGCTGAAATGAGCAAGAAGATAATTAGGGAGTTGGGGAAGGTTATTGAAAGGATGGGGAAAGAGGGTAAGTATACGCTAATATTGGGAAAGAATACAAGCGGGATTCTTTACGCCTCCGA
>Ga0209345_10004910_pt1 | contig 12652 bp, 8 predicted proteins | sample Cruoilmetagenom7_FD_187294 | JGI IMG/M metagenome (GOLD analysis project Ga0209345, IMG submission 187294) | Oil polluted marine microbial communities from Coal Oil Point, Santa Barbara, California, USA - Sample 7 (SPAdes) (version 2) | ecosystem: Environmental > Aquatic > Marine > Oil seeps ...
ACGGTTATCTTGTAGCTGGAATAGTGGATCGAATATATCTTGATTCATGTGATTATCTGTTTTTGAGATGACTAAACTATATTTTACTATATGACTGCTTGCATAGGGCAATTAATCGAGATACCCTAAAGTCTAATACTATTCAGTTTATATTTCTGGTATTCTCAAGGATATTTAATTGATCAAGAATACCCTCATGAAAAACTACAACGCACTTTATCAATCATCGATCAACACACCAAGACAATTTTGGGCTGATGCTGCGCAAGACATTGACTGGATAAAGCCTTGGGATTCTTTATTGGATGACAGCAACCAACCTTTTAATTTGTGGTTTAAAGGAGCAACCTTGAACACTTGTTACAATGCCATTGATCGACATGTTGAAAATGGCAGAGGCGATCAAACAGCTCTGATTTATGACTCTCCTGTAACTGACACACAAGCTTCGTATAGTTATAATGAGTTACAAGACGAGGTGGCGAAAATTGCTGGGGTTCTTGCTGCAAATGGCGTGACAAAAGGTGATCGTGTCATTATTTATATGCCTATGATAGCAGAATCAGTTATATCAATGCTGGCGTGCGCGCGAATTGGTGCAGTGCATTCGGTTGTATTTGGTGGGTTTGCTGCCAATGAATTAGCCACACGCATTGATGATGCTCAACCCAAACTCATTATATCTGCTTCATGTGGAATAGAAACTACCAAGGTAATTGAATACAAACCTCTTCTTGATAAAGCCATTGAAATTTCAAACTACAAGCCCGAACATTGTTTAATCCTACAAAGGCCTCAAGCACAGGCTGAAATGCAATCACCAAGAGACATTGATTGGCTCGATTCAGTCAGTATTGCTAAACCTGCAGATTGTGTTGAAATAGCTGCCACTGATCCTTTGTATATTCTTTATACTTCAGGTACAACTGGCAAGCCAAAAGGTGTAGTGCGCGATAATGGTGGGCATGCTGTTGCGCTGATGTGGAGCATGAAAAATATTTATGACATTAACCCTGGGGAAGTTTTTTGGGCAGCCTCAGATGTGGGCTGGGTGGTTGGACATTCCTATATTTGTTATGCCCCTTTATTTAATGGCTCTACCACACTTGTTTATGAAGGAAAACCGATTGGTACACCCGATGCCGGAGCATTCTGGCGTGTTATTTCTGAGCACAAGGTTAAATCCATGTTTACTGCACCGACTGCCTTTAGAGCGATTCGTAAACAAGATCAAAATGGCGAGCATATTGAAAAATATGACTTGTCACACTTTAAGTCTTTGTTTTTAGCTGGTGAACGATGTGATCCGGATACTTTAAAGTGGGCACAAGATAAACTCAAAGTGCCAGTTATCGATCATTGGTGGCAAACTGAAACAGGTTGGGCAATTGCAGCCAATTGTTTAGGTATTCAGGAAATGCCCGTTAAACCTGGGTCACCAACTGTTGTTGTTCCTGGTTATGACGTGCAGTTTTTAGACCGAAATGGTAAAAAGGTTGAAGATGGTCAAATGGGCAGTATTGTTATAAAACTGCCTTTGCCTCCTGGAACATTGCAAACCTTGTGGAAAGACGATGAAAGAATGCTAAAGTCTTATTTTAATACGTTTAAGGGCTACTATTTAACCGGTGATGCTGGTTATCAAGACAAAGATGGTTATATTTATGTTATGGGTCGCACCGATGATGTCATCAATGTCGCCGGTCACCGCTTGTCAACAGGTGGCATGGAAGAAGTATTAGCATCACATCAAGAAGTGGCAGAATGTGCTGTGATTGGTGCTACTTGTGCATTAAAAGGTCAATCTCCTGTCGGATTTATCGTCACCAAAGATCAATGTTCATTATCAAATGAACAACTTGTTTCTGAATTAATTGCTTTAGTCAGAGAAAAAATTGGTCCTGTAGCATCATTTAAAAAAGCCTGTATTGTTAAACGGCTACCAAAAACCCGTTCAGGTAAAATACTCAGAGGCACTATGCGTAGTATCGCTGATGGTGATGATTATAAAATGCCAGCTACCATAGATGATCCTGTGATTTTAGATGAAATTACCGAAAATTTGAAAGAATTGGGTTATCCAATTATTGGCTAATTTAAATTTCATATTGAATGAATTGAGAATCTAATCTACCGATTAAGATAACCCAGAAACATTAAGTCCTGGGTTATTTACTTACTTATTGTGCTTTAATTTACAAATCAGCACCTGAAACCCAAGGTCCACCAGCTTCTTTAAGCTTGCTTTCTATCTCAGGAATATCTTCATTAACAATTATTTTCAACTTTTGAGTCAGTTCCTTAAGTTCATTGCTAGCAATATTCAATGATTTTTCATGGGTTGGAGTTGGACCATAAGTTGATAGGAAGTTACCTAAATAAGCCACTCCGATTCTATCTGATATGGTTTTGTGATTTTTTTCACCAACCTTATTCTTGACTGCTTGTCCATTGAGCTGAACATCCAATGTGTTAATGTCTTTAAATAATTTCCCAATCATTTGATCTAATTCGCCTGTACCGGCTTGGCTATTAGATAAAGCAATTTTTAATTTCTTTGCATGATCCTTAGTGACTTTTACAGTATTACTCACTGCACTAAAGTTTCTTTGGACTTGAGCAATTTCTTTCCAGAATGAAACAACTTGAGCTGGCTCTGATCCTTTTAATGTACCTTTTCTTAACTGCTTAACAATAAATTCCTGAGGTTCTGAAATTTGTTTAAACTCACCTTTATACTGCTGTGTAACTGATACAGTATAAGTACCAGGTGCTGCCAACATGCCTTTATCTTCATGGTCAGCACTGACCTTAGGGCTTGTGATTGCTTCAGTTGAAGGAAATCTTAAATCCCAAACTTTCTGATTAAAACCTTTCTTTGCATCTGTACTTAATCTTCTTACCACATTCCCATCACTGTCTTTAATAACAAACCATAAAGTAGGTGTTTGTTCTTTACCTTCAGCTTCAACAGTGTCCCATCCTGGAAAAGAAACAGGTTCTTTATCTTTTAACAGGTTTTTCTCTTTTTTCTGTCTTTTATCTTTGGCGGTTAATAAACCCTCTTTCATATAAAAATTAAACACTGCGCCAAACGGCGGGTTTTTGGATGTGAAGAATGAGGCCCCTTGGGAGGCTTTTTCATCAAAGCCTAAGACTATTCTGGGAATATACCATAAAGATTCTTTTATAGGGAATAACGTAAAATGACTTTCCAATAATAAATCATCAACACTTCTTAATTGAGAGTAATCATCTAATACAAAGAACCCTCTACCAAACGAAGCCAACACCAAATCATTTTCTGCTTTCTGTATGGCTAAATCACGAATAGAGATAGTCGGCATGTCACCAGTCATTTTGATCCATTTTTTTCCTGCATCAATAGTAAAAAACAAGCCGAATTCTGTACCAACAAACATTAAGTCTTTATCGACATGGTCTTGCACCAATCGCCAGACTAAATGCTTCTCTGGTAAATTGCTAGCTATTGATTTCCAACTTTTTCCTTTATTTTTACTCTTTAATAAATAAGGTTTATAATCTCCATATTTGTGATTGTCTAAAGCCAGATAAACAATATTTTCATCGTATAAATCTGCTTTGATATCGTTAACAAAAGCTGTTTTCGGTACACCTGGTAAATCTCCAACTGAAATTTTACGCCAATCTTTTCCACCATTATCCGTCACTTGTATCAAGCCATCATCAGTGCCAGCATAAATCAATCCTTCCTTAACTGGTGATTCAGCAAGAGATGTAATGGTATTGTAATTACTCATGGCCAGAAGATCCCAAGAAGAATCCCAACTCTGTGTTTCCCCCATTATAGGCAATGTGATCCTTTCTTGATTTTTCGTTAAATCAGATGAAATAGCTTTCCAAGAATCCCCTCTGTTTTCAGATACCCAAACTCTTTGAGAGGCAAAATATAGTCTTTCGGGCTTATGTGGACTGACTAAAATTGGCGAATCCCAATTGAATCTATCAGGTATTTCATTTGCTTCTGGTTGTGGTTGAATATAGACTATTTCACCTGTCTTTTTATCAATCCTAACTAAATTTCCTTGTTGCCATTCGGCATATACAATATCTGAATTAGTTGGGTCTGTTGCAGGCTGGTGTCCATCACCAAATAAAACAACATACCAATCAGAGTTTCTGATACCGTGAACATTGTCTGTTCTTGAAGGACCGCCTTGAGTGTTATTATCTTGCGTACCACCATAAATATGGTAAAAAGGCTTAGCATTATCAACTGCAACTTTGTAGTATTGTGTCAATGGTAAATTTGCTACAAATTTCCAATTTTTAGCTAAATCAAAACTTTCATATATTCCACCATCTGTACCAACCATTAAATAATCTGGATCATCTTTTCTAAATGCCATAGCGTGATTATCTGGATGTTTGTTTTCTTCCTTCATGGTTCTATAAGTTTTACCACCATCATCTGAAACAATCATACGGTTGTTAGCTAAATAGATCCTATCGAAAGCATGTGGAGAAGCATAAAGCTCTTGATAATAATGTGGGCCTGTTGCTCCAGCAACGGCATCAGATTGTTTATTCCAGTTGCCTCCTCTATCTGTTGATTTGAAAATTCCACCAGCTCTCCTTTCAAGCTCTATAGCCGCATAGATAACATCAGGTTGTTGTGGAGAAATGGCGAGCCCAATTTTTCCCATATCGCCTTTAGGCAAACCATTTTTGAATTTACTCCATGTTTCACCACCATCTTCTGAAACATGAATACCGGATTTAGGACCACCTCCCATATATGCCGCCACAGTTCTGTGTCGTTGCCATGTTGCTGCATAGAGACGATTAGGATTTCTTGGATCAATTAAAATATCGGTCACGCCAGTCCAAGCATCATCACCCAATACTTTTTTCCAATTCTTACCGCCATCAACAGTTTTATACAACCCTCTGTCACCGCCTTTTGACCACAATGGACCTTGTGCTGCAACCCAAACAGTATTTGAATCTTGTGGGTGAATAATGACAGTTGAAATATGTTCTGATTTTTTCAGCCCCATGTTTTTCCAATTTTCTCCACCATCAACACTCTTGTATATTCCATCTCCAAAACTATTATGACGGCCACCTGTGTTTTCTCCAGAACCCACCCAAATTGTATTTGCATTACTTGGATCAAGAGTCACACTACCTATGGAATAAACTTTTTGTTTATCAAATATTGGTTTCCATGTAGTTCCTGCATTTTCAGTTTTCCAAACGCCTCCTGAACCTACGCCAACATACCATGTGTTTCTTTTGGTTGGATGTAATGCAATATCAGAAATTCTTCCAGACATAAGTGCAGGACCAATATTTCTTAATTTGATTCCTGCAAATGTTTCATCCGTGAGTTTGGATTTTGATTTTTCTTTACTATTAACTTGAATCGAAAATAGTAACATCGTCATTAGTAACGAAATATTTACTATTTTTTTAGCTCTAAAAATAGAAGCGCTTAAGGTTTTTAAATACTTATTAATCATCTTTTCCTCTTTTTATTTTCATTATTCATGATACTTTACCATCAATTACAATTTATTTTTCTAAAATTGGAATATCTGCCAAAAAATAATTTTAAGTTTGTTAAATTAAGTTAAGAATCAGCACAGAATTGTTGTAAACTATAACGTATTCATTATAAAGGGGACTGTAAATGTTAGGTATCAAACACATCAAATTTGACTCAATGTCATATGTAATGCACTTTAAGAAAGGTGCTGTAAAAGCAAAAGGGCGTGGGCTATCATTTTTCTACTTTGCTCCTAGCAGTTCAATTATTGCAATACCGATGGGCAGCAATAATCTGCCTTTTATTTTTAATGAATCTACCGAAGATTACCAAACAGTTAGTATTCAAGGTCAAATTAGTTACAAGATTTCAAAACCAGAAGTATTAGCTAACGTATTAGATTTTACTGTGAAAGACAATGGTGAGTATAAGGTCAATGACATTGAAAAGCTTAATCAAAGAATTATTAATGCTGCACAAACCTCAACTTCTGCATTAATACATGACATTAAAATGAAGGACAGTATTCGATCAGCAAAACAAATTGAACAAACTATTGTTGAAGGATTTAATACTTCACAAATGATAGAGATGTTTGGTATAGAAGTACTGGGTGTTAATGTATTGGGCGTTTCTGCTACTCCTGAAATGTTACGCGCTTTAGAAACAGAAACCAGAGAACAATTACAACAAGAAGCCGATCAAGCCATTTATACACGCAGAAATTTTGCGGTCGAACAAGAAAAAATCATCAAAGAAACCGAACTCAATACAGAGATTGCTGTAGAAGAAAAACGCAAACAGATCTCTCAAAAGAAAATGGAAACCAATGTTTTAAAATCTCAAAATGAAAGAAAACTTAAAGAAATGAACTTAGAAACTGATATTGCTATTGAAGATCAGAAGAAGGTTTTATTAGAGCAAAAAACAGCCAACGATAAAAAGCAAGCCGATGCAGAAGGCTATGTCATAGAAACCACTTTAAAGCCTTATAGAGACATGGACTGGAAATTATTAACTGCATTAAATAACAACACCGATCCAAAATTTAATATTTCTTTGGCTTTTAGAGAATTGGCACAAAATGCTGAAAAAATAGGCAATCTCAATATGAGCCCAGATTTGTTAGAATCAATATTAAGCAATAACAATAATATTCAGCAGTAGTGAAATTTATAAAAAAAGAATACGCTATCATTGTTCGGAGTAAGACACGACTTGAAGTGTTAATTGAAAGATTTAACACCAAAGCCCAAACTAAATTTTATATTGAGAGTTTGGGCAGTAACTATGAAGATTATGAAAGGGAACATGATATTTTTTATGCCTCTTTAAATTTGTTGCAAGTACAACTTTCAAAAGTTATCAAACACAAAACCATTGATCGCTCTTTTTTGCCTTCTTATATATTTAGCCAACAAAATATCATCATAGTCATTGGCCAAGATGGTTTAGTCGCAAATACTGCTAAATATTCGAAAGGTATTCCGATGGTAGCAGTAAACCCTGACAAACTCAGATATGATGGAATTTTACTGCCTTTTGACCCATCAGATTTCATAGGCGGGGTCGAATCAGTCATGGCTAATCAATACAATGTACGCAATGTCAAATTTGCCCAAGCTAAATTAAACGATGGGCAAAGTTTATTAGCTTTTAATGATTTATTTATCGGCCCATCCTCACATATTTCTGCGCGATATAAAATTACATTTAATGGTAAAACAGAAGAACAATCCTCAAGTGGTTTAATCATTTCTACAGCAGCCGGTTCTACAGGTTGGCTGAGTTCAATCTTCAATATGGCTTACGGTATTTCAGATACTTTCGAACCAGAAATCAAACCTAAAATGTCTAAATCTTTAAAAAAAGGACAACCTGAACATGAAGCTCTAAAAAAAGCACATGTCAGACCTAGTATTAACAATGATGAACTGTTGTTTGCTGTCAGAGAACCGTTTAAAAGTATCCGAACTCAAACAGGAATTTTAGCTGGTGTTATTAATTCTCAAAGACATTTGGTTCTAGAATCACTGATGCCAACTCAAGGGATAATTTTTAGTGATGGTATAGAAAAAGATTTTATTAAATTTAATAGCGGATCAATCGCCACCATCGGGTTAGCTCCGGATAGTGCCAATATAGTTTTACAATAAACTATAATTAGTTCATTCGGAGTTTTCTTTATTTGAGAACGTAGTACATCCGATTCATTTTTATTTAGATTGTGCTTTCTCACTAAATCACAATGTTTATTTTCGTCAATCAATCTCTATTTTTAACTAAAATTAAATTACAAATTTATTAAATATTTGAGAATTGTCAATCATTTTAACCCTGCGGCATAATATCGCAGGGTTAATATTACGAAATGAATGATTGTTTTAAGATACATCTCAAAGTTAATTCCCTTTAGTCATTTTATTTACAAAAATACTGTCATATCCCGCTTTAAAAAGTGAAAAGAAATCTAAAATATTCATGACTATTATATTTTCTAGTTAACCATGATAAAATTGCCGGTCTTTTTTACATTTCAAATTTTTAATGCCATTAATAGTCGTCGGACTGAATCACAAAACAGCCAGTATTGATATTCGCGAGAAAATGTCAATTGCTCAAGGCGATATAGATCATGTCGTTGGTGAAATTTGTCGGCATAAAACTATTCATGCATGCGTCATTGTTTCAACTTGCAATCGCACAGAGTTTTATATGTCTGCTCAAAGTGCAGAGGATGCAACACAAGCATTCTGTAATTGGTTTGGATTTGAATGTAATAAAATAGACAATAATTTATATATTAAGTCAGCATTAGCTTGTGTTGAACATTTATTTTATGTGTCATCAGGCTTAGATTCAATGGTCTTAGGTGAGGCTCAGATATTGGGACAAGTTAAGTCAAGTTATGAAACATCTAGACAACTTAAAAAACTTGACAATAGTTTGGATCGATTATTTCAGTCAGCCTTCCATGTAGCTAAATCTGTTAGAAGTGACACCGATATTGGTAAAAATCCTGTATCAGTGGCTAATAGTGCTGTGCAATTATCTAAACAAATTATTGGAGACCTATCACAACAAAATGTATTAATGATTGGTGCTGGTGCTACAGCAGAGTTACTTCTTCGTTATGTCAACAAACATCCAGTCAACAAATTATCTGTGTGTAACAGAAGTATTGAAAACGCAAAAACTTTGACTAAACAATTTAATTGTGAATCTTTTGACTTAGGTAATCTTAGTAATAAAATTGCTGAATTTGATTTAATATTTACAGCCACTTCAAGTAAAACACCAATCATTGATTTAGCCATGATTAAGCAAGCATTGAAACAAAGGAAACAGCGCCCTATGGTAATAATCGATATTGCTATTCCTCGTGATGTTGATATTGGTATTAAAAAATTTAATGATGTTTTTTATTATTCGGTTGATGATTTACAAAAAGTTATTAATAAAAACTTGGCTAACCGACAGGAATCTGCCAAGATTGCACAAGGCATTATTCAAGTTGAAGCTGAAGGATTTTACTATTGGTTAAAAGGCCAACAACACACACAATTGATTCACAATTTTCAAAAAGAAACGGCTAAAATAAGAAAAGAAAGTTTGGACAAAGCACTAAAACAATTAAATAAAGGAATAGATGCAGAAGAAGTATTGTTCTACTTAGCCAACAACTTAACAAAAAAACTTAATCATGCTCCAGTTAAGGCCATACGTGGTGCTATTCAGTCTGGAGATTCAAGTAAAATTGATACCATAAGAGAATTACTTAAGTTAGATTATCATTCGGAAAAAAACAATGACACCTGAGATAAAATCCAAATTACAATCTGCCAGTGAAAGACATGAAGAAATAGCTTTTTTGATGTCCGACCCTGATGTTATGTCCAATCAAAATAAATTTCGTGATTTATCTAAAGAATACGCTGGCTTAGAAGATTTAGTCAAAACATTTGCCAGTTATATCGAAGCAGAACAAGAAATTGAAGAAGCCAATGAAATGATGTCAGACCCTGAGATGAAGGAACTCGCAAGAGAAGCACTTGGCGATGCAAAAGATAACTTAGAGAAATTTGAGAAAGAATTACAAGTTTTACTCATACCTAAAGATCCAGATGATGCGAAAGACATTTACCTAGAAATTCGTGCGGGAACAGGCGGAGATGAAGCATCAATATTTTCAGGTGATTTATTTAGAATGTATTCAAAGTACGCAGAAAATAAAAGATGGAATGTTAGTGTTGTTAGTGTAAATGAAGGCGACCATGGTGGATTTAAAGAAATCATTGCGCAAGTCGAGGGAGATGGCGCGTATTCTCGTTTTAAGTTTGAATCCGGGACTCACCGTGTTCAGCGTGTTCCAGCAACTGAGTCACAAGGCAGAGTACATACTTCGGCTTGTACCGTAGCCATTTTACCTGTGATTGACGATGTTGAAGAAGCGGTAATTAATCCAGCTGATTTACGTGTAGATACTTTTAGAGCCTCTGGTTCCGGTGGTCAACATGTCAACAAAACCGACTCAGCCATACGTTTAACACACTTACCAACAGGCCTTGTTGTTGAGTGCCAAGATCAGCGATCGCAACATAAGAATAAAGCGCAAGCGATGAAACTGCTGCAATCTCGCATTACTAACATTGATAAAGAAAAACAAGAATCCGAACAAAGTGAGACCAGAAAGTTACAAGTTGGTTCTGGAGATAGATCGCAAAGAATTAGAACTTATAATTATTCACAAGGTCGAATAACCGATCACCGTATCAATTTAACACTATATAAATTACAAGAAGTGATGGATGGGGACATAGATCAAGTAGTAGAACCATTAATTCAACAACACCAAGCGGATTTATTAATAGAGGATTAATATGAAAAATATAATAAAAAACATACTCGTGCTTATACTTTTAACTGGGTTAATTGCTTGTCAACAAGCACCCAAACAAACAAAAGAAAGTTCGGTTAGTGAACTCAATAAACTATTAACTAATATCACAATAGACGCGCTTAAAGAGCAAAACTACGTACAAGCACAACGAAGTATAACGGCGTTAATTTTAAGTGATGACGATAAGGTTTGGAAATTCATACAATCAGCCATCATCAGTTTACCTAAAGAAAAATCAATGGAGCTATTAGAAAAAGCTTTGACCAATGATTCCGTTAATAATTCTTCTTCACAATTATTTAGCCTAGCTAAAGTGTATATTTCATACAAAGATACAGATTCAGCCTTAAGCACCATTAACAAATCCATAGCGTTAGATAAAAACAATCTAGAAGCAAGGTATTGGCGAGCACGTTTATTAACAATAATGAAAGACTTCGATAATGCTGAAAAAGATTTTTCCTACATCACTAAAAAAGATCCAAAAAACCAAGATTACTCTGGGCAATATGCAGCTTTCTTTCAAGAAACAAGCCAATTTGATAAAGCGCAAGATATTTTGGCAAAACTAGATGTCAATGCAGATGTCTTGTTTAAAAGAATTGTGTTTGCCATGCAAAACAAGAATATGGAACTTGCTGAAGAACTTTATAATGATTTGAAAATTTTAGAAGTCGATAGTAAAAAAGAAAATCACAAACTATTCTTAACTGCAGAAGCAGCATACTGGCTAAAAAAATTAGACGATAGCGAACGCTTTTACAGCCAAGTTTCAGGTGGAAATCATTACTTAGACTCAAGAGAAATGTTGAGTATGATATTTTTCGAAAAGGAAAGATATGATGAAGCGATTGAATTATTACACCAACTCCAAAATGCTGAAGAAAATTATGCTGTAAAAGCCTATAGACTTGAAAGCCAAATTTATAAGAAACAGGGCGATACACGCGAAGCTATATTAACACTAACACGCAGTTTACAAATCCTATCGGACAACCCTGATTTACTTTATGAACGTGCTATGTTGTATGAATCACAAGGGAAAATGAAAAAACTAGAAAAGGACTTATTACAAATAATCAAAGATGATCCAGAACATTTTGAAGCACTAAATGCTTTAGGGTACTCTTTAGCTGACCATGATCTAAAGTTAGAAGAAGCGCATGAATACATTAAAAAAGCCTTATCATTTTCGCCAGATAATGCTGCCATATTAGATTCTTTAGGTTGGGTACAATTTAAATTAGGCCAATATACCGAAGCAGAAAAAAACTTTAAAAAAGCATTAAGCCAAGACATCAATGACCCTGAATTATATATTCACCTTTATAAAACATTGCTTAAACTTGAGAGAACAACAGAAGCCAAAGACTTATTATCAAAAGCAAAGAATTTATTTCCTGACAATGAAAAACTAAAAGCTATTGATTAAAAAAGATAAAGGTTCTTTCTAGAATTGTTATTTTTTTGGTAAGTAATTTAACGGATTAACGGGTTGGCCATTTTTACGTATTTCAAAATGTAGAAGTGGCCTACCATCTGTTCCTTTTCCTGATTTTGCAATTACCTGCCCCTGATTTACCACAGCTCCTTCTTTAACTAAACGGCTAGCATTGTGCGCATAAGCACTCAATAAATTATTGCTGTGCTTAATAATAATCAACTCTCCATAGCCACGTAAACCATCGCCACTATAAACAACAGTGCCGTTATTACTGGCGTGTACTGGCCTACCTAATGGTGAAGAGATATCGATGCCTTTTCTTGAAACATCGGATTGTGAAAAAGTACTAATCACCTTGCCTGTGACAGGCCAAATCCAACGAGAATTTGAACTAGGTGCTTGTGTTTGAACAACTGGTTTCTTAATTGGTTTTTTAGTTGGAATAATTTCAGGTTTTTTTGAACTAGAGGGTTTAGTCTGCGGTTTTTTTACAACGCTCTGATTTGGTTTTATGCTTGTGGGCTTGTATTTTTTTGTTGTGACTACTGGTGATTCTTGCTTTGTCACTTTATTCTTTTTATTCGAATGTTTTTGTATCAAACTTAATTTTTGACCTGGATAAATACTGTAAGGTGGTGAGATGTTATTAATTTTTGCTATTTTTTTATAATCAATATTATGACTGAATCCAATAGAATACAGTGTATCTCCTTTCCTAACAACAACCGATTTTGCTTTATGTTTATTTCGCTTTAAAACAGAAGTGGATTTTTTT
>Ga0209345_10004911_pt1 | contig 12652 bp, 16 predicted proteins | sample Cruoilmetagenom7_FD_187294 | JGI IMG/M metagenome (GOLD analysis project Ga0209345, IMG submission 187294) | Oil polluted marine microbial communities from Coal Oil Point, Santa Barbara, California, USA - Sample 7 (SPAdes) (version 2) | ecosystem: Environmental > Aquatic > Marine > Oil seeps ...
TCTTGAAAGCCGTGCTGCCGGAACTCGCTACCCTGCTGGCGCAGGGTCCGGGTGCGGCAGCCGAGATCCGGATGCTGGTTGGAGAGAGCTGAACCCGTTCCGGCTTGCCCAAGTGTGGTGGCACACTTTATACCGTGACTCGCATCCTGTTTGGAGGACCTGTCATGACCATGAAAAGCCTGATTATCGCATTCGCTGCAACGCTTGGTTTCTCGCTTTCGAGTTTTGCAAGTCCTGCCCTGGCCTTCAGTGGCGGGAACTTCCCGGCTTGCGATGCACCGCAGGTACTCAGATACATCCAGAAACGCTTTGTCTGGACCGACAGGCACGTTCTCAAGCGTGGCCTTGCGATTGAGAGCATCGAGCGCGCGCACCGGAATCGCTTCGGCGACGGCTATCAGGTCGCAAGCATTCCAAGGCTTTACTGCCACGGGACAGCCCACATGAATGATGGCCACAAGCGCACGATCTGGTGGCTCATCGAAGGCGGCATGGGATTTGCCGGCCTGGGAGACAATGTCGAGTTCTGCATCTCCGGGCTGGATCCGTTCAAGGTTCACGGCGCCTGGTGCAGGTCGGTTCGCTGACCGGGCGATGATAAAGGCCAATCTGCTCAGGATCCTGCTGGCCTTGCCGGTGCTGGCGCTTGCTGCTGCCTGCTCGGATGATGCTGCACCGCCGGCCCAGGCCGATACAAGCGTATCTGCGGCAAAAACCAGCGATGCGCCGTTGGGATCCGGGTTCGATTTCTATGTGCTGGCCTTGTCCTGGTCGCCCGCCTATTGCCTGGTCGAAGGCGATCGCGCCAACCGGCAGCAATGCGCCGAGGACCGCGACCTTGGCTTTGTCGTGCACGGGCTTTGGCCGCAATTTGAATCGGGCTATCCGGAATTCTGCCCGTCACGCGAACCCGACCGGGTGCCTTCCAGCCTGGGCCGCGACTATCTCGACATCGTGCCGACGATGGGGCTGATCGGTCACCAGTGGCGCAAGCACGGGTCGTGCTCGGGGCTTTCCCAGGCCAACTACCTGAAGGCGCTGCGGGCGGCACGGGCACGGGTCAAGGTGCCCGAAGAATTCGCGCTCGAAAACCTGCCGGCCGAGATCGACGCCCTGGAGGCCGAAGATGCCTTCATCGCCGCCAATCCGGGCATGAAGCGCAACGCAATCGCCATCCAGTGCGAGCGCGGCCTCTTGCGCGAAGTGCGCATCTGCATGACACCATCACTTGAGTATCGCGCCTGTGGCGAGATTGACCGCACCGGCTGCAAGATCAAGGATCTCAATGTTCCCGAGCCGGGCTGAGTGCTGCAGGCCGTTTTTACGAAAAGAAGAGAACTCACGATGAAAATCCTCTATTCGCCTGCATCCCCCTATTCGGCCAAGGTTCGCATGGCGGCCAAATTCGCCGGTATCGATGCCGAAGCGGTGCTGACCGATACCAATGTGGCGCCGGCCGAACTGGTTGACAACAATCCGCTCGGCAAGATCCCGACACTGATCACCGATGAAGGCCAGGCCATCTACGACAGCCGCGCCATCATGCAGTTTCTCGACCGCTCCGGCGGCAAACGAATCTTTCCGCGCAATGCCGCCAAGCGGACGCAAGCCGAGGTCATGGAAGCCCTGTGCGACGGTATTTGCGATTGTCTGATTGCCATCATGTACGAGCGGCGGTTCCGTCCTGCGGAGATCGTCCACCAGGAATGGATCGACAAGCAGTGGACGAAGGCGACGCGCGCGCTTGATCATCTGGAAGCCAATTTGCCACGGATCACCAAAGTGCCGAACGGCGGGCACTTTGCAGCGGCGGCAATGCTTGGCTACCTGTCGCTGCGGTTTTCCGGACAGTGGGAACGCGGGCGGCCAAAGCTCAAGCGCTGGAGCGCCAAATTCGCGGCCAGCTTTCCCGAACTCGATGCCATGTTGCCAAAAGCGTGAGCGTGCGGCCTGACAAAGAGGTCGGGATTGCCCATGTCTTTGCCGCCGCGCGTTATTCGCTGGGTGGCGTCAGGCGTCTATGGGGCGAGACCGCATTCCGGCACGAGGTACTGGCCTTCGTGCTGATCACGGGTGTGTTTGCACTGGTGAGTGCGCCGCTGTGGGGATATGTCGGAGCCAGCTTGCTCTTCCTGCTGACGATATCGATCGAGGCCCTGAACACGGCGGTGGAAGAAATCACCGATCACGCTTCGCCGAACTATTCCGAAATGGCCAAGCATGCCAAGGACCTGGGATCGTTCGCGGTGTTCTGCCTGTTGCTGGCCAATGCGATCTGGGCGGGCTTCGTGCTCTGGATAAGCTGGCCACCGGTCCTCGGCTGAGTGCTGAAGCAATGCGGCCGGATGCCGGGTCAGGCGTTTGCGGGTGCGACCCGCAGCCGCTCCAGATCCTCAACCATGTCTTCGGCCAGCGCGGTCAGGTCCGCCTGCTCCATGCCGCGGTGCAATTCGAGCCTCAGCGCGTTGATGTTTGACTGGTAGCGCCTGGCCAAGCGCCTGGAATCAAGCTCTTGCGGAAGTTCGCCGATGGCCTTGGCGCGATCGAATGCGGCGGCAAAATCTGCCTGTATTTCCTCGATATAGTGATTGGCCCGATCGGCGATATCGGTATCCGTCGCCGTGGTATCGATCAGCGTCTTGACCAGCATGCAGGCCCTGCCCTGGTGGTCTTCCGAGCGCGACCGGGCAAGTTGCAACAGGTACTCCGACAGCGCCGCAAGCGGCGACTCCGCACCTTGCATGTGCGAGGCAAAGCCTTTCCGGGACATTTCGAAATAGCGCTCGAGCGCTGCCAAGTAGAGGGCTTCCTTGCTTGAAAAGGCCGCATAGATGCTGCCCGGCTTCATGTGCAGCGCGGACTCAAGGTCCTTGAGCGAGGTGGCGTGATACCCCTTGATCCAAAACAGGTTCACGGCCGCATCCAGTGCGGTGTCTCGGTCATATGGTCGGGCGCGTTTCATGATGGCCCATAGATAGGCGAGATTTCCGGGTTTGTCTCGCAAGGCGTGCCGGACCTCGCCATCACGTTTGAGTGAACGCTCAAATCAATCATTGAGCGATCACTCAATGTGGCCATATACAGGCGACGTCCGCAACGGGACGCACATCCATTTCCCAGGAGACTGCCATGACCGACTTCCCAATCCACGACGAGACCACTGCTCCCGCAGAGAGCCAGGCGATGCTGGCTGAATCGAAGAAACAGAACGGCATGATCCCCGGACTGCATGGCACGATGGCGGAAGCCCCCGGTCTGCTGGCAGGTTACCGCTACGTACACGAGCAGTTCCTCAATTCCAGCTTTGACAAGGACGAACTGACGGTCGTCTGGCAGAGCGTCAATGTCGAACACGGCTGCCATTACTGCGTCCCGGCCCACACCGCCATCGCCAAGGGTATGAAGGTTGACGACGCGATCACCGATGCGCTGCGCAATGAAACAGCCTTGCCGAACGCCCGCCTGGAAGCACTGCGCGACTTTACGCTGAACGTTGTGCGCAACCGCGGCAATGTCGATGATGCAGCGGTCCAGGCATTTCTCGATGCGGGCTTCACCAAACGCCAGGTTCTCGAAGTGGTGCTCGGCGTCGCGCAGAAGGTGATGTCGAACTACACCAACCACCTTGCACAGACCCCGGTCGATGCACCGTTCCAGAAATTTGACTGGCAGAAGGCTGCCTGATCTGATTGCACGGGCCCGGGAAAGACCGGGACCGTGCATTTCACCTCAACGCCAGTCAGAGGGATTTGAGCCATGAATCCACCCCCTGCCGCACCAAAACCGCTGATCGCCGACATCTGGCACTCGTTCCGGTCCCTGCCCGGCTGGGTGCAGATCTGGGTGGCCCTGATCCTGATGCCGGTGAACATGGCCAGCGCGGCCTTCATCCACGAGCCGGCGGGATTATGGATAGCGCTGCTGGCCAACGGCGCGATGGTTCTGAACCTGCCGGTGATGGTCCGCGAGCGCGGGTTTTCCAAGTTCATGGCCGTGCCGCACCTGATACCGTGGACGCTGCTTGTGGTGCTCATCGCGATCATCCAGCCACCGCTTGAGGGTCCGTTTGGCATCTATCTGTGGACGCTGTTTGCCGTCGACCTGGTCTCGCTGATCTTCGACTACCCTGATGCGGTCAAATGGTTCAGGGGCGAGCGGGACGTCGCAGGGCGATAGCGCGGCGATGAGACCAGCGCTGGTATTTTTCACTCCGCGCATTACCTGTGGCAAAAGCCATTGTTCAAACGTCAGACGATCGGAACCAACATGACACAGACACATCAACCGCTGCGGATCGACATCATTTCGGATGTCGTCTGCCCATGGTGCATCGTCGGTTACAGCCAGCTCAAGCAGGCGCTGGACGCCACCGGCACCGCGCATGAAATTCACTGGCATCCGTTCGAACTCAACCCGGAAATGCCAGCCGAAGGCCAGAACCTCGGCGAACACATCGCCGAGAAATACGGCAGCACGCGCGAGCAGTCGCTCGAAAACCGCGAACGGCTGGCCAACCTGGGCGCAGGGCTGGGCTTCGAATTCAACTTCACCGACGACATGCGCATGTACAACACGTTCAACACGCACCAGCTGATCCACTGGGCGGACACCCAGAATCTCGGCCATGAATTGAAACAGGCGATGTTTGCCGCCTACTTCACCGAGCAGCGGGACCTGTCGGACATTGATGTTCTGGCCGATATCGCCAGCAAGGTCGGGCTTGATGCGACAGAAGCGAAGGCCGTGCTGGAAGACCAGCGCTATGCAGAGGACGTGCGGAAGCTGGAAAGCTTCTGGGTGCAGCAGGGCATTCGCGGCGTGCCGGCAATTGTGTTCGAGGGCAAGCACCTCGTCACCGGTGCCCAGGGAACCGAAAACTACACCAGCATTATCAAGCAGCTGACCGGCGCCGGCGCTGACGCCTGACGCCACTCCGGCTCTTCAGCGAGCCGCTCTGCCATAAATCAAAAAGCCCGGACGATCATTCGCCCGGGCTTTTCGCATTTTCAGGGTCTGACGGATCAGAACTTCATGCCGATACCGACGCGGACCGAATGATCGTCGAAGCCGGACGACACGTTGGTGCCGCCGAGATTGTAGTTCTTCGACTGATAATCGGTGTAGCGGTATTCGATGCGGGTGGTGATGTTTTCGGTCAGGAACGCTTCCGCGCCCGTGCCGACGGTCCAGCCCACATGCGTGTTGCTATCCGAGCCGGAGGCATTGGTCAGCTTGGCATTGGTGGCCGCGATACCGCCGGTGGCGTAGATCAGGAATGGATTGATGTCCACGCCCATACGCGCACGCAGCGAGCCGTTGAAGCCCTGCTTGCCGGTCAGGCCGGCAGCGGAAAAATCGGCACCCGAATAGCCGAGATCGGCTTCTGCACCGTAGACAATGTTGTCTGACTGCCAGTTGTAGCCGCCATAGACGCCTCCACCGAAACCATTGGCATTCTGAGTGGGAGCGGTGCTGAACTCGCCCCATTTGTACTCGCCATAGCCGCCAACATACCCGCCGGACCAGAGATAGGCCTGGGGGGCTACGTCCGCGACCGGCGGCTCAGGAGGCTGTTCGATAATAGCGTCCGCGGCCAGCACGGGGCCAGCGAGCGGCACGGAAAGGGCTGCGGCCAGCAGTGCCAGTTTACGAATACGCATGTCATTCTCCTTGTTATTTCAAGCCCGACACGAAACAGCGGGCCATGAGTACCGGCGGCATTGGGATGCATGCCTCCGACGAGTTGCAAGATGGAGATCGAATGCGGCGGGCGAGAAGCAGGAATGTGGAAACACGACGGCCAAAAAAGGGCAGCGGCAAGTGTTGTTTTCAGGCAACATTTTTCCCCATGCTCTGGCCTTGCATCCATTGCGAATGAGAACCCACCGCCTATATGAAACGTTTACCGATCCAAACCGCGAGCGTTGATTCCAAAGCATGTTGAGCATCTTGACCCTGATCGCGGGACTGGTCGTCCTTGTCTTTGCCGGTGATTACCTGGTTCGCGGTGCTGTGGGGCTGGCCGAAAAGCTGTCGATAGACCCGCTGATCATCGGACTGACGATTGTGGCTTTCGGGACTTCCGCGCCGGAATTGTTCGTTTCGCTGCAGGCGGCCTTCGACGGTGTCTCGGGTATCGCCATCGGCAATGTGGTCGGATCGAATATCGCCAACGTGCTGCTGGTGCTCGGGGCTCCGGCGATGCTGATGAGCATCAACTGCCGCGAAAACGGGCTGACAACATCGTTGATGGTGATGGTCTTCATGACGGTCACGCTGATGGTGATGATGTGGCTGGGACCGCTAAGCCGGATCGACGGAGCAATCCTGCTGGTTCTGATCGCGGCCTATCTTGGCTGGCAGATCAAGGCTGCGCGGCATTGCGGTGCAGTCAGCGTTCCTGATTATCATGATGAAGTCGCCGATCTTCCGCAGGAAACCTGGCGGACCACGCTGTTCATCGTCGGCGGCATGCTCGGGCTGCCGGTCGGAGCGTGGCTGACGGTTCACGGCGCATCCGATCTTGCACGCATGTTCGGGGCTTCGGAAACCGCCATCGGGCTGACCATCGTCGCCATCGGCACCTCGCTGCCCGAACTGGTGACCTCGATGATGGCCGCATGGCGCAGATCCGGCGCGGTCGCGATCGGCAATGTGGTGGGATCCAACATCTTCAACATCGGCCTGATTCTCGGCGGCACTTCGGTGATCCTTCCGCTCGAAGTCGATCCGCGCATCGTTTCGATAGACATGTGGGTGATGCTGGCGGCAAGCCTGCTGGTTGTGGCATTGGCGCACTGGAACGTGCCGATCAAAAAGCTCGGCGGCATAGCTATGCTTCTCATTTTCTCGGCCTATATCATTTCGGTATTCTGAAACTGAAAATGCCGCCAGGTCGCGGCGGAACGGACCGGGAAACAGCATGACATCTTCCAAGGGGACAGTTCTTGTGACCGGTGCCGCCAGGCGCGTCGGAAAGGCGATGGCACTGGATCTGGCCGCCCACGGCTACCAGATTGCCATTCACGCCAACCGCAGCGGCGCAGAAGCCGAGGCCGTGGCCGGCTTCATCCGCGATGCCGGCGGGGTGGCGGACGTGTTCCTGGCCGACCTTTCGGACGGCAAGGCTGTGCGCGACCTGCACAGCCAGGTATGCAAACGCCTGCGCGCCCCCGATATCATCGTCAACAACGCCTCGGTTTTCGAAGACGACGATGTCCGCGACTTCAACGAGGAGCTGTTTGACAAGCACTTCGCCATCCATGTGAAAGCCCCGGCCATTCTGGCGGAAGCTATGGCAAGCAATCTCGCCGATGACCGCGAAGGACTGATCGTCAACATCATCGACCAGCGGGTCTGGAAACTCACGCCCCGCTTCTTCTCCTACACGCTGTCGAAAGCGGCGCTTTGGACAGCGACACAGACCATGGCCCAGGCGCTGGCGCCGCGCATCCGGGTCAACGCCATCGGGCCCGGGCCGACGCTCGCCAACGAGCGGCAGAAGGAAAGCGATTTCGCCAGGCAGGCCGCAGCCGTGCCGCTGGAACACGGGCCGGAACTGGCCGAACTGGGCGCCACGATCCGCTATCTGCACGAAGCCCGCTCGGTAACCGGCCAGATGATCGCCCTCGACGGCGGCCAGCATCTGGCATGGGAAACACCGGATGTCACCGGCGTCGGGGAATAGGCACGCTTGAAGACGTGTGAATTGTAAAGCTGCGGGACCCGTCCGGAAATCAGGAAAAGCCCTTTGTGTGATCACAATCCCGCACGGTCTCGACCATGGTGGCGCAAGAAGCGAACATGGTTCATTGCTTTGCTGGGCATAATGTCCGCAGCGTCGATCTGGATGCGGAGCTACAATGAGGCTGAGGCCGGCGGCGAGGTGCGAACGAGGATCGGCGACTACAAAAGCACCGAACCGATGGACCTGTTCCCGATTTCGCTGCTGATCGCTGTGCGCAAGTTTCCGACTTACGATGATTGTGTGGAACTGGCCGACGACGGGAAAATACGGCCAAAGTGGGCAGAGATGTCCAGTGAAGCACAAGTGAAGGTCTGTGTTTTCCGGATTGCCGACCACCTGGGAGACTTTGCATCAACCCAATCCTATTTCGGTGAAATGGGATTGAGAACGCATCGTTTTGATGATTCAGCAACCAGCCTCCGCCTTACCCTGAACTGCTCGTTGACCCGTTTTCCATGCAAGCTCCCGGAACTGAAGTTGTTGGTATTGGTTTTTTACGGCCCCGTCAGATACGGAGTTACAATTATGTATCACAATCTCAATATCACTGCGGTTTCAATAGATTACGAGATATTATAGCGGCTGCCGGATTCGCCCGATCAGTTCACATCTCGATTGGCGGCAAAACTGCCCCCTTGACTGAACAGGTTTGCTTCAACAGCCGCCGACGGGTTTTTTCGAGCCCGCTTGATAAACCGCGCTGCTGACGCCAGATGACAGAATCCGGTCATCATTCTCTTGCCCGGACAGCAACGGAAGTTGATAAGATCGCTGCATGACTCGCAAGCCACATCCAACCTCTGCAAAACCATCCAAAGCCGCGGCGCAAACCGACGGCGGGGTGGTCTATGCGGAAACGGATGCCGACGACGACGAGCAAGCCGGGGCCGAGGCTCCCCTGCCCGCCGACGTGGCCAATGTCGCCGGCATGGAATGGAACGAAAGCCCCGGTGTCACGCCGGGCCTGAAGGGCGCGGAAGTCATCCAGGCCTTCGTCAAGCACCTGCCCAACCAGCCCGGCGTCTACCGGATGATGAACGAGGCAGGCGACGTTCTCTATGTCGGCAAGGCGCGGAGCCTGAAGAAGCGGGTGACGAACTACGCGCAGGGCCGCGGCCACTCCAACCGTATCACGCGGATGATTGCGCAGACGGTGAACATGGAGTTCGTCACCACGCGCACCGAAACCGAGGCGCTGCTGCTTGAGGCCAACCTGATCAAGCGGCTGAAGCCACGCTTCAACGTGCTGATGCGTGACGACAAGTCGTTTCCCTATATCCTGGTGACCGGCGACCACGAGGCACCTGCGATCTTCAAGCATCGCGGCGCGCGTTCGCGCAAGGGCTCCTATTTCGGCCCCTTCGCCTCCGCCGGCGCGGTCGGCCGCACCATCAACGCGCTGCAGCGGGCCTTCCTTCTGCGCACCTGCACCGACAGCGTCTACGAGAGCCGGACGCGCCCCTGCCTGCTCTACCAGATCAAGCGCTGCTCAGGCCCTTGCACTGGCGAGATCAGTGCCGAGGGTTATGCCGAGCTGGTTGGTGAAGCCAAGGACTTTCTCTCCGGGCGCAGCCAGGCGGTGAAAACCCAGCTGGCGACGGCGATGCAGGCGGCGTCCGAAGAGCTCGATTTCGAGCGCGCGGCAGTCTACCGCGACCGGTTGTCGGCATTGAGCCATGTCCAGAGCCATCAGGGCATCAACCCGCAGACGGTGGAGGAAGCGGATGTCTTCGCCATCCATCATGATGCGGGGATGGCCTGTATCCAGGTGTTCTTCTTCCGCACCGGGCAGAACTGGGGCAACCGGGCCTACTTCCCCAAGGCCGATCCGTCGCTGGCCCCGGGCGAAATTCTCGGTGCCTTCATCGGCCAGTTCTATGACGACAAGCCGACGCCGCGGATGATCCTGGTGTCCGATGATTTCGAGGACAGGACGCTGCTTGAGGAAGCATTGAGCGTGCGGATGGATCGCAAGACGTCCATCAGCGTGCCGCAGCGCGGCGAAAAGCGCGAACTGGTCGAGCAGGTTCTCAACAATGCGCGCGAGGCGCATGGCCGCAACCTGGCCGAGACCGCGTCACAGGCGCGACTGCTGCAGGGGCTTGCAGAGACCTTCAACCTGCCGCATCCACCACGCCGCATCGAGGTCTACGACAACTCGCACATCATGGGCACCAATGCGGTGGGCGGCATGATCGTTGCCGGGCCGGAAGGGTTTGTCAAAAACCAGTACCGCAAGTTCAACATCAAATCGACCGACATCACCCCCGGCGATGACTTTGGCATGATGCGCGAAGTCATGCAGCGCCGGTTCTCGCGGCTGATCAAGGAGCATGGCGACCAGGGGCCGGTCAAACCGGAGGAAGCGGCCGAGGGCGACGATGCGGAAACGGTTACAGCGGCAGGCATGCCGGCCTGGCCGGACCTGGTGCTGATCGACGGCGGCAAGGGCCAGATGAGCGCGGTGCGGAGCATTCTCGAAGAGCTCGGGATTGCCGACAAGATTACCGCCATCGGCGTAGCCAAGGGCATGGACCGGGAGGCCGGGCGCGAACGGTTCTTCGTCGAAGGCAAGCCTGACTTCACCCTGCCACCGCGCGATCCGGTGCTTTATTTCATCCAGCGGCTGCGCGACGAGGCGCACCGCTTTGCCATCGGCACCCACCGGGCGCGGCGCAAGAAGGAGCTGGTGGCCAATCCGCTCGACGAGATCGCCGGAATCGGACCGACTCGCAAGCGGGCGCTGTTGCACCATTTCGGAACGGCAAAGGCCGTATCGCGCGCCGGAATCGACGACCTTGTCGCCGTCGAGGGGATCTCGCGCACCGTGGCCGAACTGGTCTACAATCATTTCCACGAGGAAAACCGGTGAATGAATGCCGAACCGGACATCAAACTGCGGCATTAAGACGTTAATCGGGGCAGAGGCGGTTGACCTTTCCGCTCACCAACGCGCATCTTGCGCAAAATCCTGATACGGACGGGGTGATCCATGGCGTCAAGCGCGCTCAACATACCGAATATGCTCACCTACGGACGGATTCTTGCCGTCCCGCTGATCGTCTTGTGCTTCTTCATCGAGGGCCGGCTGCACGGCTCCGATCTGGCGCGCTGGAGTGCACTGGTGATTTTCTCCATCGCGTCGGTGACCGACTTCTTCGATGGCTATCTCGCCCGCATCTGGGACCAGACCTCCAATATCGGCCGCATGCTCGACCCGATCGCCGACAAGCTGCTGGTTTCTGCAATCCTGCTGCTGGTCGCCGCCGACGGCACGATTGCCGGCTGGTCGATCTGGGCCGCGATCATCATCCTGTGCCGCGAGATCCTGGTTTCGGGGCTGCGCGAGTATCTGGCCGCGCTGAAGGTCTCTGTGCCGGTCACCTGGATTGCCAAGTGGAAGACCACCTTGCAGATGGTGGCGCTGGGATTTCTGCTTGCCGGCCCCGCCGGTGACAAGGTTCTGCCCTACACCACGGAGATCGGGATCGGGTTGCTCTGGGTTGCGGCGATTATCACGATTTACACCGGCTATGACTATTTCCGGGCCGGACTGAGACATGTGGTGGACGAATGAGCGTGCGGATTGTCTATTTCGCCTGGGTGCGCGAGCGCATCGGCAAGAGCTCTGAAGAGATCGAGCTTCCGGCGAACGTCAGGACGGTGGGTGAGCTGATTGCGCATCTGGCAACGCTGGGCGAGGAATACGCCGCAGCGTTCGCGGTTCCGCAGGTGATCCGCGCCGCCATCAACGAGGAACACGCCGAGCATGGCGAAGCCATTGGCAATGCGAAGGAAATCGCGCTGTTCCCGCCAATGACCGGAGGCTGAGATGACGGCAGGCACTCCGGAACCGGTTGTCAACGTTCGCATCCAGACGCAGGATTTCGACATTTCATCCGAAATCGACGCCCTTACGCGGGACCGCGCCGACATTGGTGCGGTGGTCAGCTTTACCGGGCTGTGCCGCGATGAAGGCGGACGGCTGTCCGCTCTCGAACTCGAACACTATCCCGGCATGGCCGAACGCGCCATCCGCACGATCGCCGATGAGGCGGTGAAGCGCTTTGCGCTGACCGGCATCACCGCCATCCACCGTCATGGCGCAATCCCGCCGGGCGGCAACATCGTGCTGGTGGTTGCAACCGCACCGCACCGCCAGGCAGCCTTTAATGGCGCGTCCTTCCTGATGGATTATCTCAAGACAGATGCACCGTTCTGGAAGAAGGAACACCTCAAGGCCGGTGGCACCGGGGAATGGGTTTCGGCCAAGGATGCCGATGACAAGGCCAAGGCCCGCTGGCGGCGCACATGACGGGTGCGCTCCCGAAGCTTGAGGGCGGCTGGAAAGCCGCGCTGTCGGATGAGCTGACGTCCCCCTACATGGCCGACCTTACGGCCTTTCTGAAAACCGAGACCGACGCGGGAAAGCAGATCTTTCCCGAGCGCGCGGAGTATTTCGCAGCACTTGAACTGACACCGCTCGACAGCGTCCGGGTCGTCATTCTGGGCCAGGATCCCTATCACGGCGACGGACAGGCGCACGGACTGTGCTTCTCGGTTCGCCCTGGCGTGCGCACGCCGCCCTCGTTGAAAAACGTCTACAAGGAACTCGAGGCCGATCTCGGCATCCCGTGGAACTGGCGCATTGGCCCGGCGAGCCGCCCGGTCAGCGACGAGACCTATGTGGCGCAGACCTTCCCGCCTGAGGGCGTGGGGCTGCGGCCGTTCTCGGTCGCCCATGTCGAGCAGCCGTGGCGCACACCGCGCGCGCCCGGCGATCTGACCATCCGCTGGACGCGCCGGTCCCGCGCGCTCTCGGCCGACAGCTGGGGCGGGCTCGAGGTGCCGCTGGCCGAGGAGCTCGAAGCCTACGAGGTCGAGGTCCTCGACGGCGCCACCGTG
>Ga0209345_10004912_pt1 | contig 12651 bp, 16 predicted proteins | sample Cruoilmetagenom7_FD_187294 | JGI IMG/M metagenome (GOLD analysis project Ga0209345, IMG submission 187294) | Oil polluted marine microbial communities from Coal Oil Point, Santa Barbara, California, USA - Sample 7 (SPAdes) (version 2) | ecosystem: Environmental > Aquatic > Marine > Oil seeps ...
AACCCATCGCAGTTCGCAGGGCCTTTTAGCGGTTTATTATGCATATAATTATCTAAATAAGGTTTCATAAACACTACGTCCATATAACCTTTTTTATATTTCCACTCTTTGATTTTCAGTATATCACCTATCGTGATTCGTTTAAATGTATATTTCATACTCTCTCCTAATAAAATTATCCTTTCTTGTTTATATACTTATATTATACTTTGTTATTAAATTTTCTTCAATAAAAAAAGAAGGGCTAGACATTTGTCTACCCCTTAATAAATGTTCTTAAGTTACTGATTATTTTTCATTAACTTTTTTGATAAATAAAGACTCCAGCAATCATCATAAATAAAGCTAAGACTTGTAGCCAATTGATAGGGTTTTGAGTAATTCCAAACCAACCAAAATGTGCTATAACTTTAGCTAAACCTAATTGAGCAACAATTGTAATCATGACAGTTAGTAATACTCCATTAACAGATACGCTTTTTGTAATACCTGATACAACAACTACTCCTAATATCCCCGCTAAAACCATATAAACATTAAAACCTGATGTTAGATTTGATATTGTTCCTTTTGTAAGAAAGTATACAATTAATGAAGCCGTTAAACCGAACACATGAACTACTACAACGGTACCCATAACTCCTACTTGCTCACCAATTTTATCATAAAAAACATTTTGCAGAGCTACAGCTAGACCAGCCGCGACTGGTAATAATAACAATAACATTTTCTTACCCCCAAAAATTATATTCAGTTTCGTCTTCATATACATTCCCCTGTGACATTTCTAATAATAGTTTCTTATTTTTTATTGTGATTGTTTTATTGTTCTTCATAATAGCTCCCTTTTCTAAAAATTTCTTTATTGTCCTTGATAGATGCCTATAGCTAGTTCCCAAGTTATTACTGACATCTTCGAGTTTTGGAAGATCAACAATGCTTGTTTTAGGATCAGCGAATGATAATAAATAGCTAGCCAATCTTATGTCTAATGAATACATTAGATTTAAGGTTGCTTGATCATTTGTTAGAAGAATTTTACTTGATAATTGAATTAGAATGTTGTTTAGGAATGTTAAATCCCTTCGATACTCTTTATCCAAATAACTAAAGGGAACCTTAACAAACTTAACTTCACCAACAGCTTGAACAGTACATTGAATTTCTTTTTCTAAGATATATTCAATATCGCCTAATATTGTGAAGTAATCAAATAACCTTACCAACATGGTTTTACCATTCTCATAGTTCTTAAATACTTTTATTTTACCTGATAGTAAAAAATACATAGAATCTAATGAATCCCCTTCAATTAAGACGTAATCATTATTAAAGAATGAAACTATTGGAAACCTATCCTTTTCAGTATGGCTTAAGAATTTCTTATATATTTGCTCTTTGTTTTCATTAAACTTTGATTTAGACATTTCTATCCTCCCTAACAGTATAAAACAATTGTAACATAAAAAAATAGGACATATGTCCTATTTTGATTTATTTGTAAAAATACTTTTTCATTACTTGTTGTTTAAACAATTCCATATCCTTACCTTTTTTTCTGAGCATAATACTACCATAATATATCCAGTCAGTGTGAATATCGATTACCTCATCAATTGAATCCTTTAATAATGATGATTCTCTTAGTAGTGTCTTAATTACTTCTTTTATATATTTAGAAATCTCGTCCTCATCTCCGGCGTTATTTCCAGCTGTTTTCAGAATATAATTACCGATACCATTACGATGAGATATATCTCTATTAATTGTATCAAACATTTCACTGATTTTTAAATCAGGAGTATTGTCTGATTTGACTACTTTTTCAATTTTTACAAAAGTTTTTTGCCACGAATGAATAAATACTTGTTTTAAGAAAGTCTCTCTAGAAGAGAAATAATTATAAATAGTACCTAGCCCACAGTCTAATTCATTAGCCAGTCTTCTTGTTGTACAAGCGTCTAAATTTTCATTCTTAATTATGCTTTCTCCTACTTCAATTATTCTTTCTTTTGTTAGAACTTTATTTCTCATATCAAGCCCTCTGTAGATTTATTAAATTATCGATTTTATCACCTTTAAGAAATGGTATAGCAAAGGCTGCTGAAAGTATCAAAGTTAGTAAATCTGCAATTGTTTGGGTTATGAGTACTCCATGATGACCGAATATACCAGGTAAGATTAAAGCCAGAGGTATAAAAAATAACCCTTGTCTTGAAACACTTAAAATAAGTGCTTCTTTTCCTTTTCCTAGAGCTTGGTATAAAACAGCAATCGTATTACTAAGTCCCATAAATAAAAGTGCAATTGAATAATACCTTAATCCTAATACTCCATAATCAGTAACACTTGGATTAGAATTATAAATAATAAATACTAAATCATTAGATAAAATAAAGAACAAAGCAGCAACTCCTGTAATAATAGCTGAAACTTTAATTGTATATTTAAATGAATCTACCACTCTTTCTTTGTTTCCGGCTCCGAGATTATATCCAGCGACTGGTTGGAACCCTTGTCCAAAACCAAATACTATATACATCGGCACCATTGTTGCTTTGAGTATTACTCCTACAGCGGTTAATAAATCTGTGGATATATCGCCAGCTGCGTTATTAATTATCCCTATTGATATACTAACTAATATTTGCCTAAAGAATGTGGGAATACCTATTTTTAATACTTCATAGTAAATTGATTTTGAAGGTTTAAAATATTTAGGAGAGATTACTATCAACGTTTTCTTTCTTACATAAACAGATAGCAGAATAATACAAGTTACAATCTGACTTAAAGTTGTAGCTATAGCTGCTCCTGAAATGCCCCAGCCAAATCCAAAGATAAAGATCGGGTCAAGGATTATATTTATTACAGATCCTATTACCATTGCAATCATAGATAGTTTTGCGCTCCCTTCACTTCTCAAAAAATTATTCATTATCATATTAAGAATTGTGAATGCATAACCAAATATTATATATTGTCCATAGTTTTTAGCTAGTTCTAATGTATTAATATCAGCTCCAAATAGATTTAAGATTGGCTCTAATAATAACAAGTTAGTAGTCGTAATAATTATCCCTAAAACAATTCCTGTAAAAAAGGATACTGTAGCTACTTTGTTAGCTTCTAGTTTATTATTTTTTCCTAGTAATCTTGATATGTAGCTTCCGCCACCCATTCCGAGCGCCAAACCAATAGATGATGCGATAAGCATTATTGGTAAAACAACTTGTGTAGCTGCCATCTCATATCCTGTATCTGAAATCCAAGAAACGAATATTGAGTCCACTACATTATAAATAGCCATCACCAACATACCAATAATAGCTGGTGTAGCTAATGTGTTAATTGCTTTTTGAACAGTTGCATTTTTCATTAAGTTTATTCTTTTATCGTTCATAAGTGCCTCCTAAAATGTCTTCTCTATTATATATGAGCGCCGTTCATTTTGCAATAAAAAAAAGTGTTAGTTTCAAACTAACACCTTTTATTAGTAATCTATTCCAGCAGCTTGAACTAAATTCGGATCATGACAGCTACAGGGAGTAACAGCAAATACCATATTGCACTGAGGACATTTGTCTTCAAAGAACTCCATCGTAAAGCTATTTCCACATTCACAATGTATTTCATGTGGAATTGGTAAAGCGCCTTCGCTAAACCCCATCATTCTAACTTTATCAGCTATCTGTTGACCATTTTGAAATGATCCACTACAATTATCATGCATTATTCTTTCTCCTTTAATGTTATTCGTTTTCCGTATCTTAATTTATTTCTAAGACTCATCATGGTTTTATCCATTGCTTCTAACTCTTTTAAAATACTTCTTTCTTCGGAAGTAGTATCGATAATTCTTTCAATACCACCATTGTTGATTACAATTCTTTTATCTCCCATTAATGCCAAGATAGGATCATGTGTACTCATTAGCACTATCTTATCCTCATCGACAAGCAAATCTAATGCCATTTTTCTATCAATTCCAGCATTTTCTATCTCATCGATTAATATTATAGGTGATTCACTTAAAATGGCTGTATCAGCGATCATAAGCGCTCTTGATTGACCACCACTTAATTCAGTAATTGGAGTATCAATTGCGAAACTTTCTCCTGCTAAAGAATTTGCTTTATCAAAGATTTGCTTAATAACACCCTCTTTATCTTCTACTAATCTACTAGATGCATGTAAATCTAAGAATTCATAAACGGTCATATCCATTACAAAATTCATATTCTGTGATAACTGTGCAACTAAACGATTACTTGAAGAAAATCTTTCATGTGTTTCAAGAGTTCTATCATTGATGTGAATTATTCTTCTTGTTGGTGTATCTTTATTAGCTGCCCATTCAATGTCAGCTAATAATCTCGATTTACCTGAACCTGTAGGTCCGACAATAGAAATTACTTCTCCACTATTTATTGTTATTTCCTTGAATTCTTCTTTTCTTCCATCCTTATAAAACCCTGGGAAGATCGTTACTTTATTTTGTTTTACTTCGTTTTGAGTAAAATATGATTTCATAATGTCAATATATTGAACTAAACCAAGTTTGAAGGCTTCTTTATTAATTGCATTTTCTTCGACTAAATCATAATCTAAAATACTAATTAGCTTTTCAACTGTTAAATTTTCATGCCCTTTATAAGGAACTAAATTATCTTCAAAATAATCTTTAACAAATGAATATTTTATCAATAATTCACTGATTGTGTAATGTGTTAATAGATTTTTCATATTACTCACCTAAATCAATCTTTCTAACATTACCAACCTGGTGCTGCTTACCGATTCTAGTTTCTCCTAAACAATAGCTACATAAAGCCGAAGGCATCGGATATCTTAACTTCATACCTTCTAGAGTTTTAACATTTTTATTCTCATCATATATTAATGTACTTAGTTCAAAAGAACCTTGTCCGTTCAACCCATTAACATGCATTATTATTGCTTTCGGATTTACTGATTGAACTTTCATTGTAAATACTTCACGTTCAGCTTGAGAGACAATATCACCCTTTGTAATAACAACAATATCTGCTGATTTAAGCATTGGGCCAATTTTCTTTGGTGTATTAATGCCACTTAAATTATCAATTACACATACCGCTTTGATATCTTTAACATAAGGAGAACACCTATTGCATAATCCGGCTGATTCTGTAATAAGAATATCTAATTTATGTTTGACTCCCCATTCAACTACTTCTTCAATATTAGAAACAAAGTAATGGTCAGGGCACAGAGATCCACTTAAACCTTTTTTAACAGGGATATTTAGTTTTTCGAAATAAATATCGTCGTCTGTAAATAAACAATCGAATTTTACTACTCCAACTTTAAGCTTTCTGTTTATGAAGTGTTCTATAGTTCTTAATAATATAGAGGTCTTTCCTGATGAAGGTGGTCCGCTTACAGTTACTAAATCCATTTAACTCATCCCTTTCTCAAACTCGCTCATACATTCTTTTAATATACTACCTATATCATTGCTATCAATATAATCCCATCCAATCCATTTGAATTCAGGATTAGTTAATTTATTATCCACTTCAGGATTCGTTGATGGGAATAAACCTTTGTGACTAAGAATTTCTCCAATTTCTTTACTTAAGAAAAATTCACTTAATGGTTCTAAAATTTCTCTCTTTGATTTTTTTGTCAACATAAAGATTGGCGAAACAATCGCTCCATCTTCAGGCCAAACAGCTTTCATAACACTTCCAGGCAAAGCCATTTTCGTAAAGAAATAGGGCATAATTGAAATTGCGGGTTTAATACGAGCTCTTTTCTCACTTTTAACCATTTGAGCTGGATGCATTGAGGCAATTAATTGATTTCCCAAAGTTCTTACAGCTTCAATTCCAAATTCTTTATGTATATGTATTAGAATTGCATTGAATAAATCAAAATCACTAACTGGTAGACTTATTGAACCCTTATAAATAGGGTCTAATAAATCCTTCCAAGTCTTAGGCATTGGTCTGTCGCCAAGCACTTGAGTATTAACCAAGAATACCGCCGGAACTACAGCGAACATAGAATAATCATGATTTGGATCTTTTAAACTGATTTTGTCATTATCAAAATCCTTGTTTATTGAACTTTCGTGATTATAATCTAAAAATACTTTTTGATCTTTAAATCTTTTCATTAAGTCTTCTTCAAAGAATAAATCAAATCCAGCACTAATATAAATATCAGCTAAATCTTCTTCCTTCTGAGCTACTAAAACATTTTCCTTTAACCAATCTAAACCTTCAGACGCTGCTTTCAAATTGTGATTGACATCTTTGATTTGAGGTAGCTTATTTAAAGCCTCTAATAGAGGCAGTCTTACTGGACAAGGTAAAAGTCCTATCATATTAATAGAACCATTATTATTATTTTCTTGCAAAGCAACATCTATTGTCTTATTTTCAAAAGTTTCATTTAACATCTTAACGAACACTTCGACATTTTTTGATCGCGATTTAAGTAAAGACTCCAAAGTCTGATTACCCACTTGTTTTAATACAAGTGAATTATCTAAACCTTTGAACCCGTGATTATTAAATACATCTATTAGAGATGAATCGACTTCAATTATCTCTTTAAGAGTGTCGGTTTTTTTAATCATCGTGCTAATTCAACTCCAATAACACCAGGAACTTCCGCTACTAGAATACTTTCTATACCATCATACAGAGTTACATTAACATAACTACAGTTAGTGCAAGCTCCTTGTAAAGCTACATAAACTAAACCATCTTCAAATTTAACAAATTCTACATCTCCGCCATCAGCTTGAAGTTGTGGTCTAATTTTATCAAGTACTTCTTTAATTTTTGTTATTGTATTTTCCATATTATCACTCCTTATATTTTATCGAATGTAGTATATCATATTTTACTTAAATATCATTCTAATATGAATGATTAATTTCCATAAAAAAAAGAAGCCAATAAAGGCTTCTATCTACGTCTTCTTTCATGAATGACTTGGTCTAATACAATTACTACAAATAAGAATAGTTCTACATTTTTATCTTCGAAAATTTCAATTTCATAAGTATCACCCCAAGAGATAATTTTCTTTGTAATCGAAGCTTTAAGATTTCCATCTTGATTAATACCAAATGAATGAGCAAACAAGCTTCCTTCAACTTCTAATTGGTTACTATCAATAAAAAGGTCAAATTTAGGTCTTATACTGAATTTAGCTTTAATGTTAGCAATCTCATCTCCGGTATTATTAAATATTTGATAGTTAGGAAAAATCCTAAACAGTTTTTTCTGAGATTTCATAACCGTTGCGTTATTCATATCTAGTAGTTCAAGTTTATTATGTAGACTAAAAACTTTTCCCTTTAATTGATAAACTGGGTTCTGATTTTCATCCATCACGTTAAATTTATCACGGAATGAAAATACTTTTTGTTTGATATAATATTTCATAATCTATCCTCCTTGATATTATTATACAATTTATTCTTTTGTTTTTCTAATTGCTCTTACTCTATTAGCTGTTGGCGGATGTGAATAATACATCTTAACAAACACTGGGTGTGGAGTAAGGTTACTAAAATTCTCTTTAGCTAATTTTTTTAAAGCTGTTTCAATATGAATAGGTTCATAATTTGTAGCAGCATAATTATCAGCTTGATATTCATGACATCTAGAAATGTAAGCAGCTATGAAATTAACAGGTATCAATAATGGTGAAACTAAAATCATAAACAGAATTACTGAGAAGCCAGCATTAGTTTCTGCAAAGCCAAAAGCGGTGCTAAATTCAGAATATGATAACAATAAAATTAATAGACCTAGATATATGGCTAACATAATGACTGTTTGCATTAACCCAGTCCACATATGTTTATATTTATTATGTCCAATCTCGTGCGCTAATACAGCGACTATTTCTTCTTCTGTACATTTCTCTATCAAAGTGTCATAGAGAACAATTCTCTTAAACTTACCGAATCCTGAAAAATACGCATTTAATTTTGTGCTTCTCTTTGAAGCATTAATTACAGAGATTCTATTAACTTGATAACCGACACTTTTAGCGAATTCTTCAATTTTTGTTTTAAGTGATCCATCTTCTAAAGGTGTAAGCTTGTTAAACAGAGGTACAATAACTGGAACATATAATATCATTCCAATAATAATACCTAAAAAACAAGCTAGGAATGAATATACAAAGAACATATTACCGGCTGTATAGTATATTTTTGATATTCCATAGATTATCAATCCTACTACTAAAGATACTAATATTAATTGTTTAATCCTATCTAAGAAGAAAGTTTTTTTAGTCGTTTTATTAAAGCCAAATTCCTCCTCAATAACAAAGGTATTATAATAACTAATAAATATACCAATTATGTAGGTTACTAAATAATAGAATCCCAAGAAAAATACTACTTGAAGTTGAAGATCGACTGTTATATTAGCAACTACATTTCCTACAAAAGGAAAATATCCAAATACTAACAACCCTAATAAAACCAATGTATTTATCGTTTTAGCAACTAATCCAAATTTAAAATTTTTTATGTAGTATTGGTGCCATCTCTTATATTCATCTTGATCATAAATATCATTTACTTCTTCAGGTATTTTTGCATTTCGATTTTTATAGTTTAGATTTGATAACCACAAGCTATAAAAAAATGAAATCGCGATAAATAGATAAGTAACTATTTGAATTCCTAATTTCATATTCTTTCTCCTATATTTTAACTTTATTAGCTTTTATATCGCTAATTAATACTTTAAGTAAACCAATGTACGGGTTCCTACTAGAATTTTTACCTAAAAAGCTAAACTTATTCATTTCCTTATGTAATCTATGTTCAAGATAAGGAATTAGTTCCTTTTTCTTAAAGTTAGCTTTTTTAAATATTCTACTTCTTATTACTGATAAATTAATTGCCTCATAGATAAAGTAAAGCCATATCACATACATAATGATAGCTGGAATACTTATATAATCTGTTCTAAAGAATAATAAGAAAGCTCCCCCACAAATTACTGTCATTATTAGCATTGTTGCTAATGGTTGTGGATAAATTTTATTTACTCGTTTTTTTAAATCCTGCATATTTTTACCTTGTGTACCTTTTCCTTTTCACTATAGTTATTACTTCTTTTAATTTTTCATGTGTAGCTATTTTCTTTGGGTTTGGTCTTCTTTTAGTACTTTTTGCTTTTTCGATACGAAATCGATATTCAAGGTAATCAATTAGCTCACCTCTTGATGAGTTGTACTTCTTAAATATTTTTCTCCTAATTGAAAAAACGACGATGAAGTTAAACAAAACATATTGCCAGACAAAAAATACAATAACCTGTAAATAGTGGATTCCAGAGCTCTGAATATAGATTACTACTTCGGCAATCGAAGTAACCAGTGTAATAAAGAGAAACCCAACAAGTGGGTTTGGATATATTTCGTTAATAATTCTTTTAAAATTCTTCATATAAATCATCCTTCATATATCTAATACAGTGTCATCATTATACTGTATTTTGACCATTAATTCTAGTGTGAATTCTGTGTCTTTGTACTGCTGTCAGATTTTTCATCCAAACTCCATACTTAAATGAGTATAGCTAACTTAATTCCAAGCTTTGTTTTCTTTGCAATTTTTCGATTAAGTCTATTACTCTATTAATATCTTGAACTTCGACTGGAACTGAGTCAACTGCATAACTGAGATATCCCAACGAAGATTTCTTCTTAATCATTATTTCTTTCAAACCTTCTAAATCATTGTTATTTAAGCATTTGTATGCTGCCCTTGATTTTTTTGATCCTATTAAGAATGGTAAAGCTATAACTAGCGAAACTATCACTAAAAATATAATTATAGCCGTAGATGAAAATTCTGCTAAATAAAAGTAAATAAGCCAAGGTACGAGAACTATACATAATACGATTATAAAATTAAACAGATTATGTTTTACTTTAAAATACTCATTAACTAAAACTCTCAAAGTATATTTTCTTTCATCCAATACATGTTTGGGATTTAGATCTACAATACACTTTTCTAAGAATAGTGTTCTAGAATCTCTTCTTGAGGAGCGTTTCTTCATATTGGATTTATCAATATATCCCTTTAATTTTCTTATAGCTTCTCTTTCCGAGAGCTTGCTTAAGCTCATATACTTATGTCTGTTAACCATTATGCTTATAAAGCCTAAAAAATGTAAAGATAAGTATCCAGCGATAATAGATATATAGACTATCCGAGATGGTGTATCTTCATGAAATCTTATAGCCGAATAAATCATGCCGCCTAATATAATTGTCCACATTATTGTATAAAAAGGAACAAAACCCCACCTATACCTTTTGTCTATTCTCTCTAAGTAGTTTTTCATATTTACCTCCGTAATTATTCTCCGTGTTTCATCTTATACATCTTTTGATCTGCCATGTGATACATTTTATCAAATGTTAAATTTCCATCATATTCTTGTACACCATAAGAAAAGCTAAGGTTTTGAAGATTTATGTCATCGAATCGTTTAAGAAGTCGATACACTTCTTCCATACCTTCGTTTATATTTAATGCATGTTCAATTACTATTAAAAATTCATCTCCACCAAGACGGCAAACAAATTCTAGTGGAAAAGCTCTTAGAAGAGAACTTGAAAACTCAAATAAGATTGTATCTCCTTTTAAATGACCTTTTGTATCGTTGATATTCTTAAACTCATTTAAATCAATTAGAACTATTGAAAACAACTTGTTTCTTTCAACTAAGTTTTTAAAGTATTTTTCGTAACTTTTTCTTGAGTAAAGTTTTGTAAGATAATCTTTTTCGCCCGAAGTTGTTTCGAGATAGATATAAATGATTAAAACACTAAGTGTGATATATGTCCAAGAAGAATATAATTGATATTCTAGAGCTTGGATAATCATCCCGATAATCGGTATTAAAAAAACTAATGCAATTGTATTTAAAGTTCTTGGTGATGTTATATGCCTGTTTACAAGAACCTTTGTCATCATAAATATATATAATCCCACTATCATAACGTATTGAATCCACATGTAATCACCTTGAGAAAATGTGTTAGTTTCTTCAATTATATCAAAATATAGTGGATAAAAGAAATTTACGACGAGCATTATAAATGTAAAAATAACCGGTAGAATATAAAACGCTCTTTTTCTGATTCTCTGTTTGTCTCTAAACACATAGTAATCTACATAAGACAACACTAAAGCAGCCAATATTGATCCAATCAAAATTAGCGCAAAGTTAGTAGCGTATTCTAAAAAGTAAGCCCCTATAAATTCTTTTCCATCAAATATCCAACTAAACGGTTCAATTATCACAGCTGCCATATTCAAAATTACTATGTACTCCAATAACTTGTTAGTAAAGCTTCTAACTTTAGATCTAAATTTTAATGTTACTAAAAGTATAATCAGTATCAATAAAGCATAGACATTTAATTGGAATTGTATTAGATATTCCATTGTTTCCACCTTGAGTTTTGTTTTTCTTTATAATACCATAAAAAGCCAGTGATTTGTATATCATTGGCTTTTCTTATATGTTTTTTTATGATTTAATTATTTAGATTTTTCCTTGTTTCTTTTGTCGTTTATAATGTCCATCTCGGATTCGCCAATTTCTGTTACATTATTAGCTTTAGCCCATTTTACACAACTATCTAAGGCTGCTTTTAGGAAGATTCTTGGAACTCTGGATAGTCTCATCAAAGCCTCATCTGTGAAATGAACAGTCGGATCGGTTCTATCCGCTGCATATCGAATAGTTGAAATATCCACTTCTTTAGGTGCTGGTACTGGTTCACTTCTAAATTTACTTGAAGATGAATACCAAAAATGTGTATTATCTCTATATCCATAATCAACTGGTATTTTAGGAAAATTTTTAGATTTAACACCTTCGATAATTGATTTTTGATACTTTTCTTCCATAAGTATTTTATCAATCTTAAGAATGAAATGCGCGCCAAACTTACTAGTTATTCCATTGAAATTTCTATATGGTGGTTCATATCCTTCTAGGTTTCCAGCTTTATCTTTGTGCGCCTCTTCTAATTCAGACACCCAAGTACACTCAAACACTTGAAATGCTTCTGATAATACTAGCGGTCTTTTCTCTGAATCTTTTTCTTGCATTAAACCTTCTTCTAGATTAAAAGATAATTTGGCCATCTTTTCCTTTGATGTATCCCCTGGGAATCCTAATCTTACTGTTTCTTTAAAATACTTTTTATCATCAGGTAAAAAGTTTAATGCACACTTTGGTCTTTTCAAAAGGTTTTGTGCTGTGTTAGAACTGTTTCTACAGCATAAAAGCATTGAGTAGTAATCTTTACCGGCAACGTAATAAGGAAAACATAGAGAATACGCTCCTAGCGATGTGTTTCCTTCTTCATCCAAAGTAGATATAAGTATTGTAGGCATAGGGAAAAAACTTGATGTTTGATAAAAGTTATCAACAATCCTTAAATCTTTGAATTTTAACATAATAATCTCCTTGTTTATATTTTGTATCTATTAGAATATAAATTCTCAAATGCAATATTGTTTTCATTCATATAATTTTTGCAAATTTCATAAGCTTCATATGTAGCCAAACAATCATTCATAGCTCTATGGCTAGG
>Ga0209345_10004913_pt1 | contig 12651 bp, 6 predicted proteins | sample Cruoilmetagenom7_FD_187294 | JGI IMG/M metagenome (GOLD analysis project Ga0209345, IMG submission 187294) | Oil polluted marine microbial communities from Coal Oil Point, Santa Barbara, California, USA - Sample 7 (SPAdes) (version 2) | ecosystem: Environmental > Aquatic > Marine > Oil seeps ...
CACAGCGAATAATTCAGGAGGTGAAAAATGAAGGTTATTTACACAATATTTAACACGAACTTCCAATTAAACTTCAAAACAAGGTTTGATAGAAAAGCAATGAAAAACGTCATCATAATTATTTTTTGCAGTATTTTCTTACCTGCCTATGCTGTAGACGAGGGCGGTCATGAAGGCCGTGGTGAAAAACACGAAGCATTTGAAAAAGGTCCTCACGGTGGCCGGATGCTTATAGAAGGTGATTTTGAAGTAGAGCTGTCTATTTTCGAAAGAGGCGTTCCACCAGAATACCGTGCCTGGGCCACCTATAATGGTAAAACTTTATCTCCCGACCAATGGGACCTACAGGTAAAACTGATACGGCTTGGTGGGAAAATTGATCATTTTAAATTTGTACCGGCTGGTAATTTTCTTCTAGGCCAGGGTGTTGTAGAAGAACCACACTCTTTCGATGTCAGCGTTAGCGCAAGCTACAAAAGTAAAAACCACCGTTGGAATTTTGAATCCCATGAGGGGCGAATCGAAATGGCAACAGAGCTGGCAAATGAAGTGGGCATTGGTGTATCTATTGCAAGTGCTGGCACCCTTCACGAAACTATTTCCCTGTATGGTCGGACCGTGCCAGCCCCACAAAAAATCAGCCGCATTACTGCTCGTTTTCCCGGCCTGATTCGTTCGGTTAAACCGCAGCTGGGTGACAAGGTTAAAGCTGGTGATGTCGTTGCTACTATTGAAGCCAATGACAGTTTGCAACGCTATACTTTACGCGCACCCATTGACGGCATTGTTGTTGAGCTTCATGCCAATCCTGGTGAATTTGCTGGCGAACAATCATTAATGACCATTGCCGATTACAGTAAGGTATGGGTAGACCTAAGCGTGTTCCCACGGGATGCCCAACGTATTAAGGCCAACCAGGCGGTAAACATTCGCATGGGACAGTCAAGCAGCCAGAGCCATGTGGGTTATCTGAACCCTGGTGGTGGGAACTCTCCCAATATTGTTGCTCGTGTACCTCTTGAAAACCCCAATGCCCTATGGACCCCTGGCCTGCTGGTTGAAGGTGATGTCACCGTAGCAAAAATTCCGGTAGACCTGCTGGTAGAAAACCGAGCACTACAGGGCTTTCGTGATTGGCAAGTGGTATTTATCAAGGTAGGCAATGTTTTTGAAATTCGCCCCCTTGAACTGGGCCGTAGCGATGGCCACTTCACAGAGGTATTAAGCGGATTAAATGTTGGTGATACCTATGTTGTCGAAAACAGTTATTTGTTGAAAGCAGACCTGGATAAATCAGGTGCTTCACATGACCATTAATACTCGGCACTATATCACTCCACTTTTAAGGAAAGCATTATGATTTCATCCATATTACGCTTCTCCATTGAACGCAGCTGGATCATTTTATCTTTGGTCTCTTTTGTTATTGTGCTGGGCGCATGGAATTATCAACACCTGCCCATTGATGCGGTGCCGGACATTACCAATGTTCAGGTTCAGATCAATACCGAAGCCCCAGGTTATTCGCCACTCGAAGCCGAACAACGAGTTACGTATTCTGTGGAAACAGCCTTGTCTGGTTTGCCAAAACTTTCTTACACTCGATCTCTGTCACGCTATGGTCTTTCCCAGGTAACCGCTGTTTTTGAAGAAGGCACCGATATATATTTTGCTCGTAACTTGATTAACGAGCGCCTTGGACCTATTAAAAGCCAACTGCCCGAAGGTCTTGAACCCACCATGGGGCCTATCGCCACTGGACTGGGAGAAATTTTTACTTATACCGTTGCAGCTAAAGAAGGTGCTGTTCAGGCCGATGGCTCCCCGTACGATGCTACCGCTTTGAGAGAATTTCAGGATTGGATAATCAAACCTCAACTCATACTGGTGAAAGGTGTTACAGAAATAAACTCTATTGGTGGTTACAACAAGCAATACCATGTTACTCCCGATCCCGCTAAATTATTAAGCTGGGGCTTGACCATGGAAAGCCTGGTGGAGTCTTTGCAGGCTAACAATGACAACCTGGGAGCAGGATATATTGAACGCAACGGTCAGCAGTTTTTGGTGCGCTCACCCGGTCAATTAAAAACTTTGGTAGATATTGAAAATGTAGTGCTGGCTAATCGCGATGGTATACCTGTTCGTGTTGCCGATGTGGCAGAAGTAGCCATTGGCAGGGAGCTTCGTACCGGTGCCGCCACCTATAATGGTAAAGAAACCGTACTGGGAACCGCCATTATGCTGGTGGGTGAAAACTCCCGAGCCGTTGCCCGTGATGTGGCTGCCAAACTCAGCGAAATAAATCTAACATTGCCCCCAGGCATTGTTGCCGAAGCAGTTTACGACCGTACTACACTGGTAGATAAGGCCATTGCCACGGTACAAAAAAACCTGCTTGAAGGTGCCTTGCTGGTTATCGTGATACTGTTCCTCTTACTTGGCAATACTCGAGCCGCACTGATGACCGCCGCCGTTATTCCTATCGCCATGCTTGCCACCATTACCGGTATGGTTCAAGTTGGCGTATCGGCCAACCTGATGAGTTTGGGCGCCCTGGATTTTGGTTTGATTGTGGACGGCGCGGTTATCATAATGGAAAACACCATTCGGCGACTTTCTGAGGCCCAACGTCAAAACAAGGGCACACTTAAACCACGGGAACGTCTGAATGTAGTGTTCAATGCCACCAATGAAGTGATCCGTCCCAGTCTATTTGGTGTGGGGATCATCACTATTGTTTACCTGCCCATTTTTTCTTTAACCGGCATCGAAGGAAAAATGTTTCACCCAATGGCATTCACTGTAGTTATGGCTTTAAGTGCTTCATTAATCTTGTCACTAACTTTTGTTCCTGCTGTCATAGCTTTATTTATGACGGGCAAAGTGGCCGAAGAGGAAAATCGTTTAATGCAGGCGGCCAAAGCGGTATACCACCCTTTACTGCTTAAGGCCCTGGAACTAAAAGCCATACTCATAACAGGTGCCGTATTGCTCGTGGTGTTTTGCAGTTGGCTGGCTACAACCCTGGGGTCTGAATTTATTCCGCAACTGGATGAAGGTGATATTGCACTGCATGCACTGCGTATTCCCGGTACGGGACTGGAACAGGCCATTGAAATGCAAACCACTCTTGAACAACATATAAAAGCATTTCCTGAAGTGGACAAAGTGTTTGCCAAAATTGGTACCCCTGAAGTGGCCACCGATCCAATGCCTCCCAGTGTGGCTGACAATTTTGTAATTCTTAAACCCAGAGACCAATGGCCTGATCCAGGTCGAAGCAAAGCCGACTTTTTAGCGGCACTTGAAACTGCTGTAAGAAAGTTACCCGGGAATAATTATGAATTTACCCAGCCGATTCAAATGCGTTTCAACGAATTGATTTCAGGTGTTCGTGCTGATCTGGGTATTAAGGTATTCGGTGATGATCTCGACCAGCTACTAACTTCCGCGGAAGAAATTCGCGAGGTTTTGGAGGGTATAGAAGGTGTTGCTGACCCAGGTGTTGAACAGGTTACCGGATTGCCGGTTTTATCTGTCATACCAAATCGCAATGCCCTGGCCCGCTATGGGCTTAACGTTGCCGAAGTACAGGAACTGCTTGCCACCGCTATTGGTGGTAAAAAGACCGGTATTATTTTTGAGGGCGACCGCCGCTTTGAGTTAGTTGTGAGGCTACCGGAAAATTTACGCCGGGAACTGCAATTTCTGGAACGATTACCCATACCCACACCGGCTATTTCTGAAGGCCCAGGTTATGTACACCTGGGAGAAGTGGCTCGCCTTGAACTGGCGCCAGGGCCTAATCAAATCAGTCGGGAAAATGGCAAACGTCGGGTGGTTGTTACTGCCAACGTTCGCGGCCGTGATCTGGGTTCTTTTGTTAAAGAAGCTCAACAGCGTATTGCCAATGAAGTGCAGCTACCCCCAGGTTATTGGCTGGACTACGGTGGCACCTTTGAGCAACTGGAGTCTGCCAGTAAGCGGCTGTCTGTTGTCGTGCCCTTTACTCTACTGATGATCCTGGCCTTGCTACTATTAAGCTTCGGCTCATTGAAAGATGCCCTGATCATTTTCACTGGCGTGCCCCTGGCATTAACCGGTGGAGTTCTTGCTCTGTGGGTACGCGGTATGCCGATGTCTATTTCTGCGGGCGTTGGCTTTATAGCCTTGTCAGGTATCGCCGTACTCAATGGCATGGTAATGATTGCTTTTATCCGCAAGCTTTGGGAAGAGAGCGGCGAACTCACACCCTCAATTATTGAAGGCGCACTCACCCGACTTCGCCCGGTACTAATGACTGCCCTTGTAGCCAGTCTGGGCTTCGTGCCCATGGCCCTGAACACTGATACCGGTGCTGAAGTGCAACGCCCTCTGGCAACGGTGGTTATTGGTGGCATTATTTCATCAACACTGCTGACTCTTTTTATACTGCCGGCTTTGTATCAGATGGTGCACGCCCTGAGGTGGAAGAAGAATGGACAGGTAGAGGCTGAAGAAAATCCAACTCCTTTAACCTAAAAACCGCAGTTGACCGGCCCAAACTGGAAGTTAACACTACTATGACAAGTTATTTTAAATATAGGGTTTCCACCTGTTGGGTGAGTCCGCCTCCTCACTCGATAGCACGTTTATTGGTCCCGCTAATTTCGCAAAAAAAGCTCGAAATAGCCGGCTATTATTCACTTTTTTTACTGTATTATCGAACCCAACAAACGCACTCTCAAGCGAGGCCAACTGTGGTTTCTAGGTTTAATCTAAAAGCTATAACTAATGCTGATAAACAATTTGCGACTTTAAGTTTTCAGCTATTTTAATTAATGTTTTACGTTGGGCATTCATTAACTCTGCCGAACAGATATTACCTGGAGTTTTATCATTAATTTCACGAACAACATTAAGATTATTCTCAATTAATTCATATTTAGCTTTAAACTCTATATGATTTTCAACAATTTCAAAATCCTCAGGTTTTGCTAAAATTTTCATTTCTTTTGGAAGTTCATATGATAACTTCTCAAGAGAGTAACCATTACTGCACGTAATATCATAACCACTAATTTCCTTATTCGAATAACTCATAAACGCATACATACTCATTGGTAAAGATACCAATGGGCCAATATAGAAACTACCCACTCCTTTAGATAAAATAAAATCCGGTTGATTAAATTCAAATGTGTATTTGAAATCACTTAGTAAAGGTGAAGGGTCATCCTTTTTAATTGATCCAGAGCCAATTTTTTTATCCGAGCTAAATATTTCTTCTATCCATTTTTCTTCTTGTTCTTTTGTAATATTCCTCCAGGATTGCCTAACATTAACTGCAGGATCACCTTTTAATTTAATAGATATATATCCAACAACTGAGCCGTCTTTATTTATTTTCATAGCTGAATCTACTTCTTGTTTATTACTGCCAAGTTGCGTAGCTGGCGTTCTCATTCCAGGTTTGAAATTTTTCACTAATATAATGGGCTTATCGGATACAGAAAAGCCCAACATATCAAAAGGCATAATTGAGTTTGTTGCATCAACAAATCTATTCCATTCTGGCAAATATGTCATTACATGATTGACAGAACTCACCATAGGAATTTTCGGTAGGTGGTAAGAAGATCCAGAATTTATTAATGCCTGATCACTTTCAATTCCAACTGATGTAAATAAAGCCTCCAGCAATGTCGCATGATCTTTACAATCGCCCATTTTATTATCCAAAATAAAATCTGTATCTCTAGGGACTACGGCTCCTACACCTATACAATTTCCTGCATATGTAATATTCATAACCACCCAATCATATAATAACCTGGCTTGTTTTAATTTCTCTTTTTCCTTGCCAACAATTTTAGCAGCCAGCTTTCTAACTCTTTTATCTGGTAGCGCCTTTGGAAGTGCCCGTATTCCATAGGCTTCAGCAATTGATTTATAATCCTTAAAAGTAGATATTGCAAAACCAGATTCTGAATCCTTATTCCATACTGTAAAGTCATCTCGTTCACTCTTTAGTGGTTTCTTATTTTTATAAAACATCTCTAATACAATACGATCATTTTTAGTTTTTAATTTTTCTTTCATACCACGAACTTGATGTTGAATATCTAATTCTTTTGGATAATTGAATTTAATTCTTACATCATCATATGCAATTTGATCCCAAAAATATTGGCTTTCCGACAAATGACCTGGAAACATAGGTTCTGTTTCAATTTTTTTAACCTTCATTACAATGGAATCATTTACTTCTAATTCGGGAAAAATGATAGATATCCGAGTTCTGTCAGAAAATACAGGTCCGCCTTTACGGTTTCCCTTGTTAACATTAATCTGATAATTATCTTCTGGAACATTGATATGTTCGCCATTTTTTTTCTTTGTATAAGCTTCTAATACTTCAAATTTTTCAATACTGGTACTATAGGTAAATTTTTGCGTTTTTAAATTTTTTACTGCTCTTTCAGATAACGCTTTTATCTCAACTTCAGTAATCCTATCAATTGCAAAGTCATTTTTAACATAATAATTTACATAATATTTTATATAACGTTTTTCTATTTCAGTATATTTATTAGATTCTTTAGCCACTCCATTTAGCGGAAACGATATCAGCATTAATAAATAAAATAGAATACGAATGGATATTTCTACAAATAATTCAAGGTTGTTATACGAATATTTAAAAAATGAAAATAATCTGGTAACCCGAGAAAGGAGCGAAAACATGGCTGAAGTCCTAAGTAAAACATTTCCTTTGAAAAACAGCCTTTAATTTACATTAACTATTATATTTTAACTGAGAAGTATCTTTGAATTCTCCTAAATTTCTCAAGGGCACCTCAACGGAAAAGAGCGGATTTTCTTCTACTTTTAAAACTGGCATTTATCCGGTGATTCACCATATTTTTATGATCTTTGTTAGACTTTAGGCGCTTTTAGCGACACATCCATTTACTTTGCATTAACCAGGAAATTGCCTTACAGCCTTTTTAGAGTTGATATTATCCGGTACTGAGTAACTCACTTACTCTTTTCAGCAAAGTTAGAGTGGCAACCGGCTTTTGTAGTAAATTCTGCCGAAGATTATCATTCATTCTGCTGTCGCTAGTATCGTCAGAAAAACCGCTTATAAGCTGTATTTTTACCGAAGGATATTTTTGCTGAACAATATTCGCCAGTTGGATGCCGTCCATTTTAGGCATAATGGCATCGGATAATACCAGATCAATGGATTCATTCTGAAGAAATTCAAGAGCTTGTTTACCATTTGTTGCCGCAAAGGTAAGGTAACCATGCCGTTGTAATAACTCAGTATTTAGCGTTAGCAGTGCCGGTTCATCTTCCACAACCAAAATAGTACCGCTACCATTTAATGTAAGGCTCTGATGATTTTTTTCTGAGTTTTTCTCATCTTTTACACCATAGTCTCGAGGGAAAAAAAGCAAGAATTCTGTGCCGTGATTCAGTTTCGATTCAACTCTTATTTCTCCATCACTGCGTTCCATAAAGCCATATACCATACTTAAACCCAGCCCGGTGCCTTTTTCACCTTTTGTTGTAAAAAAAGGATCAAATAATTTTTCTTTGGTGGCTTTACTCATGCCGCATCCAGTATCCGTTAGGCTAAGCAGCACATATTCCCCCACCTTCATTTGAAGTATCTGGGCATCTGTTTCGGAAACTTTTCGATTAGTGGATTTCAGGATGAGCTGACCCCGTCCGTTCATCGCATGAAGAGCGTTGATACTTATATTGACAACTGCATCCTCCATGTCTGCGTGATTTACCCTGACTGGCCACAATTCATCAGCTAAATCAAATTCCAGCTTTATGTTAACGGTCAGGGTTTTTTCAAGCATGTCCTGCAATCCCAGCAGCATGATGTTTATATCACAAAACTCGGCCCCTAAAGATTTTTGCTGCGAAAATGATAGCAGTTTTTGGGTAAGGTTTGCTCCGCGATCAACGGCACGATAGACCTCCTGGGTATATTTGCTAAGTCTGCCAGTATGCTTGTCTGCCTGGGAAACATGTTCAGCACCGACAGATCGTTCATCGATTCCGTTCACTATATTTTCAAGAACTTCGGTGTAACCCCTGATGATCCCAAGCAGATTATTGAAGTCATGTGCAACACCACCGGTAAGCTTACCCAGGGCATCCATTTTCTGATTGTGGTGAAGTGATTCTTCCAGTTTCTCCAGTTCAGTAACGTCCTGCATAGTGCCGGTAGAACGTATCGCATGACCGCTTTCATCATAATATGCCTGGCTACGCTCCTGGACATATTTAATGCGGCCATCCTTCATCTGTAGACGGTGTTTAACACTATAAATTGTTTTATTCTTAATCGATTGTTTGTAAGCAGAATCCACCATTTCTCGATCATCGGGATGATTTTTTTCCAGAAACGTCTGATAAGATGGACGAAACGTTTTTGAGTCAAGCTCAAAAATATTAAACATTTCATCTGACCAACTTAGTTCATCAGTCAGCAGGTCAAACTCCCAGCTACCAATATGGGCTAAATGTTGCGCTTCAGCCAGGCGCTCGGCGCTGTCCCGCAACAAATCTTCCTGTCGTTTACGAGCAGTAATGTCTGTGCTGATTCCAGCAATTGCATAAATATTTTTCGCCTCATCTATCAGGGGGAACTTGACCGTTGAAAAAGTGCGGGTACCATCATCCATGTAAGCATCCTGCTCAGACTCAAGAGCATGACCTGCCTCCTCGACCGCTTTATCACTGTGTCTCATTCCTTTGGCAATATCTTCAGGGAAAAGGTCATCTAAAGTCTTGCCGATAATATTCTCCGTTGTTTTCAGGTCGAGATTCATAAACCTTTTATTTACAAATAGAAAACGGCCTTGTATATCCTTAACATAAATGACTGAAGGGGAATTATCCATGATCGCTTGTAGAACACGTTCAGTTTTTGCTGTTGCTTCACGTAAGATATACTGTTCAGTTACATTATTAAACACCAGAACTATACCGAGAACCTGACCATTATCACCAAACATGGGGGCGACAGAATCAGTGATATGGAGTTCTGTTCCATCTTTGGCAGTAAGTGTAGAGTGTTTACCTCGGCGCATGATCTTACCCGTGGATATAACTTTATCAACAGGAAACTCGATGGATTCGCGCGTCGACGCATCCATGATGGGGAGAATACTTTTTATCGACTGCCCCTGAGCATCACCTACTGACCACGCCGTTAGTTGTTCAGCAACAGGATTCATTGTTGCTATTAATCCATTTTTATCGGTAGTAATAACTGCATCACCAATAGAAACAAGTGTTGTATGAATCAACTCTTTTTCACGGGATAATTTTTCTTCTGTCTCTTTCTGTTTTTTTAAAACAACCATGATTAGCGTCATTACTTTTTTAATCATGAATCCGGCTAGCAGGGTTATGCTCAATATAAAAGCCAATAAAACTCGGGTATTGTATTTTGCTTGTCTCTGTGCCTTTTCTTTTAATTCATTTTTGGTGTGATCGTGCAAGCGCTCCAATTGCCTGAGTGTAAGTAGCATGGCATCAAGTTGTTGATTATTAAGTGTTTCAGGGCTTGTGTTTTCGTTAGGTGATGTAACATTTATCAAATGCAATAAAGGCTGAAGGTTGGCTTGCAACTGCTTCATTTGAAAAGTGAAGTCTGGATTTTCATATTTTTCATGGATTGAAAATAAATTCTCCACATGTTGATTAACAACATGCAAAGATTTTGTTGGCAAGTGAACCAAACTCAATGATTTCTCACTACTCAATCCATCGACCTGCTGTGCTTCCGAGCTATTAAGGTAATTTTTTATAGCCATCACCTCATAACGCATGGTAGAAATATGTTGAGATGACGCGGCATGGTAATTTACTTCTATATCATTTTGCTCATTCTGAAGGGACGTTTGCCACAGAGTCACGGAAACCATAGACAGTCCAGAGAACAATGTAATCATAACTAATAGCTGAATATATCTAATGATGTTCGGCTGGCTTTTTGTCATAAATCTTTATCCGGACCGTAGGTTGTTCTCAGCAAACCGGTTTTTAAGGCTATTTTCTGAAGTTGAGTAAAATCGTCCATTGATGCTGGTAAAAAACCGCCCGCATTTACTCCCAACAATATCGAAGCATGGGTGTCGTTGGCAGGTGAAAGTAATAAAAAAACATCGCGTATTTTAACCCGGGCAGATTGTTTAATATTTGCTTGAGTAGCCCAGACATAATTAGAAAATGGTGGTGTTTCCCAGACAACATGGATGTCACTGCTGCTCAGCCGGCCATCCAGGATCATTTCTTCAAGGATCCTGGGGTTAACAGCCCCAATATCAACAATGCCGTCTCTTATCCATAGAGCGGTTTTATCATGAGAGCCCGAATACTCCACTTTACTAAAAAATGTTTCCGGAATAATTTTTCTCTCTTGCAAAAAATATCGAGGCATATAATGCCCGGAGGTAGATAATGCCGAACCAAAAGTAAAGGTCTTGCCTTCAAAATCCTCAAGGTTCCTGGCGGGCCTTGCGGTACTGGATATCACATAACTGGTGAAATGAACATCTATATCACGCATAACCAGAGGGACGGCACCTGATTTTTGATTCGCTTTAAGGAAAGTAATTCCTCCAAAGAATGCCAGATCGATTTCACCCTCATCAAACTGCCTGAGCAAATCATCATAGTCGGAAGGTATTTTCAATTCATAAGGGACTTCAAGTTCTTCGGACAGATATTGAAAAAGAGGCGTGTAGTGTTTTATTAATATTACTTTGCTCTCATGGGGTAGCAGGCCGATTCTCAATACTGGAGGCAAACCCTTCCCCTTATCCTCTTGCCTGGAGCAGCCATGTATGGATAAAATTAAAAGTGACAGAATCAGTGTCAGGGTGAAAGGCAACAGTAAACGAAGAATGTATTTTCCAATGCGAGTAGACGCCGTAAAGTCAAATGGTCTATTGGTAAGAATATTCAACTTTCGAGGGGGGAACTGTTTGTATAACTCGTTGATAAGAGCCATAAATTCATCTACACACGACGATTAATTACAGCATTAATTATTATAGTGCAAAGATAGTAATAGTCCTATTAAACAATGTCTACGTTTATTTATAGCACCTGAACTCTATAGTATTAACGTTCTAATTCCTCAATATACAATATCCAACGTTCTGCTTCATCACGGGTTTGACTGTCTTGCAGGCTGTGCTTGAAAGCCTGTTCGGCATTGCCATAGTTTTCTAATTCACTATATACAATACCCATCAGAAGATAACAGGCTCCGGTATTTTTCATGGTTTTATCCTTCAATGCAAGTTGAAGGGCTTCTATAGCTTTCTTCCAAAGGTTCAACTCGGTATAAGCCTGCGCCAGTTGATAGTATGTTTTGCCATCACCCGTTAGCTGTGCAGATTGTGTTAGCGGTTTTAATGCCTTTTGATATTCTCTGGCATTAAACCAGGCCGAGGCCAGCAACTTCAAATGAGTAGGCGTTTCATTTATATTGCCATCGCGTAAGCCCTTTTCAATAATTAGTGCCGCACGCAATGGGTTCTGATGATAGAGGTGAAGCTGAGCCAGATGAATCAGTTCACCACCATCCCTTAGCAAATGATTAACATAAGCCAAATCCAGTATCGTGAGTGCCTGCTTTTCCATACTCTCTTCATTTAAAGTATAAAAAAGCTGTAGCCAATACTCCTTTTTATCAGGATATTTTTCGAGCATGCTGCCAAGTAATTTAATGGCTCGTTGATTGTTATTAGTTCTTTGATAAAGACCAAGCAACAGTTGATATTGTGATTCCTTCGCCGGCATAGCAAGAGATACTGCTTTTTCAGCGGGTGGAATTGCTTCCAGATATTTCTCTTGGGCAACATAAATAGAAGCAAGAAATTGCCAGGATTCACTCTTGATATCGGAGGTATTACCTGACCAAAGATTGAAGTGCTTTAGAGCTTTTTCATAAGCCTCTTGCTGCATAAAAATTTGTGCGAGCGTGTAATGGATATTATTCAGGTTATCTTTCGGCAGTGCATTTAATTCCAGTAATTTTTTATAAATACTAATTGCCTGATCGTATTTTTGTTTACGAATATAAATGCCAGCCTGCATTTGATAAAGCAGACTTTTTTCATAGGGATTAAGTGTTTTTCTATTAACTAAGTTAGTACTTTGCTTAATCGCTTTGTCCAGTTTGCCTGTATTGATTTGCTCTTCAATACGTTTCAGATGTTTATACATTGGCGGGCTTACGGTCATACTGCTACCACCATGTGCAGCCACAGACATAGACGAATAAAGCAGACATAAAACTGCCAAAACTATCGAGGATATATGACTTTTCACTCCATACATTAGCGAATCCCCTCAAGCTTAAAGCTAATGCGTTGTCGAACATGGTGACGCTCAACGGCAACCTTGTTGAGCACTTTGGGCTTGAATTTCCAACGAGAAATCGCTCTCAAGGCGGCATTATCAAATATTCCCTCCGGAGAGGCCGCAACAACCCGGGCGTTTTTTACCGTTCCCAATGCGGTAATAGTAAATTCAACCTCAACCCAGCCCTCAATTCCTCGTTTTGCTGCTCGCTGGGGATATATAGGAGGAATACGAAACACCGGCATTGCTTCTTCATCTATA
>Ga0209345_10004915_pt1 | contig 12650 bp, 12 predicted proteins | sample Cruoilmetagenom7_FD_187294 | JGI IMG/M metagenome (GOLD analysis project Ga0209345, IMG submission 187294) | Oil polluted marine microbial communities from Coal Oil Point, Santa Barbara, California, USA - Sample 7 (SPAdes) (version 2) | ecosystem: Environmental > Aquatic > Marine > Oil seeps ...
GCAGAAGTCTGCGCGGAAACTTCATCAAGCGTAACTGGACCCAGTTTGGCAATTTCAAGCCCCGCTTCGCGTGCCGCGGTTTTCAGCGATCCGCCTGCCTGCACCCGATCACGGATGGCTTTGGCGGCAGGCTGGGTGGGGACGATCAATTGGCTTAAAGTGCGCGTTTCGCTGGCAACATATTGGGCGCTGTCCTTGGCATAACGCGCGGCTATTTCGTTTTCAGTCGGCTTTTCGACATCACCAATAACATCGCCGCCAAAAGTGGCGTAACGAATGATACGGCGTTCGGGCCGGATGTAATTGGTGCGATTGGCAGTGTAGTATTCCTGCAATTGTTCCTGCGTGGGATCTTCTTTGGGGGCAAAGACCGCGCTGGGCACCACTGCGATTGCACCTTTGCGCTGTTCTTTCAGCAATGCTGCGTAACGGCTGACGATCTTGTCAGGAATGACAGCGCCAAAGGCTGTGGGCACCAAAATTTGTTTGGCCAACAAACCATCGCCAAAATCCTGCCGCACCAGCGAATCGGTCAGACCTTGTGATGCAAGTAACTGACGATAGGATTCCTCGCTAAAATTACCGTCTGTGCCGCGGAATGCAGGAATTGCGATAATTTCGCTGTTGATCAGATTATCCCCAGCGCGCAATCCGTATTTTTTTGCAAATCCGCCAATGGCATAACGATCGATAACCTGGTCTAGGACCTGATCAAGGGCGCCCTGGCCAATGAATGCCTGCATCGAAGCGGTGGGGTTATTTTGCCGCACCTTGTCGAGCGCGCTATTGGTCGAACGGATCAATTCGGCGCTGCCGATTTTATCCTCGCCGACCACTGCGATACGGTCGCCCCCTGCAACACCGCCGAACGTGCCTGAATTGGAAACGTCGCTGCTGGCAAAAGCGAATGCGATAAGCCCGAGGAATGACAGCGTAACAACGATGCCGACCTTGGATTTGAAGAAATTGCGGAAAGCACTGAGCATGGCGAGGGGAGTTCCGAAAAATTGTTGCAGGCATCATGCGCCGCGGTGGTTTGGTCGGTCCGCCTTATCCGTCCTGCGTTGTTGTCGCAACAGGTGGGTAGTTCTTTTGACGTAGAGGCAAGTTCGCTCTAGGTGGGCCCACGTCACCGCCCCTATGGGTGATTGAGTGATTCACCATTTCCTATGTTAGATTTTCAGGAACACAATATGGCCGAGCGGCCCTATATCGTCGGTAATTGGAAGATGAACGGCACGCGTTCAATGCTTTCCGAAGCGCGAGCAATTGATCGTGCGTCCCAGCGTTTAATGAAGGTGGAGGTCGCCTTGGCGCCGCCATACACGCTGATTCACGCCACTCACAAAGAAGTTGAACAGATTGGCGTTGGTGCACAAGATTGCCACACGGGCGATGTTGGCCCTTATACGGGCGATGTTTCTGCTGCCATGGTTCAAGATGCTGGCGCTAAATTTGTGATTCTTGGGCACAGTGAACGGCGCCAGAATCATGATGAAAGTGATGCGAAGATCAAGGAAAAGGTAAGCTGCGCGCTTGCCACTGGGTTGCGAATCATCCTGTGCTGCGGCGAATCTGGGGCAACCAGAGATGCTGGTGATGCGGAAAAATTTGTTGTTTCGCAGATCAAGGCATCCTTGCCAGACACGCTTGAAAATCCATCTGAAATACTGACCATTGCCTATGAACCGATTTGGGCAATTGGCACCGGCCGCACGGCTAGTGTTGATGATATCGGGGCGATGCACCGCGCAATTCGTGCGTTGCTGGTCGATCATTTCGGGCAAAAGAATGGCAGCGCAGTGCGCATTTTATACGGCGGTTCGGTCAATTCAGAAAATGCTCTGGAATTGCTGGGCGCAGATGAAGTGGGCGGGGCGCTGGTTGGCGGTGCCAGCCTTTCGGCCGAAAGTTTCCTTGGAATTGTGCTGGCTGCAGCTGAACTGCCCGATTGATCTGCCCACCGGGTTGATATGGCCAGATGATTGGGCCAGTTGAACCCAAGGGCATTTTCTGACGCAGCTTGCCCTCCGGGACTTGGCGCCTTACATATCCGACCAACCAAATAGAGAAGCTCTTTTTTCCATGTCCCTTTTTATTTTCCTTACTGTGGTTCAGGCGCTGGTCGCTGCTGCATTGGTTGGCGTTATCTTGATGCAACGTTCAGAAGGCGGCGGCCTTGGTGTTGGCGGTAGCCCGACCGGATTGATGAGCGCACGCGGCGCTGCAGATTTTCTGACACGGGCGACCAAATGGCTGGCAGTTTTGTTTGTCATTTTGTCGATCATTATGGCCGCAGTTGCAGTGAAAACCACAAGCGGTGCGGGGATTACCTCGACGCTGGATCGAAGCCTGCCAGCAAAACAGGACCCGTTGGCTGGTCAAGCGGGCGGGGCTCCGGCAGCCGCTGCGCCATCCCCGGCGCAGCCAGCACCCGCTGCTGATCCGCTTGCAGGCGCTACTGAATAACCAAATTCAACCATAGGCTGTGGATTGCGGCATTTTGCCGATGTAATTTGCTTGCCCCGACTCCATTTGGAACACTAAGGGCCAAATCCCATGGCGCGGTTCATTTTTATTACCGGCGGCGTGGTTTCCTCGCTCGGCAAAGGTTTAATGGCAGCAAGCCTTGCGGCATTGCTGCAGGCTCGCGGATTCAAGGTCCGGATCCGGAAGTTCGATCCTTATCTCAATGTCGATCCGGGCACTATGAGCCCTTATCAACATGGCGAAGTCTATGTCACCGATGACGGGGCGGAGACTGATCTGGACCTAGGGCATTATGAACGTTTCACCGGCGTTTCAGCGAAACAATCCGATAATGTCACCAGCGGCCGGGTTTACCAGCAGATCATCGCCCGCGAACGCCGCGGCGATTATTTGGGGGCGACAGTGCAGGTTATTCCGCACGTCACCGATGCAATAAAAAAATTCGCGCTGGCCGATACAGATGACCTTGATTTCGTTTTGTGCGAGATTGGCGGCACCGTTGGGGATATTGAATCGCTGCCGTTCATGGAAGCAATCCGGCAATTGCGAAACGAATTGGAACCGCTTCAGACATTAAGTGTCCATGTTACATTGGTGCCCTATATTGCAGCGGCCGGTGAACTAAAGACCAAGCCGACCCAGCATTCAGTCCGTGAATTGGCGGGCCTGGGCATTAAACCCGATGTTTTGTTATGCCGTAGCGAACATCCCATCCCTGCTGGCGAACGTAATAAAATCGCCCAATTCTGTAATGTGCGGCCAGAAGCTGTCATTCCGGCACTGGATGCCCCCTCGATTTATTCCGTTCCGCTGCAATATCACGAGGAAGGGTTGGACACTCAGGTTCTGCGGTTATTCGGAATAAGCGACGCGCCCGATCCCGATCTGGCGCGCTGGCATGATGTAACTGATCGTTATTTCCATCCCGAAGGCGAAGTCACCATCGGCGTGGTTGGCAAATATGTTGGCCTGCAAGATGCCTATAAATCGCTCAATGAAGCGCTTGTTCACGGCGGATTGGCCAATCGGGTCAAGGTCAACATCCAGTGGATTGATGCCGAAATATTCGAACAGGAAGATTCAGGGGATATTACTGCACAGCTAGAACCGCTTCATGCGATCCTGGTGCCGGGCGGATTTGGTGAACGCGGTTCTGAAGGTAAAATCGCCAGTGTGCGGTTCGCGCGGGAACGAGGGGTTCCCTATTTCGGTATTTGTCTGGGTATGCAGATGGCCTGTATCGAAGGCGTTCGCGCTGCCGGGTATCCCAAGGCATCTTCAAGCGAATTTGGCGCAACGGATGAACCGGTTGTGGGCATCATCACAGAGTGGATGAGCAAGGAAGGGTTGCAGCAGCGCGAAGCGGGCGGCGATATGGGCGGCACAATGCGATTGGGCGCTTATCCTGCGAAACTGGTCGAAAACAGCCATGTCAGCGAAATATACCATGGCGCGGCCCAAATTTCGGAACGCCACCGCCATCGTTACGAAGTGAATGTGGCCTATCGGGACGCACTGGAACGTGATGGATTGGTGTTTTCCGGCATGTCGCCCGATGGATTGTTACCTGAAATTATCGAACGGCCTGACCATCCATGGTTCGTTGGCGTTCAATTCCATCCAGAGCTGAAATCACGCCCGTTTGATCCCCACCCATTGTTTGACAGCTTTATTGCAGCAGCAGTGCGCCAGTCCAGATTGGTGTGAGCTGCGCTGCAATTGTAATTTTGCATGTTTTGCCGGTCCATCAATCCCCCATCGCAGAAGGTATGATTAGGGCCGTCAATCTATCTGAACGCTGTTTGGTTAATCATTTCTTTGAATAATTCATCTATTGAGAATATTGGTATTTGGATGAATAGTTCGAAGCTCGGCTGCAATTTGATTTTGATCAGGCAGTGCTGCTATAAAGTTTCAGGCTTATCCTGGGGGTCATCGCCTTCTGCGACCCGGACGATGACACTGGGATGGCGCGGTGCTTAGGCGCCGTGGGGGACGAACTCTTTGGGGTTCGTCCCCTTTTCGTTTGAAGCTGAGGTGCGCAAGCGGGCAATTCTATATATTTTGAGTGATCGGGATTAAGCGGCGCCCGCATCGTTTCGGTTGCCATTATCCCTATCTATCCGACTCTGGCTCCACTCTGGCTCCACTCTGGCTCCACTCTGGCTCCACTCTGGCCTCACTTTATCCCAACTCTGGATTGCGCGTTTACAGCGATCTTTCTTGGTTTCATCGCTTCTGGTACTTCGCGGACCAGATCAATCGCCAGCAAACCATCTTCCAGCGCGGCATTTTCCACCCGGACAAAATCGGCGAGTTCGAAGCGCCTCTCGAAACTGCGATTGGCAATGCCAAGGTGCAGCATCTCGCCATCATTATCGTTTTCATCCCGGCGTTTGCCTTGGATAACCAGCAAGTTCTGCTGGGCCGTAATGTCGATTTCGGCAGGCTTAAACCCTGCAAGGGCCAGCGTGATCCGGTAATTATCTTCACCCTGCTTTTGGATATTGAAGGGCGGATAATTATCCCCGCCGTTGCTTCTGGCCTGATTTTCAAGCAGGTCGAACAACCGGTCAAACCCGACTGTGGATCGGCGATAAGGGGTGAAATCAAAACGTGACATTGAACCAAATCCTCGCTTGAGCAATTTGAACCATGCAAGGCCAGCCATTATACCGAGCCTTGCAAACCATGCTTCATGCCCGTTGCGGCGCGTGAAGCTGTTTCTGAGATAGGAATTGGCTGGCGTCAGTCAAGATTTGCCGAAAAGTTGGAATGGCGTGATTAAAGGATAAACACAAATGGCTACGCCTAAGATCGATATTTACACCAAATTTGACTGCGTATTTTGCCACCGTGCGAAAGGGCTTCTGTCTAAAAAAGATGCCCAATATAATGAATTCGATATTTCATTTGGCGGGGCGGATAAGACTGAAATGTTGAAGAGGGCGCCTCAGGCGCGAACTGTCCCGCAGATTTTCATTGGTGATACGCATGTGGGCGGCTGGGATGATTTGGCCGCGCTGGAGCGTGATGGCCAACTTGATACATTGCTTGCTGGGTAATCTAAATGCCCCGCATCGCCATTTTACAAATGACCACGGGCATTCATCCTGATGCCAATGCCGCAACCATCCTATCGGCCGCCGCGGACGCAAAAGCGGGCAATGCGTCGATGCTGTTTACACCGGAAATGTCGGGCCTGCTCGATCGGGACCGTAAGCGCGCTGCGCCCAATGTAGTTTCAGAGGCTGCAAATCCGGTTCTGGCGGCCGCGTGCACTGCGGCGGCTGAACATGGAATTTGGGTCGCGCTTGGGTCCCTTGCAGTGGTGGATGGCGGGGGGAACTGGGTCAATCGCTCGTTCATCATTGATAATCTGGGCAAAATAACTGCGCGTTATGACAAGATGCACATGTTCGATGTCGACCTGGCGAGCGGAGAAAGATGGCGCGAATCTGCCGCCTTTACTGCCGGTGATGAAGTGGTGATTGCGCAAACGCCGCTTGGGCGGCTTGGCCTCACAATCTGTTATGATGTGCGGTTTCCTGCGCTGTTCGATGTGCTGGGGCGCAGAAAATGCGATGTCATTGCCATTCCGGCGGCATTTACTGTCCCGACCGGCAAGGCGCATTGGCATGTATTGCAACGCGCGCGGGCCATCGAAGCCAGCGCCTATGTGATCGCAGCAGCGCAAACCGGCAGGCATGAAGATGGGCGCGAAACATATGGGCACAGTCTGGTGGTCGACCCATGGGGCGATGTCGTGCTGGATATGGGCGTAGAAGCGGGCCTGGGTTTTGCTGATATTGACCTCAGCTCTATCGCCGCTGTGCGCGGCCAATTACCCAGCCTTGCCAACCGCCGCGATATCCCTAAATCGGATTTCTTATGATCGTGTTCGACCTATCCTGCCGTGATGGCCACCGATTCGAAGGCTGGTTCGCTTCTTCCGAAGACTTCGTCAGCCAGCAAGATCGCGGCTTGCTTAATTGCCCGCAATGCGGCTCTGCCCAGGTTGATAAAGCGCCGATGGCGCCCGCCGTTCCGGCCAAGAATAACCGGCAAATTGAAACGAAAAGCCCAGCAAATCAGGTTTCCAGCGGCCCGCCATCACCCGAAGTGGTCAAGGCAGTGCAATCTTTGGCGAAAGCGCAGGAAAAGGCACTTGAGGGCAGCACATGGGTTGGCGAAGATTTTGCCGAAAAATCCCGCGCAATGCACTATGGCGAGACGGATAGCGTGAACATTCACGGCCAAGCCACAGCGGAAGAAGCAAAGGGGCTAGCGGACGAAGGCATTGCAGTGGCGCCCCTGCCATTTCCTGTTGCCCCGCCCGAAGATTTGAACTGATTGCCAGCCATGCCATTGGGCGATAGACGGCATCCCCAACGCGCCCGTAGCTCAGTCGGATAGAGCACCAGATTCCTAATCTGGGGGCCACAGGTTCGAATCCTGTCGGGCGCACCAATTTGCCTTTTAGGCCCCTATCACCCCGGTTTTATTAGGGGGTAATGGGGAGGTTGCTGATTTGATAAGCTATCTTCCAATTCCGCCATCACCTCATGTTCTGTGCCCTGCGCCGCGCTTGCGGGGTGTTACTGCATAATTTGTGCCCCCGAAGATTTGCGTGGGTCAGCTGACTGGGAAGGCTGCGCTTTGCCAGTTGGCGTATAGAGCCTTGCCTTGCGCGTTCAGGCTGCATCCCGCCAGTTTGGCAGCATGGCATCGATAGCTAGCCCAATTTCCTCAACTTGCTGTTGCGCACTGCTCGCGGCATTTATTCGTTGGCGCTGTGCAGCCAGCTTGCGTGGCGCGGGGCTTTTTTGGTAGTATTCCATTCTTCCAGCATTGGCATCGCCACGCGTTTCAGCTGGGCATATTGTTCTGCGGTTCCGATATCGGCGGCGAGTTCTATTCGGTGGCCATTGGGATCGAAAAAGTAGATCGATTTGAAAATGCCGTGATGGGCGGGGCCCAAAACATCCACGCCCTGGGCTTCGATATGTTCTTTTGCGCTAAGCAATTCGGGTTCTGACCCGACACGAAAAGCAAGATGCTGGACCCATGCAGGCGTGTTCACATCGCGCCCCATTTCAGGCCGGGCGGGCAATTCGAAAAAGGCCAACACATTGCCATTTCCAGCATCCAGAAACACATGCATATAAGGGTCATGCTCGCCAGTGGAGGGAACCGTGTTTTCCGAAAAGGCAGAAACATATTCCATGCCCAAAACCCGGTTATACCATTCAACCGTTTCCATCGTATCTTTGCAGCGATAGGCGGCGTGGTGGATGCCGCCCAATTTGGGCGCGCCGGTGTTCATTGGGGTGTTCATTGGGCTGTTTCCTTTGGCTGTGTATCCAAGGCCCCGCGTTTCATTTGATCCGCCTCGATCGATTTGAACAATGCCGTGAAATTGCCTTCGCCAAAGCCTTCATCCTTTTTGCGCTGGATGAATTCAAAGAACACCGGCCCGATGGTGGTCTGGCCAAAAATCTGGAGAAGCAATCGCGGATCACCATCCGCGGTCGATCCATCGAGCAGGATACCGCGTTTTTTCAATTCCTCCACCGGCTCGCCATGGCCGGGCAGGCGGTCTTCCAGCATTTCGTAATAGGTAGCGGGTGGGGCGCTGGCGAAAGGGGTGCCGGAAGCCTCCAACCTGTCCCATGATGTATAAAGATCTTCGCTCGACAGGGCGATATGTTGGATGCCTTCGCCATTGTAATCACGCAAATATTCTTCGATCTGGCCGCCGCCGCCAGCGCCTTCTTCATTGAGCGGGATACGGATTTTTCCGTCCGGGGCGGTTAACGCCTTGGATGTGAGGCCGGAATATTCGCCCTTGATGTCGAAATGGCGGATTTCTTGAAAGTTGAAGATACGTTCGTAGAAATTGGCCCAATGGGCGATGCGGCCACCGTAAACATTATGGGTAAGGTGATCGATTGTTTTCATGCCGGCGCCAACGGGCCATTTTTCCGCGCTTTCTTCGTAGATGAAGTCGATGTCATAGATCGAAAGGCCTTGGCGCATTTCGTCTGAATATCGGTCGATGAAGTAGATTAGTGAATGGCCGATGCCGCGGATCGCAGGGATGCGTAATTCCATCGGGCCTGTGTGTGTTTCAGCGGGCTCTGCCCCTCGGGCCAATGCTTCATCATAGGCTTGTTTTGCATCCTGAACGCGAAACCCCATGCCGCAGGCCGAAGGGCCATGTTCTGCGGCGAAATATGCCGCTGGGCTCTTCGGCTCATAATTGGTGATCAGATTTATGCCGCCTTGGCGCCATAATTGGACATCTTTCGATCGGTGCTGCGCCACGAGGGTAAAGCCCATGGCCATAAACACCGGTTCCAATGTGCCCTTCTGAGTGGCGCTGAATTCCACGAATTCAAAGCCATCAAGGCCAAGGGGGTTTTCAAACAGATCGGCCATGGTCCTCCCTTTCAAAATGGTTGCATTAGAAACTATATATCTTCAACCGCTGGCTTGAGTCAAAGGCGGGATCTCCGGCGCATCGCGCAAGTAGTGAAGAAAAGACTGCGTTAAGTGTGTTGGATTGGGGCCGCCCAGTGGGCTGTCCCCAGCCATGAACGCCGCCGTTTATCTGAGCGCCCGGGACCGCTAATCCGTTGTTTTATTGCCTTAACGGGCCTTGGTTTAGATGTCGGCAGTGGGTGCATTTTGGGCGCCAAATTTCCGATGGTCAGGCCGCTCAACCCCCAATTTTATATTGCTGCGCGCCATGGTGTGGGCCGCCCTTGCCAATTAATCTGCATTTACTGCTTGAAGCGGGGCCTTAACTATGATTCTAATGACATTGTGACGCATGAGGGACACAAAATTAGCCTGCCTGGGCAGAAGTTGCCGCAGGTTTTGGCCTTGGCGATACTGCTCATATTGGGCGGCTTGGCCATTGCAGGGCCAAGTGGGCTGCTGGCATGGGGCGAAAATCTGCGCCTGCTGGATGAACGCAACGCGCGTATTGCAAAATTGGAAGAACAGCATGGCGCATTGGCCAACCGTGTTGGGTTGTTGAACCCCGATCATGCTGATCCCGATATGGTGGGCGAACAGTTGCGCCGTGAATTCAATGTGGTTCACGAAGACGAGGTCGTACTGTTTCTTGATTCCAAATAGGGCTGGTTCCGGTTCTGATACGATCACGGATTCGTATGCACGGGCGTTGCGCTTGCAGCGGATATGCGGCATAAGTTTGCACAATATTGCAGTGTAAATAAGCATAAAATCAGCATTGCAGATGACCGAAATATTTGAGGATTGCAGCATTGGTTAAACCCGCCCGGACACGCAAAGCCGCGCCCAAATTGCGCGCAGCTCCTGAAGATGCAGATTTCGCACTTCATAGCCTTCAGGCCGCCCACGAAGAAGGGGGGCGCTTTGCTGCAAGTGATGAACAATTGCTCGGTTTTTATGAGCAGATGCTGTTGATCCGCCGGTTCGAGGAAAAGGCTGGCCAGCTTTATGGTCTCGGGCTCATCGGGGGGTTTTGCCACCTTTATATTGGCCAAGAAGCGGTGGCCGTGGGGCTTCAATCCGCATTGGCGGAAGGCAAGGACAGCGTCATCACGGGGTACCGCGATCATGGCCATATGCTGGCCTATGGTATCGACCCCAATGTAATTATGGCCGAATTAACCGGCCGCCAGGCGGGTATTTCCAAGGGCAAGGGCGGGTCGATGCACATGTTCTCGACCGAGCATAAATTTTATGGCGGGCACGGAATTGTTGGGGCGCAGGTCCCCCTAGGCGGCGGCCTTGCGCTGGCCCATAAATACAATGAAGATGGCGGATTATGCCTGGCCTATTTTGGTGATGGAGCGGCCAATCAGGGGCAGGTTTATGAAACCTTCAACATGGCGTCATTGTGGAATTTGCCGATTGTTTTTGTGATTGAAAACAATGGTTACGCAATGGGCACTGCGGTCAAACGCAGTTCAGCTGAAACTGAGTTTTACCGGCGCGGCACAGCATTTCGTATTCCAGGTATGCAGGTAAATGGGATGGATGTGCTGGAAGTGCGCGCTGCTGCTGAAATCGCTTTTGCCCATGTACGCGAAGGCAAGGGGCCGGTGCTGATGGAACTCAACACCTATCGTTACCGCGGGCATTCCATGTCCGATCCGGCCAAATACCGCAGCCGGGAAGAAGTGCAGGAACAGCGCGACAATAATGATCCGATTGAACGGATCAAACAGGAATTGGCCAAGCGCGGCAAGAGCGAGGCTGATATCAAGGCTATCGACAAAGCGATCCGCGCCCGCGTGGCGCAGGCTGCTGAATTTTCTGAAAGTTCGCCTGAACCTGAACCAGCCGAATTGTATACTGATGTGCTGGTGGAGTCTTACTGATGGCGGTTGAGTTGAAGATGCCGGCGCTTTCCCCGACGATGGAAGAAGGCACCCTTGCCAAATGGTTGGTCAAAGAAGGCGATCAAGTCAGCCCCGGCGATATTCTGGCCGAGATTGAAACGGACAAGGCGACGATGGAGTTCGAAGCCATCGATGAAGGCATTGTCGGGCAAATCCTGATCCTGGAAGGGACCGAGAATGTTGCGGTTGGAACGACAATCGCAATGCTTTCCGGTGAAGATGATGACGCGTCCTCACCTGTGCAAGCGCCCGCCCAAGCTCAATCGCCTGCAGCCACCCCTGATGCAACCAGCCAGCCGGTAGCAGCGGCGAAACCGGCCGAGCCAGCCCGTTTAAAGAGCGATCCTGAAATCCCGCATGGAACCAATATGGCCAGTATAACTGTCCGCGAAGCGCTGCGAGATGGCATGGCCGAAGAAATGCGCAAAGATGAACGCGTGTTCGTGATGGGCGAGGAAGTGGCCGAATACCAAGGCGCCTACAAGGTCACCCAGGGGCTGCTTGATGAATTCGGCCCCAAAAGGGTGATTGATACCCCGATTACCGAATATGGTTTTGCAGGCATCGGAACAGGCGCTGCAATGGGCGGATTGCGCCCGATTGTGGAGTTTATGACATTCAATTTCGCCATGCAGGCGATTGACCATATTATCAATTCTGCGGCCAAGACCAATTATATGTCGGGCGGCCAAATGCGCTGCCCGATTGTATTTCGCGGTCCCAATGGCGCCGCCAGCCGTGTTGGCGCTCAGCACAGCCAGAATTACGCGCCTTGGTATGCCAGCGTGCCTGGCCTGATCGTGATTGCGCCATATGATGCATCAGATGCAAAAGGATTGATGAAAGCAGCAATCCGCTGCGATGATCCTGTGATATTCCTCGAGAACGAGCTGGTTTACGGGCGTTCATTCGAACTGCCGGAACTGGATGATCACGTAATACCGATCGGTAAGGCGCGGATTGTGCGGGAAGGCTCTGATGTAACCATTGTGACCTATTCAATCGGGGTCGGTCTGGCATTGGAAGCGGCAGAGGAGCTGGCCGGGCAGGGAATTGACGCAGAAGTGATCGATTTGCGCACCCTTCGCCCGCTTGATAAACGAGCGGTGCTGGACAGTTTGGCCAAGACCAATCGCGTGATTGTGGCCGAAGAAGGTTGGCCAACCTGTTCAATTGCCTCGGAAATCGTGAGCATTTGCATGGAAGAAGGGTTTGACGATCTGGATGCCCCGGTCTTGCGTGTTTGCAACGAAGATGTCCCGTTGCCCTATGCGGCCAATCTGGAGAAGCTGGCCCTCATCAACAGCGGATCGATCGTTAAAGCGGTGCAGAAAGTCTGCTATTCAAAAGGCTGAATTGGGGCATTGTAGACATCAGCGTGCCGCTTAGCCTCGCCTGACTTTAGGGGGTTTGGACCACAAAGATGGGCCGTGAATATGACATGGTGCTGCCCGGTAGGGTGACGAAGGGCAACCAGTCTTCCAGCGTGTAGGCAATGTCCACATCGATTTCTTTCGCGCCAGCAATCCGGCTCGTTCCCAATGTTGTGGCGGTGATTTGAATGCGGTCTGTGTCGAGCAGGTAGGGTGTATTGACCGCCTGGCCCAAAATAACCGAGCGAATATCAACGTCGGAGACATTGTTCCCCTTTTGATATTCGATCATGACATAGCGGCCTGCATCTGATGCAAGAGAGCGGATCGCATTGAAGTTCTGCAAATATACGCCGGCATGAACGATGCCGATCATCATCGTAATCAA
>Ga0209345_10004917_pt1 | contig 12647 bp, 13 predicted proteins | sample Cruoilmetagenom7_FD_187294 | JGI IMG/M metagenome (GOLD analysis project Ga0209345, IMG submission 187294) | Oil polluted marine microbial communities from Coal Oil Point, Santa Barbara, California, USA - Sample 7 (SPAdes) (version 2) | ecosystem: Environmental > Aquatic > Marine > Oil seeps ...
CCTGGCCCGGCGGGCTTGGCCCTCTCTATGGTATCGCGTCTTCCGCCATCGGAGGGGCCACGCTGGTGCCGCTGATCTCGGCCTATGCGCCGACCGGACGGGTCGAGGCCACGCTGGACAGTATCTTTGCGCCGCAATCCGCGCCCGAAGGCTATGCCGACTATATCGGCGCGGGCCTGACCCTGCGGCGCGAGACGCTGCGCGCCAATGCCCGTCAGGTCAATTCGCTGCGCCCCCATGTGGTCGAGATGTCATCGCGCTATGCCAGCCTGCCGATGCCAGTCGAGATCGTGCATGGCACGGCGGATGATGTTGTCCCCATCCATATCCATTCCGAACCACTGGCGCGCCAGATCCCCGATGCCGTCCTGACCCGTCTGGAGGGGATCGGCCACATGCCGCACCACGCGGCACCCGCCGCTGTCGAGGATGCGATCCACCGCGCTGCCGCCCGCGCCCGATTGCGTTGATCCGGTCGCTGGGCCATAGTCAGGCAAAACAAGGGTGTATGAAGCCATGAGCCTGCCATTCGACGGCGCGATCAGCGATTTTTTCGACAAGCACGCCCCCGATCACATCCGTGCCGCGATCAAGGACGCGGGCAAGGACGATCTGATCAATCCCGATTACCCCTATGCGACCGAGATGAGCGGCAAATCCTATGACCGCGAGATGGAGGCGCTCCAGATCGAGCTGGTCAAGCTGCAACACTGGGCCCGCAGCAGCGGCGCGCGGATTGCCATGGTCTTCGAGGGCCGCGATGCCGCCGGCAAGGGCGGAACCATCGGGCGCATCACCCAGAACCTGAACCCGCGCGGCGCACGGGTGGTGGCGCTGCCGAAACCCTCGGATACCGAGGCGACGCAATGGTATTTCCAGCGCTACATCGACCACCTGCCCGCAGGGGGCGAGATCGTTCTCTATGACCGTAGCTGGTACAATCGCGGCGTGGTCGAACATGTCTTCGGCTTTTGCACCGATACCCAGCGCGAGCATTTCTTTCGGCAGGTCCCAGAGTTCGAAGCCATGTTGGTGGATGAGGGCATTCACCTGTTCAAGTTCTGGCTGAACGTGGGCCGCGCCGAGCAGTTGCGCCGCTTTCTGGCCCGCGAGCGTGATCCGCTGAAACAGTGGAAGCTGAGCCGGATCGACGTGGACGGGTTGCACAAGTGGGATGCCTATAGCGATGCCATCCGCGAGACGCTTCACCGCAGTCATACGGAGGCCGCGCCATGGACCATCGTCAAATCCGATGACAAGAAGCGCGCGCGGCTGGCGGTGATTAAGCAGGTGCTGACGGCGCTGGACTATACCGGCAAGGATGCCGAGGCTATCGGGACCTGCGACAGCGCGATTTGTGGCGGGCCGGACCTGTGGGATGCGTAAGCAGGGCTATCACCATGGCAACCTGCGCCAGGCACTGGTCGAGGCGGCGCTGGACCTGATCACCCGGCAGGGTCCGACAGGCTTTACCCTGTCCGAGGCCGCGAAACAGGCGGGCGTCACCCCTGCCGCCGTCTATCGGCATTTCGAGGGGCGCGAGGAACTGATCGCCGAAGCCGCGCGGCAGGGATACGAGATCTTCGCCGATGTCATGCAATATGCCTATGACAAGGGCCAGCCTTCGGCGCTGGCCGCTTTCGAGGCGACGGGGCGCGCCTATCTGGCCTTTGCGCGCAAATACCCCGGCCACTACATCGCGATGTTCGAAAGCAGCGTGGCGGTCAACCGCAACCCGGAACTGGCGGCCGCGGCCATGCGCGCGCGGGATGTGCTGGAGAACGCCGCGCGCGACCTCAGCCAGCATATCCCGCAGGACAAGCGCCCGCCCGCCAGCATGTTCTCGGCGCATATCTGGGCCATGTCGCATGGCGTGGTCGAGCTGTTCGCGCGGAACTCACCCGGCACGGCCTCACCCTTTCCGCCCGAGGACCTGCTTGAGTCGGGGATCGGGATCTATCTGCGCGGCCTTGGTCTTATTCCGCCTGACGAATAAGCTGCGCCGCCTTTGACTGCCTGTTATTCAGGCAAAGTCAGGCACGCTGACCTTTTCTCCGCCATCCCGCTGGACGTCATTTCTGCAACAGGATGATGACACCTGTAACGGCAATGCTGCGCTGCCGCATGTGGCAGATTGACAAAGGACAGACTCCGAAAGATAGATTGCTGAAATTGTTATATCATTACAGACGATACCGCTGCGAATTGACCCAGCACACACCGTAGAAAACACTGAAACCCAACAAGAAAACCAGACTGAAGGGACAAACGATGAAATACATCCTTCTTGGCGCAGGCGTTGCTTTGCTGCCGATGACTGCAATGGCACAAGTCACCATTTCCGGCGGTGCTGCAGTGGCTACCTCCTATGACCTGTCGACCGACAGCAACGCAGAAGCGGAATACCCGCTGCAGTTCTACATGCAGGCAGAGAGCAATGGCTTCTACGGCCAGCTGTGGTTCGGCACCCTGCCCTCCGGCTTTGCACCTGACAAGGTCGAGATGGATGTGATCCTGGGCTATGGCACCGAGTTCTCGAACGGTCTGGGCATTGACCTGTCCTATTCCGCCTACTTCCTGGACGACTCGGGATATGACGAAGCGGAACTGATTGCTGCGCTGTCTTATGGTCTGTCGGATAGCCTGGATGGCTCGCTGGCCGTCGGCTATCTGGTCGAGAGCGAAGACTCCTACGTCGAAGTCGGCGTGGACTACGCGCTGACCGACGCATGGTCGCTGCAGGCCCTGCTCGGCACCGACTCGACCGACGTGGTCTATTATGAGCTGGGTGTCACCTATGCCATCAGCGACGAAGTCGCGTTCAACATTCTCTATGAAGATGATGACACGACCGGCAATGACGGCCTGATCACCTTCACCATGAGCTAGACTTCTCGCTTTAAGGGCTACTGACCCGTGCCCTCGGTGCAGACCCGGGAAAGGGGCGTCCTTTGGACGCCCCTTTTTTATGCCTGATCCCCAGCCTACTGCCATCAAATGCAAAAGGGCCGCCCGAAGGCGGCCCTTTCGTATTACGGTAAGGCAGATCAGCGCTTGGAGAACTGGAAGCTCTTGCGCGCTTTGGCCTTGCCGTATTTCTTGCGCTCGACCACGCGGCTGTCGCGGGTCAGGAAGCCGGCGGCTTTCAGTGCGGCACGCAGGCTGGGATCGTAAAGCTGAAGCGCTTTCGAAATGCCGTGCTTGACCGCACCGGCCTGACCGGACAGACCGCCACCGGCCACAGTGGCCATGACGTCGAACTGGTCGACCACACCGGCCACGCTGAACGGCTGACGCAGGATCATCTGCAGAACCGGACGTGCGAAATAGGCAGCCATTTCCTTGCCGTTCACCACGACCTTGCCGGAACCCGGCTTGATCCAGACGCGGGCGACCGCGTCTTTCCGCTTGCCGGTCGCATAGGAGCGGCCAAGGGCATCACGGACGGGTTCACGGGGGGCGGCGATTTCTACCGGAGCCGCGACGGCACCGGTTGCGGCGCCCAGCTCTTCGAGGGAATTGATTTGATCAGCCATCATTACACCCGCGTATTCTTGGAGTTCATGGATTTGACATCCAGCACCACAGGCGCCTGCGCCTCATGCGGATGTTCGGCACCTGCGTAGACGCGCAGGTTGGTCATCACCTGACGCGACAGCTTGTTGCCCGGAAGCATCCGCTTGATGGCGGCGGTCACGACACGCTCGGGGTGTGCACCCTCGAGGATCTGCGCCGCAGTGCGGTGCTTGATCCCGCCGGGATGGCCGGTGTGCCAGTAGTATTTCTTGTCGGCGCGCTTGTTGCCGGTCATCTGCACCTTGTCGGCGTTGATGATGATCACGTTGTCACCCATGTCCATATGGGGCGTGAAGGACGGCTTGTGCTTGCCGCGCAGGCGCATGGCGACGATCGAGGCAAGACGGCCCAGAACAACGCCCTCAGCGTCGATCAGGATCCATTTCTTGTCGATATCCGCCGGAGTAGCAGAAAAGGTTTTCATTGCGGGGTTACCCTTGTTCAGTTCGGGGCAGGACCTGTCACGGCCCTATCCAATGCGATTGCGGGGTTATATCCGCCCGCAACGCATAGTCAAGCGCCGCAATGAAGGAAAAGCTGCACGATAACAGTGGCTTACAAAATAGGTATCAGAATACCCCATGTTTCTTCACGGTCCCGGCGGGATCGAATAGGTCATCGAGGCCCGCGCGACAGGTTCGTCCATCCCTTCGGAGTAAAGCAGCACATCGCCTACGGCCAGGACACGGCCCAGTTTCAGCAGGCGGCACCTGGCGATCAGGTCCACACCTGCGGCGGGTTTGCGCATGAAATCGAAACTTGCATTCGTGGTCACCGCCAGCGCCTTGGGGCCGATCATCGCCATGATCGCCAGATAGATCGCCACATCCGCAAGCCCGAACATCGAAGGGCCCGACACCGTGCCGCCGGGGCGCAGATGTCGCTCGCCCACGTTCAGCCGCATGGTGATTTCCATCGGGGCCACGTCCTCGACCGTGAAATCTTCCGCCACCTGCGGGAATACCTCGGTGATGAACTGCTCCAGATCCTCGCGCGTCATCTTCAACGCCATGCTTGTCCTCCCTTGACCGTTGCGCCTAGAGTTGGCCGGAACATCGCGGGAGGACAAGATGGCATTGCTGGAACGTAACGACACGGGCGCTGTCGCCCATCTCAAGATGAATGCGCCGGACAAGCTGAACGCGCTGTCTGATGCCATGCTGGCAGCGCTGCAGTCGGAATTCGACAGTCTGGCCGAGGATCGCAGCATCCGCGCTATCGTCCTGTCCGGCGCGGGCAAGGCCTTCTGTGCGGGCCATGATCTCAAGGAGATGACCGCCGGCCGTCAGGCCGAGGACGGGGGCAAGGCCTATTTCAAGGACCTCTTCGATCGCTGCGCGCGGATGATGATGACGATCCAGAGCCTGCCGCAGCCCGTGATTGCGCAGGTGCATGGCATTGCGACGGCTGCGGGCTGTCAGATGGTGGCCAGTTGCGACATGGCGGTGGCCGCCGAAGGCACGCGTTTCGGTGTGAATGGCGTGAATATCGGTCTGTTCTGTTCGACGCCGATGGTGGCGCTGACCCGCAACGTGCCGCGCAAGCAGGCTTTCGAGATGCTGACCACCGGCCAGTTCATCCCCGCCACGCGGGCTGAAGCCATCGGATTGGTGAACAAGGTCGTGCCCCCTGAAGAGCTGGAGCACGAGTCGGCAGCACTGGCGGGCATGGTTGCGGACAAGCTGGGCGCGGCGGTCAAGATCGGCAAGCAGGCGTTCTATGCGCAGATCGACATGCCCATTGCCCAAGCCTATGACTATACCGGTGACGTGATGGTGCAGAATATGCTCTATCGCGACACGGCCGAGGGAATCAGCGCCTTTCTGGAGAAACGCCATCCTGCGTGGGAACAGTAAGCCGCCCTGCTGCGCGCGGGTCCCGCTTGTCTTTGGCAGAAGACCGCTCATCCTGCGCGGGCTTTTGCCGAGAGAGCCCGATATGCGGCAATTTGTAGAAAATGTTTCCTGTTTGAGGCCCCATCTTTTCCACATTTGCCTCTAGGATGCCGCAAAGAACCCTGATAATACTCTGGAATGCGATTTGCACAGCCGCATACCGAAACGGGTGTGGGTCACCTCCGGCAGTTTCCCTCCAGGTCAGCCTCTCTCTGACCGCCGAAACATGAAACGGGTGACCCACTCGACCGCCCTGCCCCGAACGGGCAAACCTCATCCCCTTTTCAAAGCTCCTGTCTTGGCCTAGATCAGCGTCATGGACAAAACTCTTCACATCATCGGCGGCGGCATGGCCGGATCAGAAGCCGCCTGGCAGGCCGCAAACATGGGCGTGCGCGTGGTGATCCACGAAATGCGCCCCAAGGTCGGCACCTTCGCCCATCGCACCGGTCATCTGGCCGAGATGGTCTGCTCCAATTCCTTCCGTTCGGATGATGACGAACAGAATGCCGTGGGCCTGCTGCATTGGGAAATGCGCGCGGCTGACGGGTTGATCATGCAGATGGCGCAGAAACATCGCCTGCCCGCCGGTGGCGCGCTGGCCGTGGATCGCGATCCCTTTGCCGAATCCGTGACAGCCGCCCTGATGGCGCATCCGAATGTGACCGTGGATTACGAGGAAATCACCGCCCTGCCCGAGAGCGGCCACTGGATTATCGCCACGGGGCCGCTGACCAGCGAAGGGCTGGGACGTGCGATTGCCGCCGAGACCGGCACCGATGCGCTGGCCTTCTTCGACGCCATTGCCCCCATCGTCTATGCGGACAGTATCGACATGTCCGTGGCGTGGGAGCAGTCCCGCTATGACAAGGGCGAGACCGAGGCCGAGCAAAAGGCCTATATCAACTGCCCGATGACGAAAGATCAGTATGAGGCCTTCATCGACGCGCTGCTGGCCGCCGACAAGACTGAATTCCATGAGGGTGAGACCGCAGGCTATTTCGACGGCTGTCTGCCGATCGAGGTGATGGCCGAGCGTGGTCGCGAGACCCTGCGCTTTGGCCCGATGAAACCCGTGGGCCTGACCAATCCGCACCAGCCGGATCTGAAACCCTATGCGGTCGTGCAGCTGCGCCGCGACAATGCGCTGGGGACGCTCTACAATATCGTGGGCTTCCAGACAAAGATGAAATATGGCGCGCAAACTGCTGTTTTCAAGATGATTCCCGGTTTGCATGAGGCAAGCTTTGCCCGGCTGGGCGGCATCCACCGCAACACTTTCATCAACTCGCCCACACTGCTGGACGATCAGATGCGCTTGCGCTCGCGCCCGCATATCCGCTTTGCAGGTCAGATCACCGGGGTCGAGGGGTATGTGGAAAGTGCCGCCATGGGGTTGCTGGCAGGACGCATGGCCGCGGCCGAAATCCTGGGACAGCCGACTGTTGCACCGCCGCAGGACAGCGCCATGGGGGCCTTGATCCATCACATCACCGGCGGGGCCGAGGCCAAGACGTTCCAGCCGATGAACGTGAATTTCGGTCTCTTCCGCCCGGTGGACGGTCTGAAACACGGCCGGCGCGGGCGCAAGGATCGCTACAAGGCCTATACCGACCGTGCCAAGGCCGCCTGGACCGAATGGCTGGGCCAGTCCAGTGCGGTGGCCGCGCAGTGACGCCAGCCTTGCGCACATCAAAAGTGACGCAGAACCCTTTGAATGGCTGAGATTATCACAACGCGCTTTGCGCCATCGCCGACCGGGCCCTTGCATCTGGGCCATGCCCATGCGGCGATTGTGGCGCATGATATGGCCCGTGCCGCCGGGGGGCGCTTTCTGCTGCGGATCGAAGACATCGACCAGAGCCGCGCCCGCCCGGAATGGGAGGCCTTGATCGTGCAGGACCTGCATTGGCTGGGCCTGACATGGGACGGTCCCGTCATGCGGCAATCCGACCGGCTACCCGCCTATCGCGCGGCACTGATACACCTGTGGCAACGCGGCCTGATCTATCCCTGCACCTGCACCCGCCGTGACATCATGGAGGCGGCCTCTGCGCCGCAGGAAGGTGTGGCACCTGCGGTCGGCCCGGATGGTCCGGTCTATCCGGGCACCTGCCGCCATGATCACGACGGACAGGCCCCATTGCCCGAGGCCGCTCTGCGCCTGAACATGGCGCGCGCTGTTAGCACTTTGGCCGAGCCGTTGTTCTTTGTCGAAACCGGTCAGGGTCCCGATGGGCAAAGTGGCCCGCAAGCGATTGATACGGAGTGTCTTTTGCACAATGTCGGCGATGTGGTGCTGGCCCGTCGCGACATGGGCACATCCTATCATCTGGCGGTGGTCGTGGATGATGCGGATCAGGGCATCACCCATGTCACCCGCGGAGAGGATCTGTTCGAGGCGACGCAGATCCATGTTCTGCTGCAACACTTGCTGGGCTTGCCAACGCCGGTCTATCACCATCATCGCCTGATCCGCGACGATCATGGCAAGCGCCTGGCCAAGCGCGACGATGCCCGCGCGATCAGGGCCTATCGTGAGGATGGTCTGAGCCCGGATCAGGTCCGCAAGCTGGCAGGTTTCTGAGCTTTGGATTGCAAGATGCTGAAAAAAATGTGGAAAACGGATCAGCTTTCGGCAGGTTTCATCAGTTCCACTTCGGCCCCGTCCCGCACCGCCGTATAAAAACAGCTGCGCCGGTTGGTGTGACAGGCTGGTCCCGTCTGGTGCACCCGCACCAGCAGGCAGTCGCGGTCACAATCGACCCGCAGGTCCACAAGCTCCTGCACATGGCCGCTGCTTTCGCCCTTGATCCAGAAGGACTGGCGAGAGCGGCTCCAGTAGGTCACGCGGCGGGTCTGCAGGGTTCTGGTCACGGCCTCGGCATTCATCCAGGCCATCATGAGCACGTCGCCGGTGACATCGTCTTGCGCGATCACAGGGATCAGCCCTGCGTCATTATAGATCAGGCTGGCGGGATCAAATGTCATGACGAAAACCTTTTGCATCGGACGCTTGCGGGCCTATTTAAGGAGAAGGACCGGAAAGGGAAAGCCATGAGCGGCGAGACAGATCTGATCAAGCTTTATTCCGCGCGGATCCTCGCGCTGGCAGCGGACATGCCGCATACCGCGCGTCTGACGGCGCCGGCTGCCACCGTCAAGCGGCGTTCGCCGCTCTGTGGGTCGACTGTAACGGTGGATGTGGTTCTGCGTGACGGCCGGATTGCGGAATATGCGCAGGATGTGAAGGCCTGCGCACTGGGTCAGGCGGCGGCGGCTGTTGTGGGGCGCGCGGTGATCGGTTGCACCCGCGCGCAGATCGACACGGCCTTGACCGAGTTGAAGGCCATGCTGAAATCCGATGGTCCGACACCTTCCGCGCCGTTCGACGGGCTTGAGGTGTTGCGCCCTGCGCGGGACTACAAGAACCGTCACGCCTCGATCCTGCTGGCGCTGGAGGCGACATCCGAAGCGATGGCCGAGGCTGAAAAGGCCCACTGCGCCTGATTTTTTTCGCAATTGGCTAAAAAAAACCGCCGCGCTTCCGTTTGGAAGGCGGCGGAAAGTGGCGTGTCCTGATCTGTCCGGTGTGAGGCGTCACGGTCGGGGATGACCATGGTGACTATGGAACAGGCAGTATCCGTCAGGCTCGCACCGGATTGGGACAGAGATGCGAGGCGCCACCGGATCAGGACCGCAGGCAGAAATCGGGCTCCCTCTCAGGAGAAATTGGGTAGATGCAGTCCGACCACGAGGATCACCGCCAGGGCCATGGCCCCGATCGCATCCGACAGCAGCGTGTCACGCGACCGCTCAATGGTTGTCTTGATCTGTTCAAGCATTGGTCTGTCCTTTCCTTCGTGATGTCTCTGTATCTGTTGCTCCTTTGTTCTCATATTCTTCACGGCCTGTAAAGAACTTTATGAGAACAAAAGAGAACAAAATGGCAATTTTACAGAGGAGGAAGGCTAACCTACTGATATCAGGCGAATTGCCCGATCCTGTTCCATCAACCACAGCAGAACGCGGGCCGCCTTGCCTCGGGCCGTGCTCAGGTCGGGATCATCGGCCATCAGTTTCCTGGCATCGGTCTGCGCCACGGCCATCAGCGCGGCCTGCCGTTCAAGGTCGGCGACACGGAACCTGGGCAGGCCGGATTGCGCCGTGCCGATCAGATCGCCTGCGCCGCGCATCTCAAGGTCGGTCTCGCTGATCCGGAAACCGTCTTCTGTGTCGCGCAAGGTCGTCAGGCGACGTTCGGCGGTCTCAGACAAGGGAGCACGGTAGAGCAGCAGGCAGGTCGAGGCGCCCTCACCCCGGCCCACGCGGCCGCGAAGCTGGTGCAACTGGGCCAGTCCGAAGATCTCGGCCTGTTCGATGACCATGATCGTGGCATTGGGCACGTTGACTCCCACCTCGATCACCGTCGTGGCCACCAGAACGGCGGTCTTGCCGGTCTGGAATGCCGCCATGGCCGCGTCCTTGTCGGCGGCAGGCATCTGGCCATGGACGAGGCCGACGTTGCCTTCGCCCAGCACGGCGCGCAGATGCTTGAACCGTTCCTCCGCGGCGGTCATGTCGACCGCCTCGCTTTCCTCGACCAGCGGACAGACCCAATAGGCTTGCCGCCCGTCAAGGATCGCACGGCGCAGATGGTTTATCACCTCTTCCATCCGCCCGGCTGACACCATGGCGGTCTTGATCGGCTGCCGCCCCGGCGGTTTCTCGTCCAGCACCGAGACATCCATGTCGCCGTATTGCGTCAATGCGAGCGACCGGGGGATCGGTGTCGCGGTCATGACCAGAACATCCGCCTGCGCGCCCTTCTGGCCCAGTTCCAGCCGCTGGCGCACCCCGAAGCGGTGCTGTTCATCCACCACGGCCAGCCGCAGATCGGCGAATTCGACATCTTTCTGGAACACGGCGTGCGTGCCCAGCAGGATCTGGATATCGCCCCGCGCCAGTGCCGCGAGTTTCGCCCGCCGCTCGGCCCCCTTGTCGCGGCCGGTCAGGATTTCAAGGACGACACCCGCATCCTCGGCCATGGGGCGCAGACTCTCCAGATGCTGGCGGGCCAGGATTTCGGTCGGGGCCATCATCACGCCCTGCCCGCCTGCCTCAACCGCGATGAGCAGCGACAGGAAGGCCACCAGTGTCTTGCCCGCGCCGACATCTCCTTGCAGCAGACGGTTCATCCGCAAGGGCGCGCCCATGTCGCGGGCGATCTCTTCGATGGCGCGCATCTGTGCGCCGGTGGGCGTATAGGGCAGCGCGGCGAGGACCCGGCTTTGCAGCTTTCCGGTGCCGTGGTTTTCATGGCCCTTCGCGCGGCGCAGCGTGGCCCGGGCCAGGGCCAGCGTGATCTGATGCGCCATCATCTCGTCATAGGCGAGGCGTTCGCGCGCCGGTGCCGTCGCCGCGAGATCTTCGGGGCGCTGCGGCGCATGGGCCTGATGCACGGCCTCGGCCCAATCGGGCCATCCGGCGCGGCGCTTCTGTTCCGGATCAATCCATTCGGCAAGGACGGGCAGTCGGGTCAGCGCGGCCTGAGCCGCCTTGAACATCTGCTTCTGGCTGACGCCGGCGGTCAGGGGGTAGACAGGTTCGAAAGCCGGAATCTCGGCGGCCTCTTCGGGACGGAGCATGTGATCGGGATGCACCATCTGGGCGATGCCGTCGAAGAGCTCGACCCGTCCCGACACCACGCGACGCTGGCCCGTGGGAAGCTGCTTTTGCAGATAGTCGCCGCGCGCGTGAAAGAAGACCAGCTGGAAGGTGGTTGCCGCATCCTCCACCACGATCCGGTAGGCACCGCCCTTGGTGCGCGGCGGGTTATGCTTGCCGATCACCACCTCGACCGTCACGACCTGAGGCAGGATCGCATCCCGGACCGACGCGCGGCGCGCCCTGTCCACACCTGAATGCGGCAGGGTGAAGATGAGATCGCGCGGCCGCGTGATCTGCATCTGCTCCAGCAATTGTGCTGTCTTCGGCCCCACGCCTTCCAGCGTCTCTATTCCCGCGAAAAGCGGAAAGAGGGATTCCGGGCGACCGGTCATGCCGCGCCGATCAGGCTCAGCCAGCCATCCTCGTCCAGTGTCTCGATCCCCAGCTCGGCGGCTTTCTTGGCCTTCGAGCCTGCTCCTGGTCCGGCGACAAGGATATCGGTCTTGGCGCTGACCGAGCCTGCGACCTTGGCCCCCAAAGCCTCGGCACGGGCCTTGGCTTCTGCGCGGGTCATCTTTTCCAGCGTGCCGGTGAAGACGATTGTCTTGCCCGCGACCGGACTGCCTTCGGCGGCAACGCGGCGCGCTTCGCCGATCTGCAGATGGGACGCCAGACGGTCGATGCTTTCCCGCTCCGCCTCCTGCGCGAAAGCGGTCACAAGAGCGCGCGCCATGACCGGTCCGACACCGTCGATCGACATCAGATCATCCCAGTCGGGCCCTTCGCAGCCTGCCGCCCCGTCCATCGCGGTGACGAAACTGTCCCAGGTCCCGTAGTGGGAGGCGATCAGGTTCGACGCAGCCTCGCCGACGTGACGGATTCCCAGCGCGAACAAAAGCCTACCGAAGGGAATATTCCGTTTGTCTTCAATTGCCTGAAAAAGGTTGTTCGCACTTCTTTCGCCCCAGCCATCACGATTCTTCAACCGGGACAGATTACCCTCGTCCCGTTGACGAAGCGTGAAGATATCCGCAGGTTCACGGATCGGCAGCAGGTCGTCATGGTAGAACATCTCGACCTGTTTGGCGCCAAGGCCTTCTATGTCGAATGCGCCACGGCTTACGAAATGTTTCAGCTTTTCAACGGCTTGCGCGGGGCAGATTATCCCGCCGGTGCAGCGGCGCACGGCGTCGCCCTCCTCGCGGATCGCGGCGGAACCACATTCGGGGCAATGGTCGGGGAACACGAATGGCACCGCATGGGCCGGACGCTGCGACAGGTCCACGTCGGCGATCTTGGGGATCACGTCGCCGGCGCGGTAGACCTGCACCCAGTCGCCGATGCGGATGTCCTTGCCGTCGCGGATCAGGTTTCCGCGCGCGTCGCGGCCCGCGATGTAATCCTCGTTATGCAGCGTTGCATTGGACACGACCACTCCGCCCACCGTCACGGGCAAGAGCCGGGCCACGGGCGAGAGCGCGCCGGTGCGGCCGACCTGGATGAGAT
>Ga0209345_10004918_pt1 | contig 12647 bp, 18 predicted proteins | sample Cruoilmetagenom7_FD_187294 | JGI IMG/M metagenome (GOLD analysis project Ga0209345, IMG submission 187294) | Oil polluted marine microbial communities from Coal Oil Point, Santa Barbara, California, USA - Sample 7 (SPAdes) (version 2) | ecosystem: Environmental > Aquatic > Marine > Oil seeps ...
GCTTTTTAACGGATAAACAAAAGAAAGCAATTTGTAATATTTATGATTCTGGAGGAAGGAAAAATGAATAAATTGTATCCCAATAGTAGCAATTTCAGTTTTGTGGTAGCAACCGGAAAAATGCTTGAGGATGATAATTTTTCTTTTGCTCATAAATTTTTATTGGAAATTCAAAAAGGTTTTGAGCAAGACCGGTTAATAAATAAAAAGATAAAATCAAAATTAAGTCGAGTACAATACATTGTCCAGAATTATACAGGAGAGTATTTGGATCAGGAGAAAGCCTTATTTTTAAAAAGTTTGGAAGAGGAAAAAAGAGATGGGAAAAATTCAAGTAAGTAGTGCGAAGGCGAAGGGGCGGAATTTACAAAAATGGACTTGCGAAAAGATAAGCGAGTTGTTAGACATTCCTTGGGGATATGAAGATGAAAAACTTATTCAGCCCCGACTTATGGGTCAGTCGGGAACGGACGTGGTTTTAAGGGGCGATGCTTTTTTGGATTTTCCTTTTGATGTAGAATGTAAAAGTTGCGAAGCCTGGAGCGTTCCGGCTTTTATTCGTCAAGCGAAAAAAAATACAAAGAAAGGTAGGAATTGGCTTTTGGTTTTAAAAAGAAAAGATATTCAAAAGCCGGTTGTGGTAGTAGATGCCGATGTTTTTTTTGAAATACTAAGCTATGAAATATTGTTTAAAAAGTGAGGTATAAAAACATGAAAGAGTCTTATGATTTTTTTGTCGGGGGCGGGTTCGGCGGTTATTGTTTTTATGTATTTTATAATATTTATTTTTATGTGGAAATTAGATTGAGATATTTTTTAAAAAGGGGGAGAGTTAAAAATGATTGAAGATATTTCTATTAAAAACTTTCAGAGTCATCCTGATTCTTTTTTGCGTTTAAGTAAGGGCGTGAATATAATAAAGGGAACGAGTGATGTAGGAAAATCGGCTATTTTAAGATCGTTGTATTGGGTTATCGAAGGGATACCTATGGGAGATGCTTTTAGGTCGGATTGGGGCGGAGACACTGAAGTAAGAATTACTGTCGATGGGAATACGGTAGGAAGAAAACGAAATAATGCGGACAATATTTATTTTTTAAACGAAGAAAAATTTAAGGCTTTTAAAACAAATATTCCCGATGAAATAAAAGCGGTTTTAAATATATCGGAAAAAATAAATATACAAAAGCAAATGGATACTCCTTTTCTTTTATCTCAATCGTCGGGAGAAAAAGCACGTCAACTAAATGAATTAGTCGATTTACAAATTGTGGATGCGAGTTTACAATATATCGAAAAGAAGAAAAGGAAATTAAAAACCGATCAAAAATATTTAGAACAAAATCGAGAAGAGCTTAAGGCTTACTTGCTTGAGTTAAAAGATTTGGATGTTTGGGAAAAGGCGGTTCAGGAATTAAATGAGGAATGGGAAAGGGTTTTTGAAGAAGAAAATAAACTCGCTTTGCTTCGAGTTTTGATAAAAGATATTAGATATAAAAAAGAAAAAATCGAAGAGATTAAAAAAGTTAGCGGACATCAAAGTAAAATTGAGGTCTTGGAAAAAAATATCAATTTCCTTTCTATCGAATCCGATAGCCTTCAAAGAAAAAGAAACATAATAGAAAAGCTCCAGGAAACGAAAAAGATATATTTGAGAAAAAGAAAAGAGTTGACTGAATATAGAAAAGAGCTAAAAGAAATTATGCCCCCGATATGTCCATTATGCGGGGCGGTTACAGGAGAAAAAGAATGCGTAAACGAATAGAAAAAAAAGATGATCCGGATTTAATTTTATGTAGTGATTTACATTTGAGGACGACTGCGCCTGTTAGTCGGATAGACGACTATTGGGAAGCTCAAAGCGTAAAAATAGAATTTTTAAAAAAGATTCAAAAAAAATATTCTGCCCCGATTCTTTGCGCCGGAGATGTTTTTGATATTTCCCGATCTATTCCTTTTTTAGAGCAGTGGGCAATTAAAAATTTACCCGAAATTTACGCTATTCCAGGGCAACACGATTTACCAAATCATAATTTAAAGCTATATAATAAAAGTAGTTTTTCTGTTTTGGAGGCAGCAGGAAATATTAAATTATTATCGGATCAATCTACTATCCTATCGGGATGTAGAGTATTTGGTATTCCTTATGGAGAAAAAATAAAGGTCGATCAGAATGAAGCTAAAAAGGGATATAGTATATTAGTGCTACACACTATGGTTTATAAAAAGAAGCCGATACATAAAAGTGTCGGGGGCAAGTCGGCTTTATCTTTATTAAAGAAATATCCGGAGTTTGACTTAATCGTCACTGGGGATAATCATCAATTTTTTACGGAAGAGTATCAAGGGCGGTTACTCGTTAATTGCGGGTCGATGATGCGTATAAAATCAGATCAAATTAAATATGATCCTCAATTCCATTTATGGTTCAGCGAAGAAAATAAAATTGAGTCTGTTCTTTTTCCTTTTCAGCCGGACGTAATGAATCTTGAGTATGTAGAAAAGGAAAAGGAAAATAATCTCAAGTTGGAAGAGTTTATAAATAAGTTAAAGAAAACTAAAGAGATCGGGCTCAGTTTCACTGACAATGTTGAGAGTATCCTGGAAGCCGGAAATATTAAAAAGGGAGTTCGGAATGAAGTTTGGGAAGCAATAGAAAACTAAAAAGGAGAAAATAATTATGAATTTAGTAAATAGACTTATGGAATTAAAAGAGAAAGTTGCGAATGCGGAGAAGCAGAATTTGATTTTACAAGGTGAACTAAAAAATATGGAAAGCGAGTTAAAAAAGGAATGCGGCACTATCGATCTATCCGTTGCCTTGGAAGAGTTAGAGAAAAAAGAAAAAGATAATAAGGTGGAAAAAGAAAAGATTGCTATAAAAATAGAAGAGTTGGAAGAGGTGATTTTATGAAAAAATTGTTAAACAGAATCGAATACCTTAAAGGTCGGCGGGATAATTTACAAACCCAAATATCTCAAAAAGAAAAAGAATGGGACGAAATAGGAAAGACGTTAAATAATGTATTAGAAGCTCAAGCCATTCTTCAAAGAGCAGCTCAAGACACTCAAGAGAAATTAGAATACTATATCGGGGATATGGTTAATCTAGCCTTAAGCTCTATTTTTGAGAGTGTATATAATTTCAATTTGACGTATGAAAGTAAACGTGGTCAGAGTGAAGCCGATATGTGTTTGTATAAAGGCGATAAAAGATTAAATATTATGAACGATACCGGCGGGGGAGTCGTCGATATAGTTGCTTTTGCTTTGCGTGTTGCTTCGTGGAAAATTCGTCAACCCTTCTCGACTCGATCTGTAATAATTCTTGACGAACCCTTCCGATTTTTAAGCGCAGAATATCAAATAAAAGCAGGTGAGATGCTAACTAGTCTTTCCAAAAATCTTGGTTTACAATTTATAATCGTAACTCACTCGGAAAATTTAATGGATACAGCCAATAAAGTTTTCGAGGTTACAATCAATAAAAAGAAGAGTATTATAAACGATTTGGGACGTAAGAAAAAGTAAGGGCTTGATTATGAAACCTAAAATATGTGCTAAATGTAAAAAGGAAAAATCGATAAAGGAATTTGGTGCTCAGAAATCAAATAAGGATGGCTTGAGGAATTATTGTAAAAGTTGTGTTAGTATTAAAAATAAACAAAATCGTCAAAAAAATCCTGAATATAATAAAAACTGGCGGGACGATAATCCTGAATATCGTAAATTATGGGATAGAGAAAAACTAAAAACGCCAAGGGGTAACTTAAATAATAGAATGCGTTTACTTATATATGATAATTTAAAAGGTAGGCAAAACAGCCCTACTCTAAAAAAGTTAGTAGGCTATACTCCGCACGAGTTAAGAAAGCATTTTGAATCTTTATTTACCGAAGGAATGAATTGGAATAATCACGGCAAATGGCAAATAGATCATATAAGACCAATTTGTTCTTTTGACTATAATAGCTTTGATGATTTAGGTTTTCAAGAATGTTGGGCGTTAAAAAATTTACAACCTTTATGGAAAAAAGATAATATAAAAAAGGGAACGAGTATTCAAAAATAAAAAGGAGAAAAGAAAATGAGAGACATAAAGCATCTGGACGTATTGATAAGGGAATACAAAGAAAAAGAAGAACAGTTGAATAAAATTGAGAATAAAACGCTCAGAGAGTTAGGGCGTTTTTTTCGTAAAAAACAATTCAGGGATAGAGGCAAAATTGATATAGCCGACTCAATCCAAACGTCCATTGATGAGTTAATTGAATGGGACTCGGCGGGAGAACCCATCTTGGAATTCGATAAAGATAATAAAGCAAGTGGACAAATTATGATATTGGGAAATATTATAATCGGGGCTTGCGTTTACGCTATCGAACGAGATTGGAATTTGGGGCTTGCTATAGAATTACTAAAAGAAAATTATGAAAAGGAGAGGGGCAATGAACCAGAAAACGGCGAAGCTAATAAATAGGAAGGCTGAAGAGATTCTTAATTTTTATATTTATGGAAATAAAGATCGAAAACAAAAGATTGATAAAAAAAGAACTCTAGAAGCTATAAAGAGAAGGTTAAAAAAAGAATGGAATGACACCCCAAGAAAAGAAAGGAATAAATTAAGAAAATAGATAAGGAGAGAGCTATGAAGATAAGAACTAAAATAATTTTGTTATTTATATTACTATTTTTCAGCGCCTTGGTGATGGTGGGTTCAGTAGTTGGGCTATTACTACTTATTAACTATCTATGGTAATTTATTAAAACTTAAAAGAAAATAAAGAAAGTAAAGGAGAAAGTAAAAAAAAATTATGAATATAATAAAAAAAGAATAGACTTAACTTTTAATCCTACTATATTATCTAACAAATAAAGGAGTAAAGAAAAAGATGGCTAAAAAAAGGCGGATGGAAAGCCGGCCAAAACCGATAACTTGGGAGCAATTCGAAGATCCAGAATATACCGAGTATAATACGGCTCATACGGTTTACAACGCTAAATATCACCCGCAACTTTTAAAGTTTATGACTCGGTCGGGGATGACTAAAGAAGAGATTGCTGCGGAATTGCATTTACATGTAAGTCTAATTTCCGAATGGAAATCCAAGTATCCTAAAATTGCAGAGGCCTTAAACGAAAATAAAGATTTTACAGATAGTTTGGTTGAAGATTCTCTATTAAAAAACGCATTGGGATATAGTTATGAAGAAAAATCTATTGAGATTGAAGAGCTTATTTTGGGTAATGAAAATGGCAACGGAAACGGTAATGGAAACGGCAAGGGAAACGGAAACGGCGATGGAGAACTTGAAATTAGTCGGACAAGATTATTAAAAAGGCGAACCCGAACAACCGTAAAAATAGCCTTACCAAATACCACATCTCAAATATTCTGGTTAAAGAATCGTCAGCCCGATAGATGGAGAGAGAAAAAAGAGTTATCCTTTCCTGACGGAGTTAAGTTATTTGTAAGTGAAGATTTTCTCCCTGATGGGTCGATGGATGGAGAAGATGAAAGAACTTAATGTTAATAGCTATTTGAATCACAATCACTCCCCTTTTTTTCGTTGTACAGACCGTGAAGTCTTATTGTACGGCGGGGCGGGGGCTGGAAAATCGTATAGTGTAACAGACAAGATTCTAATTAACACTGTCCACCAAAAAGTAAAGTTAAAAGTTTTGGTAGTAAGAAAAACCCTTCCGAGTTTACGGCGGAGTTGTATCCCTCTTTTCGAACAACGAGCAAACCTTTTTCATATCCCATACATATTAAATAAAAGTGATTTTACAGGACATCTTCCGAATGATACCGAGATAAATTATTTATCTATGAATACAAGGGATGACTATGAGAAAATAAAGAGTATTACAGACGTTGATATTATTTGGATTGAAGAACTAAACGAATTAACCGAACCGGCTTATGAGGAATTAAAGCGAAGGTTAAGGGGCGGGAAGGGTTCTTTTTCTCAAATGATAGGAACGCTTAATCCGATTGGAATTACAAGTTGGGTGTATCAAAGGTTTTTCGCTAATGCTAAAAAGTATAAAAACGTACAGAAATTTCATACTAATGTATATGATAATCCTTTTATAGAAGATGACTATATAAGAGACTTGGAAGAGCTTAAAGAAAGTAACCTAAATTTGTATAACGTGTATTGTTTAGGAAAATGGGGTCAACTTAAAGGAATTATTTTTGGTCATTGCGAGGTTATGGAAAATATTCCAGTGGAATTCGAGCAAGTTATTTATGGATTAGACTTTGGATTTAATAAGCCGACTGCTTTATTAAAGATCGGGGAAAGGGACGTGGTCTTTTATGAAGAAGAGTTACTTTATAAAACCGGTCTGACTAACTCGGAACTAATAAAAGAAATGGATGATCTAAATGTAGATAGGAAGGCGGAAATATATTGCGATAGTTCTGAACCCGATAGAATAAAAGAGTTGGTTCAATCGGGTTATAATGCGAAGCCGGCGGATAAATCAGTAATGGATGGAATCAATTTAGTTAAAGATCAAACTATATATATGGATAGTAATAGTAGCAACCTTATAAAAGAAAACGATAGTTATGTTTGGAAGGAAAATAAAGACGGTTTGTCGCTTGACGAACCGGTAAAGTTTATGGATCATTTGATGGATGCCCGACGGTATGCGCTATATACTCATTATGGGAAAAGGCTTAAGCCCCCAGTGCCTCAAAAAGTTAAAGGCATTAAAAAGAAGGTAGGACGATCGAAAGTTAGAAATTTACCAACTTAAAAGGAGAGAAAATAAAATGGTTTTATTAAAAGATATAACTAGTTATGGAGATTCAGTAAGAAATTTAAACGAGATTCTACCTTATAATAGTGATCGTTCCATAAAGCAATATAAATCGATACGGATGTACCCTATGTGTTGGTTGGGTTTGGAGTTTACGAAATTAGGTTTATCCGACGTTCCTTTTGTTTTGGAATGTGAAGATGAAAAGATAAAAGCTATTACGGAGAAGATGCTTAAAAAGATTTGGCGCCGGCTTATTCGAGAGTCTATGGAAAAACTTGAATTTGGTTTCAAGGCTATGGAAATAAGATATAAGGCGGGGACTTTAAAATATAAAGATGAAAACGATAAGGATCAAAAATTTACAGGGACTTTACTTAAAGAACCGAAAGGATTAGACGGCGACACTATTGAAATTATGATTGAGACGAAGGATGGTAGTTTCAAAGGTTTTCGCCAAAATTATGAAACAGAGGTTTTAGCTTCGGATAGAAAAGCCTTGGTATTCACTAACCATTTGGAGAGTGGTAATTATTACGGAATTTCAAGTTTGGAAAGCATTTACCCTTTCTGGTACGATGCGAATATAAATAGACAATTTCATATGCGTTGGTTAGAGCGGAAGGGGACTGGATTATTTAAGGGGCGGTATCCGATTGGGACTAGCGAATATGACGGCGTGGATATGGATAATCAAGACGTGATTCTTGATATACTCGATAATCTTTTAGAGGGGACTACTGTTTGCCTTCCTGCGGGAACGGATGAAAAAGGAAATCATTTTTGGGATATTGAAATAATAGATTCAGAGGATAAAACCGATCCATTTATAAATCGTGCCAATTATTTAGATGAGATGATTTTGAAAGGTCAAATTATTCCCGAAAAGGCGCTGACGCAGGGGGAGATCGGGGCAAGGGCAAGCGTGGAGGCTTTCCAGAATTTATTTATTATGAGAAAGCAAGATGTGTTAGATGATACGGTGGATACCGTAAACCGATACTTGCTTCCTAATTTTATCGAATTAAATTTTGGAAACGATATTGAAGTAACGGTAACGGCGGGACAGTTGTCGGACAACAGTAAAGAGGTCGCTGGTAAGATCGTCGAAAAATTATTAGATAAGGATAAGATCGGAGTCGATCAACAATGGTTAATTGACAAGACTGGAATACCTCTAGAAGAAAAAGAACCCGAACCCGAACCCGAACCGGAAAAACCCTTCCTGGACGAAGAGACAGGGGGAGAGGAAGAGCCTGACGAAATACCAGGAACGAAGCCGGAAAAAGACGAAAAGATACAGGGAAAATCACCCGAAAAGAAAGGGACGGAGAAGAAAAAAGACACCAAGTTATCGGAAAGATGGCGTGAGTTTTCTTCTTTAGAAAGGAAATTTAAACTGTCCGACTATGACAATAGGTTGGATGAATTGAGAGATGGTTTTATTTTCGATATTTCCGCTGAATTAGAAAAACAAAAAGAAAGGGTTATAAATTATCTGGATAAGAACTATACAACCGAAAAAGCAAATAAGGTGGTAGATGGAATAGAGATAAAGGTTGCACCCATAAAGTCTATCTTAAGAAAGTTTTTAAACGACGTTTATGCTACTGGATTTAATTCGTTTAAGTCGGGAGTCGAAGGCGTTACCAAGTTGGCGGGAGAATCGAAGGGAGAATATATTGGATTCAGGGTAAACATAACCGGAAATAAAATGGCGAGTGAAATTGAAGACGGTCTTAAGTATTCTATTTCCAACCAGATGATACACCAAACGAGTAAGCCCGAAATATTAGCGACCGTTGAAGAAGTGGTTAAGAAATATGAAAATTTACATCTTACTAATATAGGAGATACGGAAAGCGGGTTTGTTTTTTCTAAAAGCGGGGACGATTATTTAAAGGAAAATAAGAAAAAGATTAAGGCGGGATTGCTTCCTATAAGTCAAGAGATTATTCGTTTTCAATACTCGGCTATACTCGATGATGTAGTTTGTAAGTTATGTGAAGATTTGGATGGGTTGGTCGTTCCTTCGGAAAGCCCGATAAAAGAAAAATATAGCACGCCAATACACCATCATTGTCGATGTCTTTGGATACCTTTAACGAAAGCGGACGTAGGTGACGAGAGAATTGAAAATACAGATTTGACTTTAAATAAAAGCGGAAGAAATATAACATTAGATCAAGTGACTTCTAATTTGGGGAGTTTAATAAATAGAAAAACATTATCGGAGAAAAGGGACGATTCAATTCATTACCATATTTATAATACAGAAAAGAAAAAAGAAGAACCGATGGTTATGCCGATTGAATTAAATGTAAATATGAGTGATGATGGTAAATCTAAAACGATTAAAAAAACAGTTAGCTTTGTTCGAGATAAAGAGGGAAATTTATCTGGAGCAGAAATAAAGGAGAGTTAAAATGGAATATTCGATTGAGATTAAAAACAGTAGAATGGAAATAGTTAAAGAAGCTATGGATGGTGGTAAATTAGAAATATATACGGTGGGTTACGGAGTTTTATTAGTATCTATTAACTTTGGAAGCCCTGCTGCTGTAGTGGTAGACGGTTCTTTAGATATTATCGGACTTCCCCTTGCTGGAATGGCGGGAAATTCCGGAACGGCGATGGAAGCTGCGTTTGTAGATAGTTTAGGTCAGATTATTCTTGGAGATTTATCTGTTGGGCTTTCAGGAACGAATATTGTACTTGATAATTTAGATATAATATTAGGACAAACAGTTAATCTATTAAGCGGGACTATAATACATGGATAAGGAAAAGGAAAATGAAAGACGTAAAACATAATCACCAAACGCTTTTACCGGATGATCCTACTAAAGATATTTCAGCAAACAAATGGAATGATAATCACTATGTTGATATAGATTTATACGAATTAAACGAAGATGAAGATCATAGGACGATGACCGATCTTGAAAAAGCGGTTATTGGTTCTCATATAGCGGACGAGGCTATTCATGTCGGGGTCGATGAATTTTCTCCGAAGGCTACCGTTGACGGTCATATAGACGATGATGATATTCATGTAGGAGTCGATGAATTTTCTCCGAAGGTAGTAGTAGATAATCATATCGCTGATACGGACGTTCATGTAGGGGTTGACGAATTTTCTCCAAAGGCTACAGTAGACGGACATATAGCAAACGATGCCGTACATGTAGGAGTCGATGAATTTTCCCCGAAGGCTACCGTTGACGGTCATATAGCGAATGACGCCGTACATGTAGGAGTTGACGAGTTTTCTCCGAAGGCGACCGTTGACGGACATATTAACAATAGTGATATTCATGTAGGGGACGATGAATTTGTTTTATCTCAGAGTTTATTATTATTATCAAGCTCAAGAATTGTATATAAAGACGCACCTGATTATTATAGAGGTTATCTGGTCAACAATTCTACTAGAAATGTATATTTTTTTAATTCGATATTAGAAAATTTTTACAGTTTACAAGAAGCCTATTTAATTGTATCCAATGAAGTTAGTGCTCAGAATCAATGGGTTTCCTATAGAGGATATGCGGGAAATATCGGAGAAGAATACGATCATCATGATACGGGAGAGCTTCAAATTGAATGCGCTTTTCCTCAAAGTAGGAGTTATTTTAAGCAGTCTATTGCTTCTCAATTATCTTTTTTATCTCCTGGAGATAATCTATTATCGCAAGTTTTTTATAATGTGTGGTATGAGAATACGAATTTACTTGCTATAGGGATAGAAATTTTATATTTAAGTATAATATGATTAAAAAGGAATAGTAATGTTTGATATTTTAATATTTGATTCTTTAATTTTCGATATAGGAAGCACTTGCGATATAGATATTATGGAAGAGCCGGACTCTGTTTTATTTGTTTGTTCGGTCGGAGAGATAAAAAAGAAAGTTAAAGAGGGGGGCGTATTTTCTTATAGAGAACCAAAGAGAAATCTTAAGGTTATTATATTAGAAAATCAGGATGAAATTAAAGTCGATTTAACTACTAGGAATATTCATAGTAGTTTTAACTTAAAAGAAAAGCCCGATATATGTAAGGTTGATTTATTAAAACAGATTAAAGTTGGTTTTCGTATTAAGGAAAACAAAGATGGTTTAAAGATTTATTCGAAGAAAATAATTGGTTCTCAAAATATTTCTTTTTCTATTAAGGAAAGTTTAGATTATATGGATATGAGTAGTATGGTTTTACGTTTTGCGGGAAAAGGAATAGCTGAAGAAGAACTATTGTTTTTATTATTACTAATTTAATAAAGGGGGTGGGATTATGAAACAATAAATTATAAAGTATAAATTATAAAGTATAAATTAAATTTAAGGAGAGTTTAAATGAAAAGAATTAAAAAGTTTTTAAAGAAAATGTTAGATCGAATCTTGCTTAATCAAGGTTCAAGTTTCATAGCTCTAGCAGCCGCAATTATTGCTATACTAAACTTTTTAGATATAGCAATAATTAGCGAAGAGACATTAGTGTCTATCATGACGTGGTTAGTCGTGTTTTTGGGGTTCTTTTTCGGACAAGATAAAAAGGAGTAAAGTTATGACTAGGACTTTACTTAAAAAAGATTTTGAAATCGAAAAAAAGATATGTTTGACGGAAATACCGGATTTGTTTAACGGTGAGTTTGATTCAGTGAAAGGGATAGAAATTTTAAATACTCATCCCAATGTCCATAACATAGATTTTACTTTGAACGATTTTGAAAATCTTATAGAGAATTTCCAAGAGTATAAGGACGAAAAAAATCCCCATTTAAAAATAGCTCATACTGATCAACAGATGATTTTAAAAGAGCTAATAAAAAAAGATGTTCCGCTGGGAGAGGAGCTTCCAAAGTTGGGTCGGGTAGATCGGATGTACGTTAATGGAGATAGTCTATTGGCGGATATTTCCGATATACCGAAAACACTTAAGCCGATACTCTTTAGCGGAAAATATTTTAACTCCGTATCCCCCGAAATTTTAAGGAGTTATCGGGGAACAGGAAAGCAGTTAATCAGTGCGATTAGTTTTACAAATAATCCGTCACAAAAGCATATTACGGATGTGCGAATGGGTGAGGGGCTCAAATTTGATGGAAATATAATAATAAAAGAAGAGGATAAGAAAATGCCAGATGTTGATAAGAAAAAAGTTGAGGATATTAAACTCACAGACGAACAAACCAAAGGGATTGTAGCGAGTGTTTTGGATTTGTTTAAAAAAGAGAAAGACGTAAAAGTAAAGGATAAGGAAATAATTCCAGGGACTCCCGAAGGGTTTGTAGCCTTATCCGAGTTGGAGGATTTGAAGAAGGGATTTGAGGCTCAACTTAATGAGCTTAAAATCCAATTGGTCGATAAGAGCAAACTTCAAACTAACTTTAGCGAAGAGATTAAGATTATTAAAGAAAATGCCCGAAAAGAATCCACCGAAGCAATTTGTTCGGGGGCTTTGAAAGACGGCGTTCCAGCGATTGTAATTAGTACATTGAAACCTATTTTGTTATCGGAAGAGGGGGAGATAATTATAACTTTTTCCGAAAAGGTAGACGACAAAGACGTGGAAGTGAAAAAGTCTATGTCGAGTATAGTCAAAGATTTTTTCAAGAACTACCCGAACAAAATTGAATTCAGCGATAAGACTACAACTGACCTGGAAGAGATCGGGGACGAAAAAAGTAAAGCGTTGGATAAGAGAGTTGAAGAACTCGTGAAGGTAGGTTTGAGCGAACACGAAGCCTTAACCAGAGCGGGTCAAGAGATTCTTTAAATTTTAAAATAACAAACAAGGAGAAAATCAAATGAGTTATGTAGTAGGAATTACAGAAGAAAAAGACGTTAAAAGTCTACCGAGCTTTTGCGAAG
>Ga0209345_10004919_pt1 | contig 12645 bp, 7 predicted proteins | sample Cruoilmetagenom7_FD_187294 | JGI IMG/M metagenome (GOLD analysis project Ga0209345, IMG submission 187294) | Oil polluted marine microbial communities from Coal Oil Point, Santa Barbara, California, USA - Sample 7 (SPAdes) (version 2) | ecosystem: Environmental > Aquatic > Marine > Oil seeps ...
CATCGATCGGAAGAAGAAATTACCTGTTACCACATTGCTCAGGGCCATTGGTTATGAAAGTGACAAGGATGTGCTGGAGATTTTCGGTCTGGCCGATGAGGTAAAGGTTAGCAAAACCGGACTCAAGAAGCTGGTGGGCCGTAAACTGGCTGCACGTGTGCTGAAGAGCTGGATTGAAGATTTCGTTGATGAAGATACCGGTGAGGTGGTCTCTATTGAACGGAACGAGGTGATCATTGACCGGGAGACTGTTCTGGAGAATGAGCATATCGAAGATATTATAGACTCCGGAGCCAAGACCATCCTCCTGCATAAGGATGTTCCCAATATCAATGACTTTGCCATAATTTACAATACCCTGCAGAAGGACCCGTGTAACTCGGAGAAGGAAGCAGTGATGCATATTTACAGGCAGCTAAGGAACGCCGAACCACCGGATGAACCCACTGCCAGAGATGTGATCGATAAACTGTTCTTCTCAGACAAGCGTTATGACCTGGGTGAAGTAGGAAGGTACAGGCTTAACAAAAAGCTTGGACTCGATACCGATGTGGAGCAAAGGGTGCTGACACGTGAAGACATTATTCAGATTATCAAATACCTCATTGAGCTGATTAACTCCAAAACCGATGTGGACGATATTGACCACCTGAGTAACCGAAGGGTACGAACCGTAGGGGAGCAGCTGATGAACCAGTTCAGCGTGGGACTTGCCAGAATGGCAAGAACCATTCGCGAGCGAATGAATGTTCGTGACAACGAGGTGTTTACACCAACCGATCTGATCAACTCGAAGACACTCTCTTCGGTGATCAATTCCTTCTTTGGAACCAATCAGCTTTCGCAGTTCATGGATCAAACCAATCCACTGGCAGAGATGACTCATAAACGCCGTATGTCGGCACTCGGACCAGGTGGTCTGAGTCGTGAGCGTGCTGGTTTTGAGGTTCGTGACGTACACTACACGCACTATGGAAGACTCTGTCCCATTGAGACCCCTGAAGGTCCCAATATTGGTCTGATCTCTTCGCTCTGTGTATTTGCACGGATCAGCGACCTTGGATTTATTGAAACTCCTTACCGGAAAACCGAGGGTGGTAAGGTAGAGCTGGCGAATAAGGGTGTTGTCTACCTGAGTGCCGAAGAGGAAGAGGACAAATTGATTGCCCAGGCCAATGCTCCCCTGAATCCGGATGGCACTTTTGTGAATCCCCGGGTGAAGGCCAGGTACGAAGCGGATTATCCGCTGGCGGAGAAAGACGATGTGGTACTGATGGACGTGGCTCCAAACCAGATCGCCTCCATTGCCGCTTCCCTGATTCCCTTCCTGGAGCACGACGATGCCAACAGGGCCCTGATGGGATCGAACATGATGCGTCAGGCGGTGCCGCTTATTTATCCCGAATCTCCGGTTGTGGGAACAGGTATTGAGGCGAATGTTGTTCGCGATTCCCGCCTGCAGGTGAGAGCAGAGGAGAATGGGGTGGTTGAATTTGTGGATGCCAATGAAATTGTGGTGCGCTACGAGCGCAGTGAAGAAGAGCGTTTTGTGAGATTTGATGATGATGTGAAGCGATACAAGCTTCCCAAATTCAGGAAGACCAACCAGAACACCTGTGTGAGTCTGAATCCCATTGTAAAGAAGAGCCAGAAGCTCAAGAAAGGGGATATCCTGACACAGGGTTACGCTACCCAGCAGGGTGAACTTGCTCTTGGAAGGAACCTGATGGTGGCCTTTATGCCCTGGAAAGGATATAACTTCGAGGATGCCATCGTGGTATCGGAGCGTCTGGTAAGAGAAGATGTCTTCACTTCCATTCATGTGGATGAATACCTCCTGGAGGTGCGTGATACCAAGCGTGGACTGGAAGAGCTGACCTCAGATATTCCAAACGTTAGTGAAGAAGCTACTAAGAACCTGGATGAGAATGGCTTGATCCGGATTGGAGCCGAGGTAACCCCTGGCGACATCCTGATTGGTAAGATTACTCCCAAAGGGGAATCTGATCCTTCACCGGAAGAGAAGTTGCTCAGGGCCATCTTCGGTGACAAGGCAGGTGATGTGAAAGATGCATCCCTCAAAGCAGGGCCATCACTCTATGGCGTGGTGATCGACAAGAAGTTGTTCTCCCGTACTATGAAGGAGCGCAAATCCCGTCCGGCCACTAAGCAGATTCTTGAGAAAATTGATGACACCTATAATAAGGATATCGCAGAGATCAGGGTCCAGTTAATTGAGAAGCTATTCGAACTGGTAAATGGAAAGACCTCGCAGGGTGTGAAGGACTTCCTGAACGTGGATATCATTCCCAAGGGAACCAAGTTTACTCAGAAGCAGCTTCAGGAACTGGATTTCCCCAACCTGAATCCTTTGAAGTGGACAACCGATAAGCATAAGAACGACCTGATCCGTGACCTGCTTCATAACTATATTATCAAGTTTAAGGAGATAGACGGACTATACAAGCGGAAGAAGCATAGCATAACCAGTGGCGATGAACTGCCCACAGGGATCATCCAGCTTGCCAAGGTCTATGTGGCCAAAAAGCGTAAGCTCACCGTTGGTGATAAGATGGCCGGTCGTCATGGAAACAAGGGTATTGTTGCCAAGATTGTACGTTCGGAAGATATGCCCTTCCTGGCAGACGGAACTCCTGTGGATATCGTATTGAATCCCCTGGGTGTACCTTCCAGGATGAATCTGGGACAGATCTACGAGACGGTGCTTGGATGGGCCGGTCTGAACCTGGATAAGAAGTTTGCTACTCCCATCTTTGACGGGGCTAAGATCGAGCAGATCAATGAGCTAACCGATGAAGCGGGTGTTCCCAGGTATGGTAAGACATTCTTGTACGATGGTGGTACCGGTGAGCGTTTCGACCAGCCCGCAACAGTGGGTGTGATCTACATGCTGAAGCTCGGACACATGGTGGAAGACAAGATGCATGCCAGGAGTATTGGACCCTACTCGCTGATTACGCAGCAGCCTCTGGGTGGTAAAGCCCAGTTTGGTGGACAGCGTTTTGGTGAGATGGAGGTCTGGGCCCTGGAGGCCTTTGGTGCAGCCAATATTCTCCAGGAGATCCTGACTGTGAAGTCTGACGATGTCATCGGTAGGGCAAAGGCCTACGAAGCCATTGTGAAAGGTGAACCGATGCCGATGCCTGGTATTCCAGAGTCGTTGAACGTATTGCTCCATGAGCTGCGCGGACTTGGACTCAGCGTAAACCTGGTTTAATCTGCTATTACGGGTCATTGGCCCGGTCATAAATAGTTTTAGAAACGTACTAATACAATATTATATGTCATTCAGGAAAGACACCAAAGTAAAAAGCAGCAATTTTACCAAGATTTCCATCGGATTGGCATCTCCAGAAGAGATCCTGGAGAGATCCAGTGGGGAAGTCCTCAAGCCTGAAACCATCAACTACCGGACCTATAAGCCGGAAAGAGATGGCTTGTTCTGCGAAAGGATTTTTGGTCCGGTAAAAGATTATGAGTGTCATTGTGGGAAATATAAGCGGATCCGTTATAAGGGGATCGTTTGTGACCGTTGTGGAGTTGAGGTAACCGAGAAGAAGGTGCGCCGTGAGCGGATGGGTCACATTTCACTGGTTGTACCAGTGGCGCATATCTGGTATTTCAGATCACTTCCCAACAAGATTGGGTACCTGCTTGGACTACCCACCAAGAAGCTTGATTCCATTATCTACTATGAACGATATGTGGTAATCAATCCGGGTATCAAGCAGGCCGATGGAGTGAATTACCTCGATTTCCTAACAGAGGATGAGTACCTGGATATCCTGAGCAGTCTGCCCAAGGAGAACCAGTTACTGGAAGACGATCATCCCGATAAGTTCATTGCCGGCATGGGTGCCGAAGGACTGCACCAGTTGCTTGGAAGGCTGGATCTTGACGAGCTTTCTTATTCGCTGAGGCACAAAGCCAGTACCGAAACCTCCCAACAGAGGAAGAATGAAGCGCTGAAGAGGTTGCAGGTTGTTGAAGCCTTCCGCGCCTCCAAAGGTGTAAACCGTCCCGAGTGGATGATCGTGAAGGTGGTTCCCGTAATCCCTCCGGAACTGAGGCCCTTGGTACCCCTGGATGGTGGACGTTTTGCCACTTCCGACCTGAATGATCTTTATCGCAGGGTGATTATCCGGAACAACCGTTTGAAGCGACTGATCGAAATTAAGGCCCCTGAGGTGATCCTTCGCAATGAGAAACGGATGCTCCAGGAAGCTGTTGATTCGCTGTTTGATAATTCAAGGAAAGCCAATGCGGTGAAGACCGATGCAAACCGTCCGCTCAAGTCACTTTCCGACAGTCTGAAAGGAAAGCAGGGACGCTTCCGTCAGAACCTGCTGGGTAAGCGTGTTGACTACTCGGCACGTTCGGTGATCGTTGTAGGTCCTGAACTGGCTCTGCATGAATGCGGGCTGCCTAAAGATATGGCTGCTGAACTTTATAAGCCATTTATCATCCGCAAACTGATCGAGCGTGGGATTGTGAAGACGGTAAAATCGGCCAAGAAGATTGTGGACCGCAAGGATCCCGTGGTATGGGACATCCTGGAGAATGTATTGAAGGGACACCCGGTTCTGCTGAACCGTGCACCAACGCTGCACCGTTTGGGTATTCAGGCCTTCCAGCCAAAGCTTATTGAAGGAAAGGCCATCCAGCTTCACCCGCTGGTATGTACAGCCTTTAACGCTGACTTTGATGGTGACCAGATGGCCGTGCATCTTCCGCTTGGAAATGCTGCCGTTCTGGAGGCCCAGATTCTGATGCTTGCCTCACACAATATCCTGAACCCTGCCAACGGGGCGCCTATTGCAGTTCCTTCGCAGGACATGGTATTGGGACTTTATTATATTACCAAGTCCAAACGTTCTACCAAGACAGAAAGGGTTAAGGGTGAAGATATGACCTACTACTCGGCCGAAGAGGTGACCATTGCCTATAATGAGAAACGTGCTGATCTGCATGCGGTTATTAAGGTGAGAATTCCCAAGCTGGGCTCCGAGACTGGTGAGACCGAACTGATTGAAACCACTGTGGGACGCGTACTTTTCAACGAGTTTGTCCCCGAGGAAATCGGATTCATTAATGAACTGCTGACGAAGAAATCACTTCGTGATATCATCGGACGTGTTCTGAAGATCACCGGCACGGCCAAGACTTCTCAATTCCTGGACGATATCAAGAACCTGGGATACGGTATGGCCTTTAAAGGAGGGCTCTCGTTTAACCTGGACGATGTAATTATTCCTACCGAGAAGGAGACCTTTGTGGTTGATGGATATAAGCAGGTGGATGATGTGGTGGCCAGCTACAATATGGGTGTGATCACTAACAACGAACGTTACAACCAGATCATTGATGTATGGACCCATACCAATGCCCGCCTGACGCAGACGCTGATGAAGCAGCTGAGTTCAGATAATCAGGGCTTCAATCCTGTCTATATGATGCTGGACTCGGGTGCGAGGGGCTCCAAGGAGCAGATTCGTCAGCTTTCCGGTATGCGTGGCCTGATGGCCAAGCCCCAGAAATCTGGTTCCTCCGGTTCCGAAATTATTGAGAATCCGATTTTATCCAACTTCAAAGAAGGACTATCGGTACTGGAGTACTTTATCTCTACTCACGGTGCCCGTAAGGGTCTCGCGGATACGGCTCTGAAGACAGCCGATGCCGGTTATCTGACACGTCGTCTGGTGGATGTATCCCAGGATGTAATCATCCAGGAACCCGATTGTGGAACCCTGCGCGGACTGGTTGCTTCTGCCATTAAGAAGAACGAGGAAGTGGTGGAGACACTGTATGAAAGGATTCTGGGACGGACCACCGTTCACGATGTATATCACCCACTCACCGGTGAACTGATCATTGCCTCCGGGGAAGAGATCACCGAGGAGCTTGCAGTTGTTATCGAAGAGTCGCCCATCGAACAGGTGGAGATTCGTTCGGTACTGACCTGTGAGTCGAAGAAGGGGGTATGTGCCAAGTGTTACGGACGAAACCTGGCTACCGGTAAGATGGTTCAGATGGGTGAAGCCACAGGCGTGATTGCTGCACAGTCCATCGGAGAACCTGGAACACAGCTTACGCTTCGTACCTTCCACGTTGGGGGTACTGCTTCCAACATCACTTCGGAATCCAATGTGATCTCCAAGTATGATGGTGTAGTGGAGATTGAGGAACTGCGTACAGTTGCTTCCAAGGATCCTGAGACCGGAGATAAGGTAACTATCGTGATTGGCCGTCTTGCTGAACTTCGTGTAGTAGATAAGAATACCGGAATTGCACTGACCACACACACCATCCCTTACGGATCAAAACTCTATACCAAGGATGGTGCCGCAGTTAAGAAGGGAGCCCTGATGTGTGAGTGGGATCCTTATAATGCCTTGATTATTAGTGAAGCCGCTGGTAAGGTAGGCTTTGATAATGTGATTGACGGAATAACTTTCAGGGAGGAATCGGACGAACAAACCGGTTTCAAGGAGAAGGTGATTGTGGAGACCCGCGACCGTACCAAAAATCCCCTGATTCGTATTCTTGACAACAAAGGAGAACTGGTGAAGAATTATAACCTGCCGGTTGGAGCACACATTGCAGTAAGTGAAGGCGACAAGGTTATTGCCGGTGAGGTACTGGTTAAAATCCCCAGGGCCGTTGGTAAATCTGGTGACATCACCGGAGGACTGCCACGTGTAACCGAACTGTTTGAAGCAAGGAATCCTTCCAATCCAGCGGTTGTTTCTGAGATCGATGGAGAGGTTGAGTTTGGCAAGATCAAGCGCGGTAACCGCGAAATTATCATTACCTCCAAGGCTGGTGAAGTGAAGAAGTACCTGGTACCGCTGTCGAAGCAGATCCTGGTACAGGAAAATGACTATGTGAGGGCTGGAATTCCACTTTCAGATGGAGCCATAACTCCGGCTGATATCCTGGCCATTAAAGGACCCACCAAGGTTCAGGAGTATATCGTGAACGAGGTTCAGGAAGTGTACCGGATGCAGGGTGTGAAGATCAATGACAAACACTTTGAGATTATTGTTCGTCAGATGATGCGTAAGGTGGAGATCGTGGATCCGGGCGATACCAAATTCCTTGAGAAACAAGTGGTGGATAAACACGACTTTATGGATGAGAACGACTGGATCTATGGTAAGAAGGTTGTTGTGGAGCCCGGTGATTCGCAGGATTACAAACCCGGTATGATTATCACTGCCCGGAAGTTGAGGGATGACAACTCCGTACTGAGGCGTAAGGACCTGAATCTGATCGAAGCCAGGGATGCTGTTCCTGCTACTTCATCACAGGTGCTACAGGGAATTACCAAAGCTGCCCTGCAGACCAATAGTTTCATCTCTGCTGCCTCCTTCCAGGAGACCACCAAGGTGCTGAACGAAGCTGCTATTTTCGGTAAGGTGGATATTCTGGACGGACTGAAGGAGAATGTGATTGTAGGTCACCAGATCCCGGCTGGAACAGGATCCAGGGTCTTTAACAACCTGGTGGTGGGTTCCAAAGAGGAGTATGAGAGACTTACATCCGGCATCGTAGATACAGACACAGAAACCTCAGAAGAGACTGAGGTCACCGAACCTGTTAAGGAATAAAGCATATACAGATGGAAGACAAAGCCAAGAAGAACCAGATCCAGATTGAGTTGAAAGAGGAGGTTGCCCAGGGCACCTACTCTAACCTGGCCATCATTACCCATTCGACATCCGAATTTGTGCTGGACTTTGTGCGGGTGATGCCAGGTGTACCTAAGGCAGAGGTGAAATCGAGGGTGATCCTGACACCTGAGCATGCCAAGCGCCTGCTCAAGGCACTTCAGGATAATGTGGAGAAGTATGAAAAGGCTCATGGACCCGTCAAGAACATTGACCCGGCAACCGGGCCGATTTTACCGATGAATTTCGGTGGGCCAACCGGTCAGGCTTAATATTCCAGAAGCTGCTAATATTGAAAAGGCTGTCCCTTCCGGGATGGCCTTTTATTATTTCAGCGGAACGGGATATGCACGTTGAAGGTACTTCCGTCTCTCTTTTTTCCTGCATTCTCAAGGGAACATGCGGCATACAGAACCAGTGGGTTCCCATTTTCATCCAGAAGTAATTGTGGACGTTCCAGGTGTTTCACACTGAGGGTATCTCCCGTGTTTAATACCACCTCCTTTCGCATGAAGAAAGCCTGTTCCGGTTTGGTCCATTTAATCCCGTTTTCTGATTCAAGAAGGGCCAGTCCCGGGACTTCCCCGGTGATTTTCCCTGAAAAGTCCTTGAGTACTGCGTAGAACTTAGCATGTTTCCGGTGATACCATACATACGGATCTTCCCCATTTGCAAGGGTGCCATCCTCATTGCGAACATCAAAGACAAAATGATCCATGGCAAAAAAAGGACCAGTGGGCGAGTCGGCAAGGGCCACCCCGTGAACTCCTCTCCAGGATGGATCGTAAAGGTTTCCTTTAAAGTAGAGAAGGAACTTCCCATCGGATGGCCGTTGCACCACTGATGGATTCACCACAATAATATTATCCGGTTTGGGTTCGGTCCCCGGGGGAGAAGGTGCGATAATATGATCGGGCTTCACCCGGGTCCGTGGGCTTAACAGGGGACTGTCGTACCTGGTATAGCGACCTTCCAGCAAATCAGTAAAGCTTTCAAATTCAATGACACCTATCTGTTGAGATTGCTGCACCCTGTTTCGCTTATTTAATTCTGCACCTGGTGATCCGGGGGGCTGAATGCCGGGATCCTTTCCGGCACCGTAGTAGAGGTAATACCTTTTATCGAATTTTTTGATGTGTGGATTGTGCACCATTTGGGCGTCCCACGCTGAGCTATCTCCCTCCAGGGCCCCTCCCGTCAGTATAATTTGCTTGAATTGGAAATCCCTGTCGGGGAATTCAGATACTGCATAGGCGATTTTTGAATGCAGTACCCAGGAATCGGAGAATGATGGAAAGGAATCGCCACATTCCCAGGTGGAATAAAGCATATGGTATTTGTCGTCGCCTCCCTTGATCACACTGGCGCCCCAGACAAAGCGATCCCGGTCATTTAAGACTGAGGGCCCCGACAGTACATGGCCCTCAATTGTTGCCTGCACAGGTTTCGGAATCACTGTTAAACTGCTCTCTTCCTGACTGTTGCTATTGCACCCCAGCAGAAGGCTGGCCAGAATTATTCTAATAAAAAATCGCATCATTGAAGCAGATATGAATCTAGCTCCAATAATACGAATTTTTTCCCTGTCAGGGCAGGGCTGCTTTCACAGTCTATGATTTGAGTCGGATCTCCGAGGTGACTTCCAGGACTTCCTTATAAACGGCACTTACTCCGCAGTATTTATCCTCAGAAAGTGATACCGCTTTCTCCAGCTTATCCATGGGAATATCATTTCCCTCTACTTCGTAGATCACGTGCATTTTTGTGAAGCGCTTGGGATGCTCCTCACTCAGCTCTCCTTCCACGATCACATTCAGGCTCTTTAGCTCCACCCGCATCTTTTTCAGGATGGCTACCACGTCCATACCGGTACACCCGCCAAGAGCAGCCAACATGAAAGGTTTGGGACGTGGACCCATATCCTGTCCACCCACTTCCTCTTTGGCATCGATGATAAGTTTGTGTCCGTTTATTTCCGACTCGAAGGCCATATTATCCAGCCACTTGGTGCTTACTACTTCGGTTTCTTTCATTGATTTGCGTATTTTAACAATTAAGACCTGAGATATTCAGCCGCACTGAGAGAGGCAATAGTTCCATCGGATACGGCAGTGGTCACCTGCCTGTATTTTTTCTGGATACAATCTCCGGCTGCAAATACACCGGGCAGACTGGTCTTCATATCTTCATCCACCAGGATCTCTTTGCGTTCATTCAATTTGACCATCCCCTCCAGTTCGGCCGTATTGGGTATATAACCTGCAAAGATAAAAACTCCGTCGATCTTTCGGACGGTGGTCTGACCTGATGGTAAATGCTCCAGGCTTACTTCCTTCAGCACCCCGTTTCCAGAGAAGGAACGAAGCTCAGATTCCAGGATAAAATCGATCTTCGGGTTCTTTTCGGCCTGTTCCACCGCATGCTGAAAGGCCTGGAACTGATCAAACTGGTGCACAATGGTAACCTTTTCAGCATGGGTGGTCAGCGCAACGGCCTCTTCCAGCGCCGAGTTTCCTCCACCCACCACAATTACCTCTTTGCCTGTGAAAAATTCTCCATCACAGGTGGCACAATAGGAGATGCCACTCCCTTTGTATTGCTCCTCACCTGGTATTTGCAATGATCTGGGCCTGCCTCCGGGAGCCAGGATCACACTCCTTGAACTAAACTCCCTGCCATCTTCAAGTATTATGTGCTTAATGTCTCCTGCCAGATCGTAGGATTTGATCTTCAGATTGGATTTGATCCTGCATCCAAACTCTTTGGCCTGCTTTTTCATGGTTGAGGCGAGCAGGTATCCATTGGTAAGCTCTACCCCCGGGTAGTTGGCAATTTCCTCGGTGAGCACCATCTGACCACCGATGGCTCCTTCGTTCAGGATCAGGGTGGAGAGACGGGCACGTGAACTGTAAATGCCGGCAGTGAGGCCTGCAGCCCCACCACCGACTATAATCACATCAAACATCTCTTCTGCACTCATCTCTAAGCATTCTCCACGGTTGATGTGCTGAATTGTTCGTCCAGTATGGCAGATACCTGCTGCATGTTCTGGATGCTGCTGGTGGCCCTGGCTACCTTACCATTCTTATAATACATGGTAAAGGGCAGACCCATAAATCCGCGGCAGGCTTCGTCGTTCCTGATGATACCCGCTTCTGGCGAGTCAAAGGCCATTACAGCGAATTTTATGTTTGTATGTTCTTCCTGCAGCTCTTCCATCAGGTCATAAACTGGAATACACATGGGACCCATGCGGCCGCAGCATACCATTACATTTTCATTTTCTGCAATCATCTTCTCCAGTTCCGCTGCAGATTCAATCTCCTGTAAATCAGTGTGTAGCATTTTCATTTTATCTTTCTTTAAAGTGTAATTATTTCCTTGAATTTTATGCATGCAAAGATCCTGTTTTCGAGGGAAGGGGCCTGCTGATCGATACCGGGATTTGACAGCTTTTTTGCTATTATTTTTCAATTAACTTTGATTGTTTTTTACAAGAGACTGATTGATGGCAGATCAAAGTAATCATATGGATCAAGAGGGTAAGCAAAGTGAGCCGGACTGTTTTCAGCTGATTTCCAGGGAGGACCTGGAAGCACTTGGTGAAAAGAGGACCCAGATCACTTACCTGAAAGGGGAGACCATCTTTAAGCAGGGGGCCTTTGCCCCCCATGTATTATTTATCCAATCCGGACTTATCAGGGTCTATCTGCAGACCGGCCGGAACAAGGTGCAGAATCTTTGGATCTCCCGGAGTGGTGATTTTCTGGCTTTTTCTTCCATGTTCGGGGAACGGACCCATTCCTATTCGGCCATAGCCATGAAAGATTCTGAGCTGCAAATGATTGATAAGGAGAGCCTGAAGAAGCTGTTAAGAAGCAATCCTGAATTTGGTTTCCGAATCACTTCCAAAAACTTCTCTTCGGAGAGGCACCTGATGGATTTGGTAGCCAGCCTGTCTTACAAACAGATGCGTGGAAAGCTTGCCGCCGCACTGCTCTACTTAAACTCGGACATCCTGTTGGCAGAGAAGGCATTCACCTATCTTACCCGGCAGGATATAGCTGATTTTGCCTCCATTTCGGTGGAAAGTGTAATCAAATTCCTGAAGGAATTTGAGAAGGAGGGAATCTTGTCACTGGAGAATAAGAACATTGTTGTCACTGATCCGGAAAAACTGGCAGAGATCAGTGCTACAGCTTAGGTTTCCACCGCCTTTTTGTATTGATTTTATATAAGCTTTTTCTATGGAGCATTTTTAGAATTCTTTTATATTTGTCAGGTCTTAAAATCAGATTAATATGCGTATTCTTGTTTGTATTAGCAATGTACCGGATACCACCACCAAGGTGAAGTTTTCGACTGACCACACCAACTTCGACGATAGCGGGGTTCAGTGGATCATTAATCCATGGGATGAGCTGGCTCTTACCAGGGCCATGGAGTTGAAGGAGGATGCCTCCAATCCTGTATCCAATGTGACGGTAGTGACCGTTGGTCCTGCCACAGCAGAGCCCACTCTTAGAAAGGCGCTGGCCATTGGAGCCGACGATGCCATCCGGGTGGATGCTGATTCTGCCGATGCACACTTTGTGGCAGCACAGCTGGCAGCTGTTGCATCCAATGGTGATTTTAGAGTGATCCTGTGTGGCATCGAATCCAGCGATTACAATGGATCAGCGGTAGGAGGAATGATTTCCGAACTTATGGGGATCCCTTCTGTATCGGCAGTGTCCGGAATGAAATTCGATGGCGGAGAAGTGATCTTATCCCGCGATATTGATGGAGGTAAAGAGGAGGTGAGTGTCCCTGCACCCTTTGTGGCTGTGGTACAGAAGGGGATTGCCAAGGAGCCACGGATTGCGGCCATGCGCGGAATCATGATGGCGAGGAAAAAGCCATTACAGGTGCTTCCTGCAGTGGATGCGGAATCATACACTGCCTACCGGACTTT
>Ga0209345_10004920_pt1 | contig 12645 bp, 8 predicted proteins | sample Cruoilmetagenom7_FD_187294 | JGI IMG/M metagenome (GOLD analysis project Ga0209345, IMG submission 187294) | Oil polluted marine microbial communities from Coal Oil Point, Santa Barbara, California, USA - Sample 7 (SPAdes) (version 2) | ecosystem: Environmental > Aquatic > Marine > Oil seeps ...
ACTCAGCTTCTTTAATTAAGCGCTGCCAAATGGCCGGGCTAAACTGTTTCCAAGCTAAAAAACCGTAATAGTCACGCAGTAAGCCGGGTGCGATATCGCCTGCCATCATAGCGGCTTCTGTTAATAACGTACCCGAACCACACATAGGGTCGTACAAGGCACCACCTTCGGCAGCAATTTTGGGCCAACCGGCACGTATTAAAATGGCGGCGGCAAGGTTTTCTTTTAACGGCGCCTCAACGGATTCAGCTCGATAATGTCGGCGATGTAAGCTGTCGCCAGACAAATCTAGGCTCAAGATGGCTTTATCTTCATTGATGTAGGCGTTGATACGAATATCTGGCTGTTCACGTTGAACGTTTGGGCGCTCGTCGGTTGATTCTTTAAATTGGTCAACAATGGCGTCTTTTATAACTTGCTCGGCATAACGCGAGTGGTTAATTTTTGATCGGCGTATAGAGGCGTCAATGGCAAATGTTTGCGATACATCAAAATGTTTTGACCAATCTATTTTTAAAGCACCGGCGTAGAGTTGCTCAGGTGTTTGCGCTGAGTATCGTGCTAGCGGTAATAAGACGCGGTTAGCCAAGCGTGACCAAAGACAGACGCGTAACGCCATTTCAATATCGCCATCAAAATACACGCCACCAGCGGCAGATTTGACCTGTGTACCACCAATTTGTTCTAGTTCATCGGCCAGAATGAGTTCCATGCCTTTGGCAGTGGTTGCGAAAAAACTAACAGTTTGAGACATGTGTGGTTCCTTTTGGCGTTGATGGGTTGCAAATGCCTTGTTGAGGCATACGGAGGTTACCCATAAAGGGTGTGAAATGACTTAGCTGACGCGCCCATTTTAATCGTTTTCATGGCAAGGTAAAGGATGCAATGAGCGGCATGTGGTCGGATAAAGTGAGTGAATGTTGTTGCTCAACAAAGGCATCGTGCATTGTTAGTTGTGGGCTATGAAAGAGATAATCAAGTGTTCTATCGGGTTGATTTATATGCGTGGCATTGGGGAAGTATGTAAACCAACGGTGGCGCTCATTGGATTGAGTGGCTTCGAGCTTAGGGATGGCTAAGTGCTGCTGATACAACGTTGTAATCGCTGAACTGGTTTCATAATAGTGTTGTTGCTCATTCGCCAATTCTGCATAGCTATTGGGTGGTAGTAAATTAAAATCACCTGCGAGCAGCCACGGTTTTTTTGCTTGCTTTAACAAGCTGAGTTGTTGGTTAATGCGTGTTATTTGCTTGTTAAGTGTGTCGGTTCCTTTGGAAAAGGCAGACAGGTGTGTGTTTAAAACGGCCAGTTCTGTTGAGTCTTTAACGGGTAAGCGAACGTCGAGCAAGGCGCGTTTGAAGTTAAAAAGCTGGCTAATAGGGTCTTGTGGTATGAGGCTGAGTTGAATGCGCGTTGCGGAGCTAATTTGGTATTTCGAAATGATGCTTAACTTTGTACCAACGGCCCCCATAATACGTGGGTGTGGCAGATACGAGGCTTTCCAGTAAAAACTGCTCGCATGGCAAGCGTACTCGGCTGGTAATAAGGCCAGTAACTGGGCTAATTGGTCTGCATAACCGGTTCGTTTGGCGCCATCATCAACTTCTTGTAGCAAAATAATATCTGGGTTTTGCTGTTTAATAAGACTAGCTAGGCCATTTAAGGTTGTTTCAATGTCATTTGATGAAGGTCTTTCATCAGGCCCCATACTGTTAGGCAGGTCATAGAAAAAGACATAATTCTTTCCGGCCATAAACTGCACATTTTGGTTGTACACTTTAATGCGTTGCCCGGCAGATAAGGTGGGTGCATTTTGCGGGCAATAGATGCGTTCTTGTTGGCTGTCGGCAGGGTGGAATGTGCTAAACCAGATAGCAACCACGATGCTGACAAGGATGAAGCTAAGGCAAAATAATAATCGATAAAATATTGTATTAAGGCTCATGGCGATGAATGTATTTGTGTGTCGCCTGTTAGCAATAGGGCTATTTCAGCTTGATGGCAATACTGTCTATATTGTTGTGGTGTAAGCGGTTTTGGATTTTATCCACCATTCTAAAGGATGTGTAGGGGCCCGATTTTACGCGGTGCCAAATACTACCACTTTGATTAACCGTTTGAACCGTCGACTCGATGCCTAATAAGGCTAAACGGGCTTTTAGTGTATCTGCTTGGCTTGGTTTTCTAAACGAGCCGATTTGAATAATAAAAGTGCCTGGCTTGCTTTTGCCTGTGCCTTCTAGTCGACGCCGCTCTTCAATTTCATGTTCTGGAATAACAATTTCCATATCAGGCAGTATTTGATAAAAATCAAAACGTGGTTGGTTGCTGTCAATGGGTTTTGCTGCCCTAATTGTTGGCTTTTTTACATCACGAACTTCGTTTTGAGTGCTCGGTTTTTTGATAGTAGCGGTAGGCTCGCCAGAGGGTTCTTCTATATTGGATAAGAACATCGCGAAACCGCCAATCAGTAGGCCAGTAATCAGCCACCAGTAACCGGGGATGGGCTTTTTCTTTTTACGAGCGTTATTGCGGTTTACTCGATTTTTGTAATCTCTGGGCACTACATTGACTCCGGTGCGTTAACGCCTAGTAGCCCTAAGCCATTCGATAGTACCTGTTTGGTTGCGTTAATCAGTACTAGTCGCGCTTGCATCAGGTGAGCATCATCAACAATAAATTTATGTGAATTATAGTAACTATGAAACTGAGTAGAAAGCTCACGTAGATAGTGGTTGAGTTGGTGTGGCTCGAAATTCTGTGCGGCTTGGGTGAGCTTTTCTGGGTAACGGTTTAAGTTGTCAATTAAAGCAGTTTCATGTGATTGAGTGAGCTTATCTAAATTATTGAGGCCATCTGCTTCGGTGTAGCTTAGGCCTTTCTCAGTGAGTAAACGCATGACGCTACATACCCGGGCATGAGCGTATTGAACATAAAACAAGGGGTTTTCGTTTGATTGTGATGTTGCTAAGTCAAGGTCGAAATCCATATGTTGTTCAGCTTTTCTCATCACGTAAAAATAACGTGCGGCATCGGAACCAATTTCCTTACGTAATTCTCTAAGTGTTACAAATTGACCGGAGCGGGTCGACATTTGCATTTTTTCGCCGCCTTTATACAAAACAGCAAACTGGACGAGTAATACTTTCATGCGTTCTGGGTCTGCGCCCATGGCTTGTAAAGCAGCTTTGACTCGTGGTACGTAGCCGTGATGGTCAGAACCCCATATGTCTATGATGTCGTAGCCACGCTCGAGCGTGTGCAAATGATAGGCAATATCGGAGGCGAAATAGGTAGTTAAGCCATTGTCACGGACGACAACGCGATCTTTCTCATCGCCAAACTCGGTTGATTTAAACCACCAAGCGCCGTCCTTTTGATACATATAGCCAGAGGCTTTAAGTTTTTCAATGGCTCGCTCAATGGCACCATTGTCCATCAGTGATCGTTCTGAGAACCAGTCGTCGTAATGAACACCAAAGTCTTCAAGGTCTAAGCGAATGTCCCCTAAAATGGATGTTAAGGCGGTATCAAACACAATACGGTAATTATCATGCCCTAGCAGTTCTTTTGCGCGCGAGATCAGTGCATCAATATGTTTTTCTTTATCGCCACCAGCAGGCTCGTCAGCCGGTATATTGTCAAAAACATCACTGGCTTTCGCGTTGAATGCATCACCACGAGCTTTCTTAAGGCTGCTAGCGATGTCAGAAATATAAGCACCTTTGTAACCGTTGCTTGGAAACTCAATGGGTTCGCCACAATTTTCTAAATATCGTAACCACACGCTGGTGGCGAGAATATCCATTTGGCGACCAGCATCATTGACATAATATTCACGATGTACTTGGTAACCAATAGCGGTGAGAAGATTGGAAACAGTAGCGCCGTATGCCGCGCCGCGCCCATGGCCTACATGCAGTGGGCCGGTTGGATTGGCAGATACGAATTCGACCTGAACTTTTTTGCCATTGGCAATATTAGATGTTCCGAAGCGAACGCCCTGTTGAAGAATATGGCCGATGACTGCGTGTTGACTCAAGGGGTTGATAAAAAAGTTAATAAACCCAGGGCCTGCAATATTAACCTCTAGTACATCATTATCACTCGGTAATTGCTCGATGATAGATTGAGCTATTTGGCGTGGATTTTTTTTGGCAGGCTTTGCCAACATCATCGCGATATTGCTCGCGTAATCACCATGGGAGGGATCGCGGGTATGTTCAATTTGAATGTCGAGTGCTAACTCTTCAGGTAATTCACCTTGAGCTTGTAGTGAAGTAATGGCTTGCTGAAGCAAGGAGGCCAAGCGTGTTTTCATAGTTAATAATTGGTCGAGTTGTTGCGCTGAAGGGGTGTTAAATGCCTGACATCGGAGTCAACGTGTATTATCGCCTGTGAGGTAAAACTTGCAAGCCTAAGTAGTGGTTAAAACAGGTCAACAGGGTCAATGTCGATAGACCAACGCACTTGACGTGAGGACTTAAGTTTTTCTAACTTGGGTAAGAGTTGTTTTAGAAATTGATGGCGAGGTTTACGTTGGGCTGACTCGATCAGTAATTGATAACGAAAGCGTCCCGCTCTTTTAAGCATAGGGGCAGGTACGGGACCCAAAATATTAATGGACTGCGTATTGATGTTTGCTATTGCTTGTGTGCAGTCATTTAGGAAGTTTAGTACGGCTTGTTCGTTGATGGCGTTGACCCGTAACAGCGCTTGGCAGTTATATGGTGGAAGCTGGGCTTGCTGCCTCTCAAGTAGAGCGTCTTTGGCAAATCGAGCATAACCGTGTTCGATAAGCGTATTTAATAAGGGGTGCTCTGGGTGGTGGGTTTGTATCAGTACGCGGCCAAGTTTTTCTTCGCGTCCAGCGCGACCGGCAACTTGTGTGATGAGTTGCGACATACGTTCGCTGGCTCTGAAGTCACAACTAAAAAGCCCCGCATCAATGTCTACAATGCCAACAAGTGTCACGTTAGGAAAATGATGGCCCTTAGCCAGCATTTGGGTGCCGACTAAAATTTGCGCGCCGCCTTGATGTACCTTGTTAATGACCGATTGCATGGCATCTTTTTTCCGTGTGCTATCGCGGTCTATTCTGCTAATAGGGGTGCTTGGAAAGAGCGAGCTTAGCGTTTCTTCAATGCGTTCGGTTCCAAGCCCTAGAGGAAATAATTCTGCTTGCTGGCAAGATGGGCAAGTTTTTGGGATGGCGTGTTCAACCCCGCAATGATGACAACGAAGTAAATTAGCCTGTTTATGAATCACTAGGCGAGAATCACAACGACGACATTGTCCAACCCAGCCACAGCTGTGGCACATGAGCACCGGTGCAAAACCTCGCCGATTAACAAACAAAATAACCTGCTCGTTGCGTTCGAGTGTTTTTGTGATGGCTTTGATTAATGATTTGCTTAAATGGTTATTAAGTACCTGATTTCGGCAATCGATGAGTCGAATATCGGGGTGAGAGGCGCCCGCAGTTCGCTCAGGAAGAAGCAAGTGGTTAAAGCGATTTTGCTGTACGTTATAGAGGCTTTCTAGCGATGGTGTTGCTGTACCAAGCACAATAGGGATGTTGTAGTCTCTTGCGCGCATAATGGCGATGTCGCGTGCTGAATATCGAAACCCCTCTTGTTGCTTGAATGAGGTGTCGTGCTCTTCATCTAGAATAATCATCCCCGGTTTGAGCATGGGGGTGAAAACAGCGGATCGAGTGCCGAGTAAAATATTGGCAAAGCCTTCTTTAAGGCGCAACCAAGCTTGAGTGCGTTGTGTGTCGTTGAGTGCTGAATGCGAGGTGACCATTTGTGCGCTAAGCCGTTGCTTAAAACGCTGGGCTAATTGTGGCGTTAGTGTGATCTCGGGTAATAGAATAAGTACTTGCTTGCCCGAATCAATCACACGTTGAATAAGTTGTAGGTAGACCTCGGTTTTTCCGCTACCTGTCACGCCATCTAATAGGTGTACTTTGAAGCTTTGAGTTGCTTTAGAAATGCAATCAATAGCAGCTTGTTGGGCTAAGTTGGGTTGAAAATCAGGTTCTTTTGGAGCGATGTTGCTGGCGATGTCTTCTTGCGACATGCTCACCCAGCCTTTTTCAATCATGCTTTTAAGGGGCGCGCGCCAGTCCCAATCAAGTGATGAAAAGGAATCGGTGTCAAGCGGGTTGTCAGCATCATTTAAAAGATGCCAGAGAGAGGACTGTCTAGGGGAGCGTTTTAACTGCTTTTCTTCAAGCGCTTGGCCAGTGTTTGATAAGGAATACAATTGTCTGAGCTTAATGCTAGGCGATTGGCCTGTTCGAATTTGTTTGGGTAACGCTTGTGAAAACACTTCACCAATGGGGTGGTGATAATAATCGGCCGCCCATTCAAACAGCTTTAGATCTAGCGCAGATAGAAGGGCAGAGGAGTCGAGTAGCTGAGTAATAGGTTTAAGCTGTTTTTGCTTAAGCGTCGTTGATGATGAAATGCCAATAATAACGCCTACTTTTTGTGTTTTTCCAAAAGAAACTAAAGCGCGCTGACCTAGTTGGTAATCAGCTCGGTTAGATTGTTGTGTGGGAAGGTAGTCAAAAGTACGATACAGAGGCGTATCGACAGCGATATTTAAATAAAATTTCGGCATCAAATGGGTGCAAGGTTTAATTGAGCTAATTTAGCCTGAACATGTTAAAAAAATCTACAAGAAAACGCTAACTTAATGACTTGATTGCGATTTTTATTTTATCCACATTTTCTGTGGATAACTTTGTGGATGATCTATTAATAAGGCTCGGAAGTGCTTGTTTAAAAAGGCTGTCATTAAATTGTAACAAAATAAACCATTTTTATATAATCCTTATTAAACAAGTGGTTGGATAATGCAAGTGTTATTTTTATTATTGCTCTGCAGTGAAATGGCAATGAATAAAGCCTTTATTTTGTCTTGTGAATAAGAAGCCTTTATCTATAGGGTGTGTGGCCTAAATTTTAATTAAATTAGGTGTTTTTTAGTCTAGGGTTAGCGGTTTAGTAAGCATTAGTATTTTATAAGCTAAAATTATTTTTTGATGGACTGTTTTGTTAGATTATCAGAGCCAATATGGCGCTTTTTTTATTCCTGTTTAGGGTAGATCAAAATAAGCAGGTAGAATTAATGTGTGCTAGTTTAATCTAACAACGTTCTAGTTTATGGAAATTTAGCCTTTAAGCTGAAAGATAGTAATGACTACCGAGGTCTATAATTTTTAACTTGAAAGATAGCAATCGCTATCAAGGTCTAATAGTGCGACAGAAGCAAAAACAGCTGGAATATGAGCGATTGGTATTGGTATACAGTGATGAACTTTTTCGCTACGCCCTATAGTTGTGTCGAGATAAAAGTATGGCTGAGGATTTAGTGCAGGAGAGCTGTCTGCGTGCTTGGAAATCACTAGATAAACTGCGTGTACTTCATCGAGTAAGGCATGGTTAATGACAATTTTACGTAATGAGCATGCACGTCAATATGTTCGATACCAACCTGATAGGGTTGACTTAGATTTAGACATGTTAAGTTTAAGAGACACTGATAATGATACGAGCCCGGATGCATTTGCATTAAAGCAAGCGCTGAATGAGTTAGCCGATGACTATAAAGAGCCGCTTTTATTGCGGGCTTAAGCTGTGAGGAGATTGCCCCTCGGTATGCGGCATTACAAAAAGTGCGACGATGACGCGCTCATTTAGGGCTAAGCAAAAATTAAGGACGTTTTAAGACCTGAAGAAGGTCAAGTGGGTAACTGATGAATTTGAAGATTTTAAATTTGAATATACGGTTGCTCCGACTGAAACTTCAGTCGAGGCGAATGAACACCTAGCATCTTGCCAGCAATGTCAATTATTTGTTGAACAAGATAAGTAGTTTGAGCAAAAATTGAACGGGGTGATTAATAGTGAGGTGCCTAGTGAGTTAAGGCACTCATTAAGAGAGAGTGTTCGCACCAAAGCTGCCTTTTTGGTCTTTCCCTAAGGCATCACTTGCATTAGCTGCATCGCTACTGATAGCGGTAGGTATAGTGGCTATTAACCCAACGCAAAACCCACTATCGGTACTGCCGGTTGATCAGTTAGTTTACGAGCACTTTTCGCACGATGGCACTTCGTCGACAAAAGCATCTCATCAGCTTAACGAGCAAGAGTTGATTAAAGTGAGTAAAGAATTTAGCGTAAGAATGATGTTGGGTGGCAACATTAGCTTTGCAGAAAAGTGCCCAATTGGTGATAGTTATGGATTACATATGGCTGATCAATACCACGATCAGCCAGTGACGGTTATATATATGCCTGAAATTACTTTAGATGAAACGATACCTTTCTACTACGCCGGTTTACACAGCTGGGTGAAGCCATTAAAAAATGGCTCGATGGCAGTCTTAGGCGGCTCAACCATAGATATCCCAGATGAGGCATTTGCTGCTAAGGCCATTGAGTGGCTTTAGCTATCACTTATTGAGTGCTCTCTAGCAAGTACTAAGTAAAAAGCAGGTACAACATATAGGGTAAATAAGGTGCCTATGCCTAATCCGCTGGCTATGACTAAGCCAATATCAAAACGGCTAACAGCACCAGGGCCTGAGGCAAGCAAGAGTGGGATCATTGCGACCATCATTGATACGGTTGTCATTAAAATAGGCCTTAAGCGAACAGTCGCTGCTTTTTCAACAGCATCTCGAATAGATAATTTTTCAGTAATTTGTAGTTGATTGGCAAACTCAACAATTAAAATACCATTTTTTGCGACGAGCCCAATTAGGGTGATGAGCCCAACTTGAGTGTATATATTCATCGTAGCAGCTCCGAGCATAATAAAGGCCATTGCGCTGGCTAGAGATAAAGGCACAGAGATCAAAATGATCAGTGGATCACGCCAGCTTTCAAACTGAGCAGCAAGCACTAAATAAATAACCAATAAGGACATGAAAAAAGTAAGAACCAGTGCACTACCTTGTTGCTTGTATTGGCGAGAACTACCGGTGTAATCCCATTTAAATCCTTTTGGAAAAGACTGTTGAGCCTCTTGTTCAAGGAAGTCTAAGCCTTCAGCCATGGTTACACCAGGGCGTAGCAAGCCTTCAATGGTTAAGCTGTTGAGTTGTTGGAACTGAGTTCGCTTGCTGGGCTCGACTTCGTTAGATACGCTAACAATAGAGCTTAGGGGGACCTGTTTTCCACTAGAGGTTCGCAAGTAAATATCGTTTAGTTTTTCAATATCCGAACGACTAATGTCAGAAACTTGAGGGATTACCTTATAGCTTCGACCCTGCATGCTAAAGCGGTTAACGTAGCCTTCACTAAAATAGCCTGACAGGTTGCGGCCTATTTCTTCCATGCTAATGCCTAAGTCAGCAGCGCGGTCTTTATTGATAACTAGGTTAGATTTTGGTCGATCAAACTCTATACTTTTTTGTAAGAAAATAAATTTACCGCTTTGCATCGCTTTACCAATCAGCTCACCAGCTGTGTCGCTTATTTGTTCGTAACTAACATCTGAAATAACGACAAACTGGACAGGTAGCCCGCCACCCGCACCGGGTAAACCAGAGCGCTGTACTACGGCGGTTCTAATGCCAGTAATGGCAGCCACTTTTTGTTGAAGCTCGGGCTGTATTTCCATTTGAGTGCGGTCACGCGTAGATTGATGATCCATTTTGAAACCACCGAGCAGTGTATTGGAGTCCCCACCTAAGCCCAGTAGCACAAAGCTATGGTCATATTCTGGTATGCTTTCAAAGATGTCTATTAGTTTTTTAGCCTGTTGTTTTATAAAGTCCAGGGTGGCTGTTTGTGGAGCGGTGCCAATAGCAATGAGTACATTTCGGTCTTCAATCGGTGCCAGTTCTTTTTTTGAGAGCAAATACATGGGGTATAAACTCAAAAGAACAATGAGGGCAAAGGTAATGGGAATGGAGGGTGCTGATAGAAGAGGGTGGATGGTTTTTTTATACCCAGCGGCTAATTTTTCAAAAAAAAGTTCGGCATACTTTTCAAAACGACCGGCTTCGGCAGAGCTTTTTAATATACGAGCACTCAGCATAGGGGCTAGGGTGAGCGCGACGATACCCGATATGAACACGGCAGCGGCAAGAGAAAAAGCAAATTCAGTAAATAGGGTTCCGACTAGTCCATCCATAAAGCCAATGGGGAAGTATACAGCGATGAGGGTCGTTGTCATCGCAATAACCGGAAGGCTCAGTTCTTTAGCGCCATCAATAGCGGCTTGAATACGGGGTTTGCCCATATCAATATGCCGGTGAATATTTTCAACCATCACAATGGCATCATCCACCACTAGGCCAATAGCGAGTATCATTGCCAGCAGTGTTAAGAGGTTTAATGAAAATCCAAACATCAGCATAATAAAAGATGCGCCAACCAGTGATAAAGGAACAGTGATGGCTGGAATGAAAGCGGCACGCATTGAACCGAGAGAAAGGAAAATGACGACAATAACAATGCTGATTGCTTCAAGTAAAGTCATGCCAACCTCGTTAATGGAGTCATCAATAAATTTACTGGCATCATAAGGCATGAAAACGTTAATTGCCTCAGGCAGTGACGACTTGATGCCCTCCATTGCTGTGTGAACTCTTTGTGCCACTTTAAGAGGATTTGAGCCAGGGGATTGATCAATAGCTATAAAAACAGCAGGTTTACCACTATATAGGTTCTCACTGTCGTAACCTTCGGCGCCTAGCTCAACATCAGCGACATCAGATAAACGAATTAACGTATTGTTATGTTTGCCAACCACCAGCGTTAAGAAGTCCTCTTCTTTTGCAACGTCCGTTGTGGCGCCCAAGTCAATGCTGATCATGGAGCCTTTTGTTTTGCCGACACTGGAGAGGTAGTTATTTTGGCGCAAGACTTGACTAATGTCATTTGCGGTAATGCCTAGCGCAGCCATCTTTTTAGGTTTTAGCCATATTCGCATGGCATATACAGTATTACCTAAAAGCTTTGCTTGGCCTACACCCTCGATAGACTGTAATTGTGGCTGCACGACTCGTAATAGATAATCAGTTATTTGAGTATCCTTCATCGTGTCGCTAAAGAATGACAGGTAAATCAAAGAGGTTGTGGACCCCGTCTTAGACGTAATAACGGGATCTAATGCTTCTTGTGGAAGGACGCTTCGTTGGCTGGCAACCTTAGCCTGAATATCGGCAATGGCATCATTAGCGTCATAATTAAGACGCATGTGTGCCTCAATAGTTGAGCTACCTTGAGTACTGGTAGCAAAAATATAGTCAATTCCCTCTGCTTGCGCGATAGCTTGTTGTAAAGGTGTGGTGATGAAACCCTTGATAAGCTCACTACTGGCACCAGGGTAGGCTGTGCTGACGGAAATAACGGTATCCTTGGTTTCGGGGTATTCACGTATTTCCAGTGAGTTTATCGAGCGTAGGCCCAATACAAAAATAAGTAAGCTAACAACGCTAGCTAAAACAGGGCGCTTAACAAAGATAGTGGTAAAATTCAAAACGACCTCTATTTTTTGTTGTTATTTGAAATGGTGACTTGTTGACCGCTTCTGAGCTTTACATGCCCTTCATCGACGACAATGTCATTGAGTGTTAGTCCTTTGAGAATTTCAACATAGCCATTTTGGCGGAAACCTGTTTCGATACTTCGTAACTCAACGATATTTTTGTTATCCTGCTGCTTTACAAGGTACACATTTTCACCATAAGTGTTAAATAACACAGCGGTTTCAGGTAGTACTAAGACAGGGTTGGGTGCTGAGGTAATAACCTTGATATCTGCGAACATACCAGCTCTTAATTTTTCACCGGGGTTGTCCATAGTGGCTCTAACCCCAACTGTACGAGTTTCCTCGGACAAACGTGGGTTTATAGCCTGAATGGTGCCTTCAAAGACTTCATTAGGGTATGCTTGGACAGTGATTTTGACGACTTGACCAACTTTCAGTTGGGCGAAATCACGCTCGGGGAATGAAAAGTCTGTAAAAATTTGATCTAACGAGACGAGTGAAACTATTTCTGTGCCCTTATCAAGGTATTGGCCAAGGTTGACCAGACGTATACCTGCTTTGCCAGTAAATGGAGCACGTATCTTCTTTTTTTCAATAATGCTTTTTTGAGAGATAACAGCCGCTTTTGCAATGTCTAATTCGGCACGAGCTTCATCATGGGTAGAGCGAGAGGTGGCCTTGTTTTTTAATAACTTTACTTGTCGTTTAAACTTTATAAGCGCTAACTTTTCGGCTGCTACCAAGCCGTCTAAGTTTGCTTCATCGGTTGAGGTGTCTAACTCAAGAATTAAGTCACCTTGATTCACAATCTGCCCTGACTCAATATGCAGCGCTGAAATAATACCGGCTATTTCATTGCTTAAAGTAACGCCTTGCTTAGGGTTAATCGTGCCGATAGAGGACAAGGCGTTTTCCCACTTTGCTTCGGTTACCTTGACGGTTGTCACCGTTGGTGGAGGAGGTGCTTTGCGGGATGACATCGCTTTATCGATTTGCAAGAATTTAGAGCCAAATAAGCCGCCAAATAACAGTACAACAAAAATGACTAAAAATATGACTTTTTTACTCAAGAGACTCTCCGTGAGGTGGCGTTAAGGGTTGGAATCCGTTCTATTATACGACGATCT
>Ga0209345_10004921_pt1 | contig 12640 bp, 7 predicted proteins | sample Cruoilmetagenom7_FD_187294 | JGI IMG/M metagenome (GOLD analysis project Ga0209345, IMG submission 187294) | Oil polluted marine microbial communities from Coal Oil Point, Santa Barbara, California, USA - Sample 7 (SPAdes) (version 2) | ecosystem: Environmental > Aquatic > Marine > Oil seeps ...
TTCCGATCTCGGCGTCCATAGTGTATCCGGTCTGCCCCGCATTCAGCGCATCAATATACGCATCAATAATATGTCTGGGAGTCGGCAGATCCGGCTGGCCGATGGAGAGGTGAATAACATCCTTCATAGTGGCTGCCATATTCACCATACGCCGGATACCCGGCACCGGAACCGCCTGCATGGCTGGATTCCAACTGGCCTTGGTCTTCCGGTACTTCACTTTACGTGGTGTATCCTGGCCGGTATCTCTGTTGGCGGCGCCTACCATAACAACCTCCTGCAACGGGAACGATGGCAAAAATCAACTACCTTGCAGGTTAGCCAGTAAGGTCTGGGCATACAAGGCAAAAACATACAAACATTGTGCAGGCATAATTTACCTGCCTTAAAAACCTTTTACCGGAAACACCGGGTTGACCCGATCGCATCCGCCTACCAGACTGTGTCAAGAGACTGAGAACGTGAAAGAAAACTTCAGAGAAAACTCGACCCGAAATCAGCCATCTGACCAGGCGGAGGTTCAATGACTCAGCGCAACAAGCTCGTGGTAACCGTTCTTACTGCGCCCGGAGAGCAGGAGCCGCCAGGCATGGACTCTCTCAGGGCCCGCGCAGAAGTACGCTTCGCCAGTGACGAAGCCACTCTGCGAAGCACTCTTCCGGGTACCCATGTGATGATGGTGACAGATTTTCGCACCGAAGCACTGGAAGCTGCCTGGGCCTGCGCAGACAAGCTGAGATGGATACATGCTACCAGTGCAGGGGTGGACGCATTGATGTTCCCCGCCCTCACGAAAGGCAGTGTTGTGGTTACCAATGCCAGAGGTATATTTGACAGAACCATCGCCGAATACGTGCTGTGTACCATTCTGATGTTCGCCAAGGACTTCCCCGGCTCTATTCGTTTGCAGATGAAACATCAATGGAAGCACAGGGATACAGAAAGAGCCTCAGGGAAGCAGGTTCTGGTGGTTGGCGCAGGATCCATCGGTCGTCAGATTGGCCGCCTTGTTGCTGCGGCTGGACTGAAACCCCACGGCATTGCCAGAACAGCCCGCACTGACGACCCGGACTTTGTTGCAGTGCATGGCAATGAAGACCTGTACGAACAACTGGGCCAGGCTGATTACGTGGTTATTGCTGCGCCACTGACGCCTCAGACGGAAGGGTTATTTGACAAAAATGCCTTCAAGGCCATGAAGAGCACCGCACGCCTGATTAATATCGGCCGAGGCCCCATTGTAAAAACCGACGACCTGATCGCTGCACTCAAGGCTGGAGAGATCGCCGGTGCAGGACTCGACGTGTTTGAAGAGGAGCCATTGCCAGAGAATCACCCATTATGGGATATGGAGAATGTGATCATGACGGCCCATATGGCTGGTGATTTCATTGGCTGGAAGCGCGCCCTTACCGAACAGTTTCTTGAAAACTTTGACCGCTGGAGCAATGGTGAAGAGTTATTCAATCTGGTGGACAAAGAACTGGGTTACGCCGGAAGCAAATAACCGGCTTCTGATTAAAGTCCGCACAAAAAACGGGAGCCCACAGGCTCCCGTTTTTTGTACAAACCAAAGAGCTGAACTTCAGCTTCCAGACAACGACTGATCCGAAGGATCAATTTCCATCTGCTGTATCGCAATCACTGCCTGAGTGCGGTTCCGCACCCCAAGCTTACGGAAAACGGCCGTAATATGTGCTTTGATAGTAGCCTCAGAAACATCCAGATCGTAAGCAATCTGCTTGTTCAACAGCCCTTCTGCCAGCATCCCCAGTACCCGGAACTGTTGCGGGGTAAGTGATGCGAGCTTTTCGGAAAAATCAGTGGTATCTGAGTGCATGCGCTCAAGCTTGTCTGCCACACCTTCCGGCAGCCATACATCACCCTCCAGTACAGCACGGATTCCCTCCGTAATGGTGGGCAGAGGCGCCGACTTGGGAATAAAGCCAGACGCCCCGTAATCAATTGAGCGACGCATTACCTGCAATTCTTCAGAGCCTGACACAACCACCACCGGCAACCCGGGATACTGTCCACGCATGAACACCAGCCCCGAAAAACCATGGGCACCCGGCATATTGAGATCAAGCAGAACCAGATCTGCATCCGGGTGCGAATCTACCGACGCCTGAAGCGCCTTGATGCTGTCAACTTCTACGGTTTCCGCATCAGGCACTGCTTGATTGACCGCCTGTTTCAGGGCTGCCCGAAACAGTGGGTGATCATCAGCGACGATAATTGTTTGTGTCATTCAACCATTTCCTCACAGGTTTATGGCCTGCCCTCAGACCTTATTTGAACTCGCGACTGCCAATGAGCTCATCAACCACGCCAGGATCTGCCAGAGTAGAAGTATCTCCCAGTTGGTCATGCTCGTTAGCTGCAATCTTACGCAAAATCCGGCGCATAATCTTGCCTGATCGCGTTTTAGGCAAACCGGGTGCCCACTGAATCACATCCGGAGACGCAATCGGGCCGATTTCCTTGCGAACCCACTGCACCAGTTCTTTCTTGAGCTCGTCTGAAGGTTCTTCGCCCTGCATCAACGTCACATAGACATAAATGCCCTGTCCTTTGATGTCATGAGGGAAACCAACAACCGCCGCTTCGGCAACCTTATCGTGAGCCACCAGAGCGCTTTCAACCTCTGCAGTACCCAGGCGGTGCCCCGAAACGTTTAGTACGTCATCAACGCGACCGGTAATCCAGTAATACCCATCTTCATCGCGACGGGCACCATCACCGGTAAAGTACATACCTTTATAGGCACTGAAATAGGTCTGGGCAAAACGCTCATGATCGCCATATATCGTCCGCATCTGACCAGGCCAGCTATCCAGAATCACGAGATTGCCGTCAGCAGCACCTTCCAGCACATTACCTTCGCTATCCACCAGGGCCGGCTGTACGCCAAAGAACGGAACGGTCGCAGAACCCGGTTTAAGATCTATCGCACCAGGTAACGGCGCAATCAGAATACCGCCGGTTTCAGTTTGCCACCAGGTATCCACAATGGGACATTTGCTATTGCCGATTACACGATGGTACCACTCCCATGCCTCCGGGTTGATCGGCTCACCGACGGAGCCAAGCAACTTCAGGCTCTTACGGGATGTGCCGCTCATGCAGGCTTCGCCTTCAGCCATCAAAGCCCGGATTGCAGTAGGCGCGGTATAAAGAGTGTTAACCTGATGCTTATCGACAATCTGCCCCATGCGGGAGCTGTCGGGATAGTTTGGCACACCCTCAAACAGTACGGAGATCGCTCCATTACACAGCGGCCCGTACAGAATGTAGCTATGCCCGGTAACCCAGCCAAAATCCGCTGTACACCAGTAAACATCACCATCGTGATAGTCGAACACATACTGGTGCGTCATGGAGGCATAAACCATGTAACCGCCAGTCGTATGCAAAACACCTTTGGGCGCACCGGTTGAACCCGATGTATAGAGCATGAACAGAGGGTCTTCCGCGTTCATAGGCTCTGGCGGGCAATCTGCAGAGGCAGTCGCCATAAGGTCTTCATAACGCTCATCGCGCCCTTCGTTCCAGGGCACATCTTTGTTACCTGTGCGACTGACAACAATAACTTTTTCGACACCGGCACCGTCTTCATTTTTAAGCGCCGCATCCACATTCTTTTTCAGAGGAACTTTGCGGCCACCACGAAGACCTTCATCGGCAGTGATTACAAACCGGGACTTGCCATTTACGACACGGGCACCCAGTGCTTCGGGTGAGAAGCCACCAAAGACAACAGAGTGGATTGCGCCAATACGAGCACAGGCCAGCATGGCTACAGCGGTTTCAACAATCATTGGCATGTAGATAGTGACCACGTCACCTTTCTTCACACCCAGGCCTTTCAGAACATTGGCAAATTTGCTGGTTTCTTCGTGCAGCTCACGGTAAGTAACGTGACGTGAGTCAGAGGGGTCATCGCCTTCAAAAATAATGGCAGTCTGGTCGCCCCGGGTTGCAAGGTGACGATCCAGGCAGTTTGCTGAAGCATTCAACTGCCCGTCTTCAAACCATTTGATGGAGAGATTATTGTAATCAAACGTGGTGTTTTTTACTTTGGAATACGGCTTGATCCATTCGAGGCGCTTGCCATGCTCTCCCCAGAACGCATCTGGTTCCTCGATAGACTGACGATACATTTCGTCATACTGCTCGCGATTCACAAATGCCCGTTCGGCCACGTCCTGGCTTACCGGATAAAGGTGTTTATCAGTCATTGTGCTCCCCCTAGATCAGAGTCTATTGTAATTGTCAGTTTTGTTTGTTCAGAGCGATAGGGCGCAATGCCCTGTGGACACATGGCTGTAGTTCACCATGCGAACCACCAAACATTGAATTAGACTAACGTCCTAACGCTCTTGAACTTTTAGCGCAGCATGATCAGGCTGCCTGCTTGCGAGCCCTTGAGGAACGCGGGCGGACCTTGTTTTTCGCCTTGAGTGCGTAACGGTTCAGACCTGCAAGATGAACCTTGCGCAGATACACTGCCCAATCAATCTTGCGTGCGTCCACCGGAAACAGCTCTTTATCTTCCTTGCCCATACGCGAGGCAAGGGCCAGCAATTCGTCATTATGGAAAATATAATCCGGGGCGGTATAGAAACCAAAAATCGTTGCCAGCGCACGGGTCGTATCAAGGTTTCGCAACATTTTCAGTTCATGATTCTGCCCCAGCATTCGCATCGTCCGCCGGGCCAGACTCAGGGGAAACCGAACACCGCTCACCATGGCATCGAACAAGGTCCTGTTTACCGCAATAAAAGGCTTGACCGGCTGTCGAGAGAAAAGCAGGTCGTACTCTGCGTAGTTGCTTTTGGCTTCCTCCATCAGATGATCGATAAACTCTCCCAGAGTCACTGGATTGGAGCTTCCGCTGCAGCATTGGTAGATCCGCTGCCGGACGGGCTCCCCAAGAGCTTCTGCTACTGCCAGGATAATAGAGTTCGCCACAAGATCGACGGGGATAACGTCAATAACCCCGGAGCGTTTACCTGGAAATACCGTTACCTTTCCTCTGGCATAGGCAAGGATAATGGCGTCAGCCACTTTCACACCTTCAATCCAGCCTGGGGCAGGCTCTTCCAGAGCGCTTTCAATAATGGACGGGCGTACAATTGTAAGGACGCGACCTTCCAGAGCCTTGATCAGTAACTGCTCACCCAGCCATTTGGTAAATGTGTAGGTATCACTCCAGCCATAGCGGTTGGCCTCACGTATTCCGAGGTCCACAAGCTTTCGCTCAAGGGCTTTGCCCGAATAGCGCGAACGAACGTCGGCAATACTGTCGTTAAGCAGCCGGACCAGTTCATCAATCTCGTAATAGCCCGAAGAACTACGGGGAATTTCCTCGCCGGCGGGTTTTATCACCGACTCGGTAATCTGCCCTGAATTCATACCGTTTACGTAGCAGGTTGACACCTGAACAACCGCAAGGGCCGGATTCAGGCGGGCCAACTCGGCGATATTTTCCAGGCTTAATGTGTTTATGGACAAAGCCTTGTCCAGCTCTTCGCGGAAATTAACACTGGCTGCGGAGTTAATAACGGCATCAATACTGCCCGCCAGTTTCCGGAACGCGTCGGGCTGCAGACCAAAAAGGGGCTGCGTTACCTCTCCGGTGGTAAAATGCAGGCGATCCTCCAGAAAAGTCTCGAGAACCTTTCCTCTTTCCTGGCGCAGGCGATCAAATACTGAAGAAGTCGCAATTTCCTCAAGAAAACGGCAACGGGCATCAATACGGCGTGCATTGCCTCTTATCAACAGGTGTACGCCACCAATGTTCGGCACCGCGCGAATCAGTTTTTCCAGAACGACCTTGCCAAGAAAGCCCGTGGTACCTGTAATCAGAACATGCTTGCCGCGAAGTTGCGCAAGCACCTTTGAGGAAGTTTCCCCCGTCCGCTTTTGCTGCTTTGCCATGATGAAAACTCCTTTTTCGGGCCTCTCACACTCCTTGATCCTTGCACAATTTTTGTGTCAATGCAGTTACAAACCAAATTGTGAACCCTCAGGTGTTGTCATTTCATTTGCTGGCCAGTGCCTGAAGAAACTGATTCAAGGAAATATCGGAGGGTTGTTCCTTCAGCACCCTTACAAGCGCATCCTGGTCACCAAATCTGACGCGATCATAAAACGGCTCGGGAAGCGCATGTTGTGGGGTGGCCTGACCGCACTCCCTGGCGCCTGGTGGTTGCGGGAGTTCATCTGCGAAACGCCTCAGATGAGTTGCCAGATTGCTTCGCTGCTCAGGATCCAGCACCCCCCAATCAATGACACCAAGTCCGGCCTTGATAATCTTAACCGTATCACTGTCTGGCGTCCGCCCCAACAATGCGAACAAGCGGATGAACACATCGTAACGAAGCTCTGCGTTCTCAGGCGCCTGGGCGAATACAGACTCCAGTTCGCCGACAGCCTGCAGACCGCGTTCACGAGGCGTGGTGACTGTAGCCGAATCAGCTTTCTGCCTGCGCCCGGGCTGGCGTTTCGAAACCGAGTGCCAGTAAGCCGCAATGCCTGCTTTGCGAGCAGGCAATTGTGACAAACGTACGTCGAGCATATCTGCCAGCGTGCTGAACTGGCGGCATGAAGGATCGGAAGATGGCAACAATGCAACCGGCCGCTGGTTCAGCACCGACTGGCGCAGAGTCTCGTCACGCCATACCCCCCCCATATAATGAAGAGAGCATTGCAGATGGCGCCGGGCCGCCGAATCAAGGCGCTGAAAAACCGAACGGGCCTGACTGGCGCCCTGAGCCATATTGATCAATACACTGGGCGTTCTCCGGTAGCCCTTGCGCTTCAGAACTTTAATCAGCGAAAACGCATCCGTGAGCGAGGCTGGATCCGGAGTAACGACAACGCACGCCAGTTCAGCCGCGGCAATCATGTGCAAACCTGCAGACTGAAGGCCGGCCGCAGTATCCGTGATAACGTAATCATACCGGCTCTCAAGCCTTGAAAGGGCTCGTAATACACGAAAGCTCTCTTCAGCCTCCAGCTCCATACATTCCTGAACACCGGAAGCGCCTGGAACAATATGCAAACCGTAATCTGCCTCCAGGAGAATGTCCTCAAGGCGACACTCTCCGGCAACAACATTTGCCAGAGTCCGCTCTGGATAAAGGCCCAGCATGATGCTCACATTGGCAAGATCGGTGTCGCCGTCAAGCAATAACACGCGCTTTCCGTAACGCGCCAGAGTGAGGGCCAGGTTAAGAGCTACCGACGTTTTACCGACGCCCCCTTTACCGCCAGTTACCGCAATGGTCCGGGGCGGGGTTGTCCTATGCTTCCGGGGTTCCTTCACATTCATGGCGGGAGATTTTACATCCTTGAAATGACGACAAAAGACGCTTTGGTCTGTAAAAATTGTACACATATCGTGTTACGCTGAATACACTGATCAAATAAAGAACAGCTGTTGTTTAAAATTCATGGGTTTTTGTCTAAGCTCGTTCACTGAACTCTGAAAATAGTGAACAGAATTTCAGAAGTTTTTTTCTCCTCGCACGACAGGCAAAATTATGAATACAGTATCCGACCTCCAACTCCCAAGTCTTCCGGAGGTCACACTGCGTGCACTTGAAGTTTGTAACCGGGACGGAAACTATCGCGAGATCAGCGAAATTATTGCCTCGGATACTGGTCTCGTAGTTCAGATACTGGCCCTGGCTAACTCCGCTCTGTATGGCCCCACCCCCGGAGTTCGTTCAATAGACCAGGCCTTACTGCGTCTTGGGAACAGGCGATTCAAGACATTGATACTCACGGCCGCACTGCGCCAGGTCATGTTCGACCTGGGCGACGGAGCCTGGCAGCAATTGCGGGATTTCTGGCGACATGCTCTGACCACTGCCCTGACCGCCAGAGCTCTGGCAACCCTGACGCGTTACCCTGAAGCTGACGAAGCCTTTATGCTGGGCATGCTTCATAACATCGGAGAGTTGATTGCGATCAAAACCCCGAGTCTGGAAGCCGGGCAGCAATATATGAATCAGCAGTCAGAAATTGCCGCAGAACTGGTTACATCATGGGGTCTCGGGCCCCTGGCAGCTGACGCCATGCGTTATCAACAGGCTCTGCCTTCTGAGTTGCGGGATGCGGGGCACCTGGTCAAAGTCATCAGCCTTGCTACTCGCCTGGCGCTTTCTGATTCCGCAGGCATTGCAGCTGCAGGAACCATGTTCGGGCTCAGTGAAGAGCTGACCCGGGAAATCAACCGGCGCATCAGCCACGACGTATCCGCTATGGCTGATTCGCTGGGAATACCGCTGATCAACAGTTACAGCGCCGAGTCTGCATCACAGGAGCTTCATCATGTGGTATTACGCCAGGCCATCGCCCGGCAAGCCATAGGCTTTGCCGACCTTACAGGCAAGAGTAGTGCAATTCTTGCCGAGACGGTCAACAGCCTGACGCTGATTACCGGGCTGCCTGCGTTATGTTTCGGGTACGATGACGACAGCCTTGTTCTGCTTTCAGGCACAACAGGGGCGCACCCTCACCTGAAGGTAACGGCAAAAGCCGGGGGCAGTGCTCTCACCGAGGCCTTTGCCTCACGAATACCCGTCAGCCTCGGCGAGCAGGCACCTGCAGTGCTCGACCGCCAGATTTTATCGCTACTGCGAACCCGTTCTCTGACAGCAATTCCGGTAGTTACAGGAAACCTGTGCCCCGGCGTATTTGTATTGGGAACTGACGGCAACACTCCCGATTCAACCACCGAACTTATACGCCTGTTTATCCACCAGCTGTCCACCGTTCTTCATGAAAAAGACACAACCTTCGAGAGAGAAAACGAAAGCGCTGCAAGACATCACCAGGCTACTCTCGAAAAGCTGCGCGAACAGGTGCATGAGATCAGTAACCCTCTCACCATAATCCGGCAGTATCTTCATCAACTACGAAACCGGCTTGATGACCCGGATGCCCGGGAAGATCTGGATGTGGTGCGGGACGAACTGGACCGCGCGGGGAATCTCCTGTTGCAGATGAGCAGCAATTCCGCCGGAGATTCAGGCGAAGAAACGTTCGAGCTCAACGCAGAAATACGCAGCCTTGCCCGGATGCTTGAAGCCAGCCTGTTCAGCAACAGCAACCTACATTTTAATATGCTAATGTGTAATGCTGACACGCTTGTTATTGCGAACTCGGCAACGATCCACCAGGTGCTGATAAACCTGGTAAGAAATGCTGCAGAAAGCCTGCCAGAGGCAGGTGGTGAAGTTACGATAAAAACATCAGCCCCGGTGTGGCAAGGTCACCGCAACTGGGTAGAAATGGAAGTTACTGATACCGGTACAGGCATCCCTGACGCAGTAAGGGATGTCCTGTTTACACCGGGAGAAACCACAAAGGGAAAAGGTCACAGTGGTCTTGGCCTGAGTATTGTGAAGCAGCTTGTTGATGACATGGAGGGGATCATCGCCTGCCACACCGGACAGAAAGGCACTACTTTCCGGGTTTTGCTGCCGGCCGCCAGCCAGGTAAAAACAACATCCGACTGACACAAACGGATACACACAGATGGCACCAGGACAGACCAACGGGCACTTCTCGCCAGAGGCTATAGCGCGCATTCTGGTGGTCGACGACGAGCCACGTCTGGTGAGCGCGCTGGCCTCCCTGCTTCGCAACTGCGGCTATGAAGTCACTGAAGCCAGTGGCGGAAAGCACGCCTGTGAACTCATAGATACCCGGGACTTTGATTTCGCCATGCTGGATTTACGCATGCCGGAAGTCGATGGTTTTGCTGTTATGACACACCTTGGACGCAGACAACCCGAATGCGGAATCATCGTTGTCAGCGGAGAAAGCTCGTTTGCGGCGGTCAGCCGGGCGCTCCGTCGCGGCGCCCTTGACTATATTCGCAAGCCTTTTGATCCGGAAGAACTAATCGCCACCGTAAAACGCGTCATCGGCAAACAAACCCTCGTCAAGGCCCATGAGGACGTGCAGGTACGCCTTGAAAAGTCTGAAGCCCTGCACCGTTATATTGTAAACAGCTCGCCGGATATCGTTTTCATGCTCGATGCGAATGGCCGCTTCTGCTTCATAAACAGCAAAGTCGAAAGCATGCTGGGCTACACGCCAGATGAGCTTTGCGGGCGAAATTTCCGATATATTCTGGACGACCGTGATGTTGCCAGAGGCATATACGCATTAAATGCGCCGGACATCAGCGCAGACAATCCCCGCACTCTGGAGGTTCGTCTTAAAACCCGTGGCAGCCGGAAGGCCACGCGGCATTTTGAAATAACCGCTTTTCCGGTCGACCCCCAGACCTGGACACATAATCAAAACACCCGAGGTGGTGGCGGCGGCCAGAATGCCTGCTATTACGGAACTGCCCGGGATGTCACCGAGCGTAAGGAAGCCGAAGCGTTTATCAACTTCCAGGCTTATCACGACCTGCTTACACGCCTGCCCAACCGGGCCCTGTTCAAAGACCGACTGGAACTTGCGATCACCCATGCCCGTCGCGAACAACAAACTCTGGCGGTGATGTTTCTTGATCTTGACCGCTTCAAGATAATCAACGATACCCTTGGCCATGCCATGGGGGACAGGCTGCTGCAAGCCGTAACCCAGCGCCTCGAGAGCTGTCTGCGCAAGGGCGATACACTGTCACGCTTCGGTGGTGACGAGTTCACGCTGCTGTTGCCGTCGATTCGCGGGCCGGAAGACGCCAGCCAGATTGCAAGAAAGCTCATCAAAATACTCAAGACACCCTTTCTGTTAGGTGAGCATGAAGTATTCGTGGGTGTCAGCATTGGTATCGCCATATACCCGGATGCCGGCGACAGCATGGATCAACTGATCCAGAACGCCGATATCGCCATGTACCACGTTAAAGCCAAAGGCAAAGACAGCTACAGCTTTTTTTCCGAAAGCATGAGCGTTGACAGCACTCATCGGCTGCACCTGGAACGGGATCTGCGCCTGGCACTCGACAGAAATGAGTTACGGGTGTTTTACCAGCCCCAGGTTTGCGCAAGTACGAACCAAATCGTAGGGCTGGAAGCCCTTGTGCGCTGGCAGCACCCTGAACGCGGTTTACTCTACCCCGGAGACTTTCTGGGACTGGCAGAAGAAACAAAGCTGATCAGTCAGCTGAGCGAGCAGGTTCTCGATCAGGCCTGCCATGATGTCGGCCAGTGGATTCGCGCAGGTCATCAGGATCTGCGTCTGGCCGTAAACCTCTCACCTGTTGAGGTAGAACATCCCAGATTTGTAGAAACCCTGATGGAACGGGTGAAAGCCTGCAAATTCCCCCCCGGCAACCTGGAAATCGAAATCACCGAAAACGTCATCATGAATGATCTGGAACAGATCAGCCAGAAGCTTCGTGAGCTGGCAGGCCTGGGCGTCCGCATTGCCATTGATGACTTTGGTACTGGTTATTCATCGCTTAATTATCTGCACAGATTGCCTATTCACACCCTGAAAATAGACCAGTCCTTTGTTCAGGGAATTCATAGCGGCGTCGATGATGTCTGCATTGTGAACGCTATTATTGCCATGGCTCACGGCCTGAAACTGGAAATTATTGCCGAGGGGGTGGAGACAGAAAAACAGCTTGAGTATTTGCGTACCCTCCGCTGTCATCAGGTACAGGGTTTCTTCTATGGTCCGGCACAACCCGCAACAGATATCAGCAAATTACTGGTTCAAACAACGGCTTGCACTGCCATATCCAGCTAAACCCATCCTGGCTGCCCTGCATCGGTAATCCTGCCTCAAGATAATGCCTTGCGTTCAGATGTTTATCCCGAAATATTCAGACTATCCCTTTCAGAATCAGATAAATTTGCAGGCCAGTTCCCCTTGATCTCTGGCGGCTCCAGCCCCTGAGCTGTCATGAATTCAACGATGCCTTCAGGGACGCTTCCTGAAAACAAAGCCATAGCCTCAGGTTCGCAGCCGCAACCAGCCGCCTCCACGGAGTGGCCTGATGTCGCTATCAATGAGCTGACACGACGGGCAATTGCTTCCCCGGAATCCACCCAGAACTTTACGTCGGGCAAGCTTCGCTTGAGGCTATCAAGCAAAAGCGGATAGTGGGTACAACCGAGAACGACAGTATCAACCCCGGCACTACGCAGACCGGCAACAGCAACATCAAGATCCCCCTGCGGCACCGGAATTCCCCGAACCAGGTTTTCTGCCCACTGCACAAGACCTGGGTGGCCCACCCGCTCAACCTGGCAGCCAGATGCAAACTCCCTGACCAGTTGATCGAGATAAGGCCTGCGTACGGTTGCCGGAGTGGCCAAAAGGCCAATGCGATGATTCAATGTTTGTGCAGCTGCCGGCTTTACCGCCGGCACCACCCCAACTACCGGCACATCCGATATGGCCCGTAAACGCGGCAGAGCAACTGTGCTGGCGGTATTACAGGCAATGACAACAACATCACAAGGGAATTGTTCAAGGGCCGCTGCAATGAGTGTGCAGCAGCGGTCAGTCACCACAGATTCGGACTGATCTCCATATGGAAAGGCCGCGTTGTCGGCAAGATATATAATTGAAGCATCCGGCAGTTTTTCATGAACGCAGGCAGCAACACTCAGCCCGCCGATACCAGAATCAAAAACAAGAATCCGGGGAGATC
>Ga0209345_10004922_pt1 | contig 12639 bp, 10 predicted proteins | sample Cruoilmetagenom7_FD_187294 | JGI IMG/M metagenome (GOLD analysis project Ga0209345, IMG submission 187294) | Oil polluted marine microbial communities from Coal Oil Point, Santa Barbara, California, USA - Sample 7 (SPAdes) (version 2) | ecosystem: Environmental > Aquatic > Marine > Oil seeps ...
TAAGACAACCAAGAAACTATAAGAGGGAGTTAAAACATCAAAGAGCTGTTGATTTAATTCAATTAGAATTTTATCCTTACTTCGACCCACAAATCGTGGATAGATTCTGTAAGTATAGCGACGATTTTGAAGCTATATATTATCGGTTAGTATAAAATAGGAGAGTTATCATGTATAGATTTTTTACATCAGAATCTGTTACTGAAGGACATCCAGATAAAATCTGTGATCAAATTTCAGATTCAATCTTAGATGCTATATTTAAAAATGACCCACAAGCAAGAGTGGCTTGTGAGACTTTAGTATCAACAGGATTAGTTTTAGTAACAGGAGAAATAACAACAACTACATATGTAGATATACAAAAGCTAGTAAGAGAAACAGTAGCTGAGATAGGCTACGATAGAGGAAAATATGGCTTTGATGCAGAAAACCTAGCTATCTTAGTATGCATAAATGAGCAATCACCTGATATAGCAATGGGTGTTGATGAGTCAAATGAACGCGAACAAGGTGCGGGGGATCAAGGAATGATGTTTGGTTACGCGACTAATGCAACTGATAGCTTTATGCCGATAGCTCATTACTACGCTTCTAAATTAGCTAGAAGATTAGCTTTTGTTAGAAAGAGTGGTTTATTAAAGTATTTAAGACCGGATGGTAAAACTCAAGTTACAGTTGAGTTTGATGATAATGGAAAATTTAAAAGATTTGACAATATCTTAATCTCTACACAACATCATCCTGATATTACTCAAGAAACAATTAAAGAAGATTTGACTAAACATGTCATTAATAATATTATTCCAAGTGAAATGATGGACAACACATCAATCCAAATCAATCCAACGGGTAGATTTGTTAAAGGTGGTCCAGCAGGAGATTCTGGTTTAACTGGTAGAAAGATAATCGTTGATACATATGGCGGTAGAGCTCATCATGGTGGTGGAGCCTTTTCAGGTAAGGATCCATCAAAAGTTGATAGATCTGCTGCTTATATGACAAGATATATCGCCAAGAATATTGTAGCTGCTGGATTAGCAGACGAGATTGAAATCCAAGTATCTTATGCAATTGGTTTAGCTAAACCAACAAGTATAGGTGTCAATACTTTTGGAACCAGTAAATTAACAGAGGATCAATTGGTTAAAATTATTAATAAACACTTTGATCTTAGACCTAAAGCTATTATTAATCAACTAGATTTATTACACCCAATTTACAAACAGACTTCAACCTATGGTCATTTCGGAAGAAATGATTTAGATCTTCCTTGGGAAAGACTTGATAAGGTTTCTGAGTTAAAGAGATATCTAGAAAAAGGAGTGATTTAATATGCTATTTGCTATGTTTGCCAATGCATTTTTTGAAATCCTTCTTGCAGTAATAGTTTTTCTATTATTAATTGCTATTGGTTCATTCTTTGTAATTAGAAATTTAGTCTATGATGTTAAGAAAACCAATAAAATCAGAGGTAGATTTCATATTGAAATTAGAAAGATTGTTAACTTAATATTTAATGTTCACCAATCTGAAAAGTTAGAACCATTTTCAAAAGTAGTAATAAAAAAACTTCCTCATGAAGAGAAGAAGAATTTGTTAAAGGTTATTGAAGAAGTTTATAATGATTTAGAGGATTTAGAATCAGATGATAATAAATATATTGTTGAGACATATGACAACCTACAAAAACTTAGAAGAGAAAGAGATGCTAGGTTATTGGTATACAATCAAAAACTTACAATATTCCCATTTTCATTCTATGCTAGAATAATGAAATTAAAACCATATGGTATTTATACAGAAAAATATTAGAGGGAATTTATCCCTCTATTTTTTCTGATTTTAATTATGTATGGCGAGTTTGTTTTATTGAGAATTTCGTACTTCATAACATCAAATTCCTTACTAAGTTTAGAAACGTATTTTGTTATAGCCTTACTCTCAATTAAGTCATGGAGGTATACTACTATAACGATAATACCTGAATCACTTAATAGATCTACTGCTTTCCTTAAAGAAATCATAACAGTTTTAGCAGTGGTTCTAATACTCTTATCACCTTTAGGAAGATATCCTAAGTTATAGATTACTTGATCTATTTTCTGATTAATAAAAGTATCGAATAATTCATGAGAAGCCTTTATGACTTTAACGTTATTAATGCCGTTTTTATTTAGCAAATTATTTGTTTCATCTATAGCTAAATCTTGAATATCAAAGGCAAAAACATATTTCGCTTGATTTGCCATAAATAGCGTGTCTAAGCCATTTCCACATGTCATATCTACTGCGATGGTAGGGGCATTTACTTCACTTAGAAGTTTGTGTGATAAATCAGTAATATTAATCATTAGTATCATCCCTTATTGATTTGTTTAGATTGTTTGCTCGAGCAGTTCCATAGACACCAACTACAATTAGTAATCCACCTACAAAGTGATACCAATAAAGTGATTCATTCAAAAAGAAGTATCCAGCCAAGACAGCGACGATAGTTGATATATTTGCATAGATACTTGAAACATGAGCAGGTAGTTTGCTTAAAGCAAAATTAACTAAGAAGAAACCACCTATAGAAGCTACAATACCCAAGTACAGTATAGGACCTAACACCTCGATGTTGATAAGAGATGAAAAATATTCACTGAGTGTATTGTTCATTCCCAATTGAAAGAGATATATTATATTAAAAGTTACTGCCCCATAAAGCATCATAAAATATGTTAGTTCAAATGGTTTAACTTTTTTAGAAGCGCTTCTTGAAGCGATGTTAAATAAAGCAGCCGATATAACAGCTAATAATAAAAGTAAGAATCCCCATAAGCTGGATAAACTTCCACCTTCTGAGTTTAATACTTGAATTAGAATTACTCCAACAAAGGATAAGGCTATAAACAATATTTGAATTTTATTAGGTTTTTCGTTTAGAACAAAACTTGAAAGAATAGTAACAAATATTGGTATTAAGGCAATCATTAAACCACCTTCAGCACTAGTGGTTAAATCTAATCCATAGGTTTCGAATATAAAGTATAGAATAGGTTGAAATAAAGCAACTAAGAAGATAGGTAAGAAGAATCTTCTATCAAATCTAATTTTAACTACTTTTGTTAATCTTAAGACTTCAAAAACAATGAAAGCAAGTAAAAATCTATATGCGATTAAACCCATTGGGGTTGTATAGTTTGAATCCAATACTATTTTAGAAAACATAAAAGAGAAACCAAAGATTAATGAGAATAGGATTCCCGCTACATATCCTAGATTATATTTCTTCATAATTGTCTCCTTGATGTGTATCTTGTTTTCTCATAAGCTTATCTATTTCGTTAGTTACCACGAACTTCTTTAGAGACCACATTGGAGCTATTAATTCATCTCTGGGTGCGTCACCTGTCAATCTGTGAAGAATAATATTGTCTTTTAGTAGTTTGATTTGATCAACTACTATATCAACATATTCCTCCAAAGTTAACATATGAAATGGGTTGGTTTCATAGTATTTAGCTAGTTGAGTATTCTTTTGAATAAATAGCATGTGTATCTTAATCCCTTGAATATCTAAATTATTTAGGAATGTCGCTGTTTTTAACATATCACTCTTTGATTCATTTGGTAAACCATTTATGATATGAACAATTACATTGATGTTACGTTTCCTTAATTCTTTAACAGCATTAACAAAACATGATTGATCATGTCCTCTGTTTATGAATCTTAAAGTATCTTCGTGTATACTCTGTAATCCTAATTCAACAGAAAGGTATGTTCTTTTGTTTAAATCTCCTAAATAATCTAAAATTTCATCATTCAAGCAATCTGGTCTTGTAGCTATACTTAACCCAACTATATCTTTATCTAGGGTAAGAGCAGTTTCATATAGTTCAGTAAGCATATCGATTGGACCATAGGTATTTGTGTTTGCTTGAAAATATGCTATATATTTACCGTTAGGCCATTTTTTGAGCATTACTTCCTTAACTTTTTTAAATTGAATTGTTAAACTATCTCTTGGATCACCAGCGAAATCACCTGATCCGCTTTCCGAACAAAAAATACATCCTAGTTTAGAGATTGTACCATCTCTATTCGGACATGTAAAGTTTCCGTTTAACGGAATTTTAAAGACTTTTGTTTTAAAGGTTTGTTTGTAAAATTCATTTACAGTATTATACCTTTTTTCATTTGTAAAATAGTTCATTTCATCACCAGGTTGATTATATCATAGTTTGGATTTGATAATTAGATAAGTTTTCAAAAAAAACACACAAATTGATGATATAATATATTACGGTGATTTAATGTTTAGAATATTACAAGACAGCTTATTTAATCCAAAGGGATTAATAAAACAAGTGAATAGATCTGGTTGGTTCATAGTCCTATGTTTATTGGTTATGGCTATTTTTATGTCTCTAAGTACATATGTTGTTTATGCATCTTATGAAAGCTCAAGTTTTGATTATGAATCAACAGGGTGTAAATTAGTTGATAATAAAGTAGTATGTGATGGTGAAAACTACTCTTTGGATACAATTCAAGATGTCTATGGAATCTATATCTATTTCTTAAATGAAAACTCAACTACCGATGACATAGTTACAATGGAATCTGAATGTATAGTGATTCAAGGTGACGAAGCTACCCTTTATGTAGGCGGGAACAGTTTAACATCATTAGCTATTTTTAATTCTAATATTGGATATACCTCTTTAGTTGAGGGAATGAAAGCTATTACTAGCTATGTGCTTTGGACTAGTATCATAACTAGTACGATTACTAATCTTATTTTGATTATTATTATAGTTTTAATTGGATCTTTGATGTTCTTGAGATATAAACCATTTATTAAGTACAAAAAATTGTTCAAATTAGTAGTTTATGGAGTATTTCCGATAGCTCTACTAATAACTTTATATAATTTGCTAGATTTCAATTCAACAATTTTCTTTATTTTGGCTATCTTTGCTTATCGAACGCTGTTTATTTTAAACAGGGAGTTATATAAGGAATTATTAATAAGAAGTATTCCTAAACAAGAAGATGACCCAAACGTTGTCGATAGTTATAAATTTGATGATGAAGATGAAGATGATGAAGATGACAACAAACTGTTGTAAATATATTTAATTATGCTATAATATTGGTAAATACGAGGAAATAGAAATAGTAAAATATGATGATTTTTTAGAGAGTCAGTACAGGGTGAGAACTGATAAATCTAGTATTTGAATTAGTCTATGGAGTAGGTTTTATGCAACAAGTGAGTAAAACCCGTTAGCTGCGTTAAAGTTTTAAGCGCCAGATTTAATCTGGAACTAAGGTGGTACCGCGATTATTCGTCCTTTTTAGGGCGATTTTTTTATGGAGGAAAACAATGAGTGAATTTATTCCGAGTTTTGATGAACAAAAAATCGAAAAGAAATGGCAAGAAATCTGGTATAAAGGAGATTACTTTCAAGCTAAGGATTTTTCTGATAAAGAAAAATACTACGCTTTAGTAGAGTATCCATATCCATCAGGGGCTGGTATGCATATTGGACATATCAGAGCTTACCTTTCTTTAGAAGTGATATCTAGAAAAAGAAGAATGGAAGGAAAAAATGTGTTATTCCCTATGGGCTTTGATGCTTTTGGTCTGCCGACTGAAAATTATGCGATTAAAAATCAAATACATCCTAGAATAATAACAGATAAGAATATAGAAACATTTATTGGCCAGTTAAAATCTGCAGGTTTTTCATTTGACTTCTCAAGATTAGTTGATACAACTCAACCTGAGTATTACAAATGGACACAATGGATTTTCTTAAAAATGTTTGAACATGGTTTAGCATATAAGGATATCGCCTATGTAAACTATTGTCCAAGTTGTAAAGTAATCCTTTCAAATGAAGAATCTCAAGGTGGCAAATGCGACCGCTGTGGTTCTGGAGTTATCCAAATGGAGAAAAAGGTTTGGTTTTTAAAGATTACAGAGTATGCTGATAAACTGCTTCAAGGCTTAGAAAAACTTGAAAGTAATAATAGAATTAAAACCGAACAAAAAAAGTGGATTGGTAAATCGACAGGAGCTTACATCTATTTTGATGTAGCTGATACTTCTGAAAGATTAAAAGTATTCACAACTAGAGCTGATACAATCTATGGAGCTACTTTTATGGTTATCGCTCCTGAACATCCGTTACTTGAACAATTTGCAGACAGAATTAGTAACTTAGATGAGATTAAAAATTATCAAGAGGAAGCTAAGAAAAAATCAGAATTTGAAAGAATTGAGCTTTCTAAAGATAAATCAGGAGTTAAAATTGTTGGATTAGAAGCTATTAATCCTTTAACTAATCAAAGAATTCCTATCTTTATTTCAGATTACGTTATGATTACTTATGGTACAGGAGCTATTATGGCAGTTCCTGCACATGATACTAGAGACTATGATTTTGCTAAAGAGTATAATCTTGAAATCCAAGAAGTAATCGAAGGTGGAGATATTGAAAAAGAAGCTTATACAGATATTTATAAAGGCATTTTAGTTAATAGTCCTTTGATTGATGGGCTACCTGTAAAAAAAGCGATAGCTAAAATGATAAAACATCTTGAAGATAACGACTTAGGTGAAGCGGCCATTCAATTCAAAATGAAAGATTGGGCGTTTAATAGACAGCGTTATTGGGGTGAACCGATTCCTATAATCTACTGTGATGATTGTGGAACTGTTCCTGTACCTTATGAAGACTTACCAGTTAAGCTTCCGTATGTAGAAAAATTTCAGCCATCAGATACAGGTGAATCACCATTAGCCAAAATTGATGAATATGTTAATTGCACTTGTCCTAAATGTGGGAAACCAGCAAGAAGAGAAACTGATACAATGCCACAATGGGCTGGATCAAGTTGGTATTTTTTAAGATATATGGACCCAACTAATAATGAAGAATTAGCTAATAAAGATAAACTAGATTACTGGGGTCAAGTAGATTGGTATAATGGAGGAATGGAACACGTTACTCGTCATTTAATCTACTCGAGATTTTGGAATTTATTCTTAAAAGATATCGGTGTAGTACCTAATGCCGAACCATACTTAAAGCGAACTGCACAAGGTATGATTCTAGGTGAGGATGGAGAAAAGATGTCCAAATCTAGAGGAAATATTGTTGACCCGCTTGATATCATTAACGAATATGGTGCTGATACTCTAAGAACATACACATTATTTATTAGTGACTATGAAATGAGTACTCCTTGGAATGAAAAAGGTGTTAAAGGTGCCAGAAGATTCCTAGATAAGGTATGGAGACTATTCCCTAATGTTGATCAAACAAAAGAATATCATACTAAAAAACTTGAAATGATTATCAATAAAACAATTCAAGGTGTAGAAAAAGATTGTGAATCATTAAAATTCAATACAGCGATAGCTAAGATGATGACTTTAACTAATGAATTCCAAAAACAAGTAACTATTACCAAAGCTGATTATGAAGTACTAGTTAAATTGCTTTATCCAATAGCTCCTCATATATGTGAAGAAATTTGGAACAAATTAGGATATAACGATTTATTAGTATTTGAAAGTTATCCGATATTTGACCCTGCAAAATTGGTTGAATCTGAGATTCCATTAATTATCAGTATCAATGGTAAAGTCAGAGATAAAATCACAGTAAGTGCAGAATCTTCAAAAGAAGAATTAGAGAAGATCGCTCTTACTTCAGAAAAAATTATAAAATTCACAGAAGGAAAAACAATTATTAAAGTAATTGTAGTTCCCAAGAAACTAGTTAATATAGTTGTAAAATAATATAAATCCCACTTTTGTGGGATTTTTTTAAAGAAGTATTCATTGATTTTTGTAGTATTTAATCAGGTGATAAAATGATTGAACAACTATACAAAAGAGATAAAAGTCCAAAAGCCAATATTAAAGCAGTAACCAAGAAGAAATGTAATCGATGCTTGAGTACTAATATATACAAGGATAATTATGGAAGTTATCACTGTTTAGACTGCTATCAATATGGCTTGATTAGTGATCAAATGACAATCTATCGATTTGATAGAGAAATAATTCATACTAATCATATCCTTAATATGGATTACAATCTTACAGAACTTCAAGAGAAAGGCTCTAAGTTCTTACTTGATTGCTATCAAGCAAAAGAACCTGGATTTTTACAAGCCGTTTGTGGTGCAGGTAAGACTGAAATGACCTATAAAGTAATACTAGAAGCTCTTAACCATAATCAAAAAGTATGTTTTGTTATTCCAAGAGTTCAAGTTTTAAAAGAAGTTAAAAAACGATTCTATGATTCATTCCCCAAAACTACTATTGGCTTGCTATACGAAGGAAATAAGCACTATGAAAATGCTCAATTGATATTTTCTACACCTCAGCAGTTAATCTATTTCTATGATGAGTTTGATTTGATTATTCTTGATGAAGTAGATGCTTTTCCTTACTCAGGAAACGAGTTCTTAAAACGTTTAGTTAAGAAGTCATTAAAAAGCACAGGTGTACATATATATATGTCTGCGACTATTTGTGAAGATGACAAAGAAGAACTTAAAAATTATAAGACCTTTCTAATACCATCTCGATATCATAAAAGACCACTTGCGATTCCTAGTTTTATTAAGATAGGAGATAGAAAAGATATTTATAGAAAAATAAAAAAATACTTGGATAAGAATCATATGGATGGAAAGAAAACCCTTTTGTTTGTCCCAACAATAAAAATGGGAATTGAAGTCAATAAAACTCTTCAAGAAAAAGGTTATGACTCTCAATTTATCAGCAGTAACACCAAATACAAATATGAAGTTACAGCTAGCTTTAGAAACAATAATTTTAACTTCCTAGTAACAACTACAGTTCTAGAACGAGGAGTTACATTTAAGGACATTGATTGTTTTGTCTTATTTGCTGATCACATGGTGTTTACAAAGGAAACATTAATCCAGATTTCAGGAAGGGTTGGAAGAGATGTCTTATATCCGGAAGGCCAAATTTTATTTTTTTCGGAATACACATCAAAAGCCATGAAACTAGCGAAGAATGAAATTATCTATATGAACTGTAGGAACAGTTTTGAAGTGTAAACTATGTGATAAATTCTTTGTTAGTGAAACTAGGTTTTTAAGTCTATTTAAATTCCCTGAAATTTGCCCAAGTTGTAATTCAAAATTTAAGCCAATTCCTAAATACGAAGTATTCCCAATTGACAACGGGATTATTAAGTACTATTACCTATATGATAATATCGCGTCAAACAAAAAACAGAGAGATTACTTAGAACGTAATATTAAGCATTTATATGAAACTATAAAGAAAGAGGATTTTAGTATTCTGATTATTGTTGATGATTTGACATTCGCTACATTAAAAACTGATTTTAAGTACCTTCTTAATCACAAAAAAATTATCTTGGTGTCGGTATTTAGATTTTCTTTTGAATATTTTGTGATTTTTTGAATAAAAAAATGGTGCTCTGTTTACTTTGAATTTACAAATATGCTATAATGAAAGTGGTTATAAATTAAATAAAAAAGGAGTGATTTTATGAAATTAGACATCAGAGGAAAAGGCGGATTCGTTATTACAGATGCAATCTACAACTATCTGGACAAGAAATTGACTAAGATCGACAAAGTCTTCCAACAAGAGTTAGAGGCATATGTAGTTTGTAAGGTATATAGAGAGGGTACCAAAGTCGAAATCACGATTCCAATTAAATTTATTACCATGAGAGCGGAGGTTCAAGATAAGGATTTATACGCAGCTATTGATAGAGCTATAGATAAATTAGAAGCTCAAATCCGAAAAAACAAACACAAAATGAATCGATCTTTACAAAATAAAGTTGGTTTAAAGGATGCTTTCCACAGTGATTATTTAGATATTGATGTTTTAGAAAGAGAATTAATATCGCCAGTTAAGAAAAAATCCATCAAATTAGAAATGTTATCACAAGAAGAAGCGATAACACAAATGGAGTTGCTAGGACATGATTTCTTTATCTTCAAAAACGAAGACAAGAAAACATCAGTTCTATATATTAGAGAAGATGGAAAATACGGGTTGATTGAAACTGAATAGTAAGTGGCCATTTTGGCCACTTTTTTTTTGTATCTGTTGTGATAAATATTGAATATATATATATTAAATGGTATTATATATATAGTAATTATGAGGTGAGCAAAATGTTTAATTTTTTAAGTGGAAATAAAAGAGAACTAAAAATACTTGGAGTTAAAGCGGATAAAGTTTTAGCTTTGGAGGAAGAATATAGCAAACTGACTGAAGAACAGTTAGTTGGAAAAACGAAAGAGTTTAAAATGCGTCTTGAAGAAGGCGAAACATTAGACTCTTTATTAGTTGAAGCCTTTGCGACGGTTAGAGAAGCCAGTACCAGATTCCTAAAAATGACTCCGTTTAGAGTCCAAGTTATGGGTGGTATTGTTATTCATGAAGGTAATATCGCCGAGATGAAAACTGGTGAAGGTAAAACTTTAACAGCTGTTATGCCAGCTTACTTAAACGCATTAGGTGGTAAGGGTGTGCATATCGTTACAGTCAATGAATACCTAGCTAGACGTGAAGCAGAAGGTGAAATCGGAAATCTATTTAGATTTTTAGGTTTAACTGTCAGCTTAAATGAAAGAGAATTAACACCTGAAGAAAAACGAGAAGCATACAATTCCGATATTCTATATTCAACTAATAACGAATTGGGATTTGATTATTTAAGAGACCATATGGTTATCTATAAAGAAAACGTAGTTCAAAGAAAACTAAACTTCGCCATTATTGATGAGGTCGATTCAATTTTAGTTGATGAAGCGAGAACACCATTGATTATTTCAGGTGGTGCTAAAAATACAGCTGATTTATATAAACAAGCAAATTACTTTATCTTAAGGTTAAAGGAAGAAGAAGATTATATAATTGACATCAAAGACAAAGTTATTAGTTTAACTGAAGATGGAATTAAAAAAGGTGAACAATACTTTAATCTCGAAAATCTTTATGATGTAAATAACGTAGTTTTACTACATCATATAAACAATGCTTTAAAAGCTAACTTCACTATGACAAATGACGTTGATTATGTTGTTCAAGAAGGTAAAGTAATCATCGTTGACTCATTCACGGGACGTTTAATGCATGGTCGTCAGTTCTCTGAAGGACTTCACCAAGCATTAGAAGCTAAAGAAGCAGTTGAAATTAAAAAAGAAACAACTACACTAGCTACAATTACATTCCAAAATTTCTTTAGAATGTACTCTAAGCTATCAGGTATGACAGGTACCGCTAAAACCGAGGAAGAAGAATTCCATAACATTTACAATATGTTTGTTGTGGAAATTCCGACTAATATGCCAATCATTAGAGATGACCAAAACGATCTTATTTTCGCCAGTATGGATGCTAAATATATTGCTTTAGCTGATGAAATCGCAATGAGACATGAAAAGGGTCAACCGATGCTTGTTGGTACAATCTCAATTGAATCAAGTGAATTATTATCTAAACTATTAAGGAAACGTGGCGTTAAACACGACGTCTTAAATGCAAAACAACATGAAAGAGAAGCTGACATAGTCTTAAACGCTGGACAAAAAGGTGCAGTAACTATCGCAACCAACATGGCTGGTCGTGGTACTGATATTAAACTAGGTGAAGGTGTTATAGAATTAGGTGGATTAGCAGTAATCGGTACTGAAAGACATGAGTCACGCCGTATTGATAACCAGTTACGTGGTAGATCAGGTCGTCAAGGTGACCCTGGATACTCAAGATTCTTCTTATCAGCTGACGATGACTTACTAAAGAGATTCGGTGGCGATAGATTTAAAAGAATGTTAGAAATGGTTACTATCCAAAAAGGTACTTCTACAGAAACACCACTAGACTATAAAATGTTCTCAAAAATGGTTTTAAGAGCTCAAAAGCAAATTGAAGGTAATAACTTCGATAGACGTAAAACAGTTCTTAAATACGATGAAATAATGCGTAAACAAAGAGAAATAATCTATAGTCAGAGAACAGACATCCTCTATCTTTCTTCGATTGAAGAATTAGTTGAAGGAATGATAGTTGAAGCATTATCTAGAGTAGTTAATGTTAATCTAGATGATAAAGAACAAATGGGTAAAACTCTAAATAGATATTTTGCTAAAGACTCAGTAGACGCAAAACTATTGTATACAGAAGAAGACCCATTACAATATGTATTTGATTGTTTCCATAGAGAACTTAAAGCTAAGAAGGATTTAGCTGGAGATAAAGTATACAATGATTTCTTAAAAGCGATTACGCTTAGAGTGGTAGATACATTCTGGGTTCAACATATTGATGCAATGAGTGAATTACGTCAAGCGGTTGGGTTACAATCTTATGGACAAAACAACCCGTTTAGAGAATATCAAGATATTGGGTTTAATATGTTTGAATCAATGACACAAAATATCCAAAATGATGTTGCTAGATTTATTTTAAAAGCTCAAGTAAGACAAAACACTCAAAGAGTTCAAGTTGCTAAACCAACAAGAATGATTTCGGGTAAAGAAGATGCAAAACAAAAGAGAAAACCAAGAACTGTTCAAAAGAAGGTTGGAAGAAATGATCCATGC
>Ga0209345_10004923_pt1 | contig 12634 bp, 6 predicted proteins | sample Cruoilmetagenom7_FD_187294 | JGI IMG/M metagenome (GOLD analysis project Ga0209345, IMG submission 187294) | Oil polluted marine microbial communities from Coal Oil Point, Santa Barbara, California, USA - Sample 7 (SPAdes) (version 2) | ecosystem: Environmental > Aquatic > Marine > Oil seeps ...
TTAATAAATCTTCATAGTGAGATATTTTTTCATGACTTACAATCATTTCATCTTTCAGAAATAGTTTGGTGTAGTTTCCGTAGGCTTCAATATATAACAAGTCATTCAAATCAATTTGATGGTGTTTCTTATCGCCTTTTACAAAAAACCGACTAGCAATTACTTCATTAGAAGCTTCTTTAATAATGGTTTTTGTTGTTTGTATTTCTGAAACTTTATTTACAGCTTTTACCAAACGATCAAAACTAAAAGGCTTTAAAATATAATCAACAACATTCAGCTCAAAACCTTCTAAAGCATGTTCTTTATAAGCGGTAGTAATAATAGTTCTTGGCGGTTTTGTTAGTGTTTTTAAAAAATCTAACCCTCTAAGTTTTGGCATATTGATATCTAAAAACATAAAATCTACTGTGTTTTCATTTAAAAACTGCATTGCTTCCATAGCATTGTAACAATTCTTTTTTAGTTCTACATGTGGTAGCATACTACAAAACTCTTCAATAATTTCGTGTGCTAATGGCTCATCATCAATAATTATATATTTAAGCATGTTTAGAAATTTTTAAAGTTGCTTTGTAAATGTTGTTTTCTTGACAAAAGTCTAGCTCGTGTTTTTTCGAATAAATTAAAGCCAATCTACGTTTTAGATTTGTAAGTCCAATACCTTTCGCTTCACTTATTTCTTTAGGATCAAAGTTATTCTCTATTTTAAAATAGATAAAATCTGTATCTTCATACAAATTGATATGAATAAATGCATTTTCTGTAAGGGTTTCAATTCCGTGTTTAAACGCATTTTCTAATAGAATAATGTACAATAATGGAGCGATAGATAAGTTGATGTCTATTTGGTGCTTAAAAGTAATTTCTACGGTCTTTTTATAACGAATTTTATGAAGTTCTATATAATTATTTAAATACTCAATTTCATCAGCAAGCTTCACCGTTTCTTTTTCACCTTCATAAATAGTATAACGCATCATATCAGATAGTTTTAAAATTACTTCTGGCGCTTGCTTAGAATTTTTAATGGTTAGCGCGTATAGATTATTTAATGTATTGAAGAAAAAATGAGGATTTATCTGTGATTTTAATAAAGATAATTCTGTTTTAGATTTTTCGGCTTTTAAATTTTGTAACCATTTCCATTGTTCAAAAATCCAAATAAGAAATAATACTGGAATTGGTAAAAAGAATATGAAAAAAGAAAACTCCTCTTTAATTTCTAAATAAGCTTCTAAATCTCCTGAAAATAATCGTAAATAAATGAAATAGAGAAATAAAGGTGCATAAAAAAGTGCAATTAATTTCCAATATTTTTTAATAAAAGAAGGAATTAATACATAGACAAAACCAATCCAAAACCCAAATAAAAGAATGAAAGTTATTGGATTGTCTGGTAATTTCATTAGTGAATCAATTACTAAAGAAATAAAAAGCAATAGAAATAAACTAAGCACATTAATTACGGTCTTCTTTTTTCTTTTTAAATAATTGTAATTATGAATAGGCAAAGCAATTACAAAGCCCCAAAAAATGGCATAAATAATAATTTCGTAAGATCTATTTTTTGGAAGGAGAATAAAACCAATATAATCTAGCAAATAAAATATTGGTACAATAATAATAAACCCAAATAAAAACGCTTTGTATTTTTTTAAAAACTGAATCATACTTCAAAAGTAAATATGTTATCCGGTCTGCGCAACTAATTGGATATACACTATGACATTTGATATGAATCAACTCTTTTTTTGTATGAACTCAATTGAGGGTGATTATAGGATGATGTAACTCCATTTTTATTCGCTTTGTCATATTTAATTGAGTAGTACAACCAATGCCAATATGTTTGCATCAAATTAATATTAAAACTAAAAAAATGAGCACATTAAATATCACACAATTTAGAATTATAGTAAAAACATCTAAAGCTTATTCGTGGAATGCTAAAAGACGTTTCAGATAATTAAACACATTAAGAAATAAATAATTATGAATACTTTACAAATTAATAATCTAAGCAAAACCTATCCGAATGGCGTAAAAGCCATAAACGGCATATCCTTAAAAATTACAAACGGTATGTTTGGATTATTAGGTGCCAACGGTGCAGGAAAATCTTCTTTAATGCGAACCATTGCTTCCTTACAAGAACCGAGTGAAGGAAGCATCACTTTTAACAATGTTGATATTGTTTCGAAACCTCAATATGTAAGGGAGAATTTGGGTTATTTACCTCAAGAATTTGGAGTGTACCCAAAAATTTCGGCAGAAAAACTACTAAATCATTTAGCCATTCTAAAAGGAATTTTAGATAAAAAAGAACGTAAAGAACAAGTAACAGCATTATTACAACAAGTAAACTTATACCAACACAGAAAAAAAGCTGTTTATACATTTTCAGGAGGAATGCGTCAACGTTTTGGAATTGCACAAGCTTTATTGGCAAATCCACAATTGATAATTGTAGATGAGCCTACTGCTGGTTTAGACCCAGAAGAGAGCAACCGTTTCTTAAATTTATTAAGTGAGATTGGAGAAAATGTAATTGTAATTCTATCAACTCACATTGTAGAAGATGTAAGAAATTTATGTCCTAAAATGGCAATACTTGCTAATGGTGAAATTATCTCTGAAGGAAACCCAACAGCATTAGTAGCGAGTATTGAAGGAAAGATTTGGACAAAGATTATTCCTAAATCGGATATTGATAGTTATAAAAAAGCTTTTGATGTAATTTCTACAAAACTAGTTTCGGGAGAAACTCAAATTAAAGTGTTATCTAAAAATAAACCTGAAGCTGGATTTGATATGATTACTCCAAATTTAGAAGATTATTATTTCGCAACATTGTTTAATCAAGCAGTAAAAACAGCCTAAGTTATGTTTAAAAAATTAATCCAATTCGAAGTTTTTTATCAGTTAAAACAAAGAGCATTTCCAATATTTGCAGTGTTATTTTTAGCATTAGGAATATTTGTTGGCAGACAAGGTTTTGCTCCTAAAGGTGTTAATTTTAACGCTGTATATCAAGTGTATTTTTATACAAGTATTTTTACCTTAGGAAGTGTATTTATAACAATGTTTTTTGCAATAAGCGCTATGCTTAGAGACAAACAGCACAATATGGAGAGTTTAATTTATAGTTCTTCAATAAAAAAGAGTCACTACTTTTGGAGCCGTTTTTTAGGAACATTTATTTTTAGTGTTCTTGCATTTTCGCCTTTTCTTATTGGATATTTTTTGGGAATTAACACGTCTAATTTAAATACAGAAAGAATCGCAGATTTTCAGTTAATGACGTATATGCAACCTTTGCTGTATATCGCAATCCCAAATATTTTTATCTGCTCAACAATAATATTCTCTGTTAGTACATTAACTAAAAATAGTACCGCTACGTATGTAAGTGCAGTATTTATTTACATGTTGTATTTTGTAAGTTCTATCTTTTTAAATTCGCCATTAATGGCACAAGCAGTTCCTGCTTCTCCAGAAAGCATGGCAATGGCAGCAATAGCAGATCCGTTCGGGATTGCTGCATTTTTTGAGCAAACTCAATATTGGACTCCTTTTCAAAAGAATACGCAATTTCTTTCCTTTTCAGGATTGTTTCTTAAAAATAGACTTGTATGGGGATTGATTTCCATTGGGTTTTTATTGGGAACGTATAAATTACTTTCATTCAGAAAAATCACTAAAAAAGTAAAAAAAGAATCGAAAACAACAACTAAAAAACAATTAGTATTAGCATATAAACCAGTAAAAGGACTTTACAATTTTAGAGCACAAAGTCAGGCTTTTTTAGCATTATTAAAAATCGAATTGAAAAGCGTTTTTAGAAGCTTGCCTTTTATAGCTGTTTTATTAATGTGGTTATTTATTGTGTTTTCAGAATTATATTCAACTGTTATTAGTGGTGGTCAATATGGTGTAAGCGTTTATCCTTTTACAAATCAATTGATAGATTTAATTGTAAATCCATTAACAATATTTAGCTTAATACTAATAGTTTTTTATAGTGCTGAAATAGCTTGGAAAGAGCGTAATCTTAACTTTAATAGTATTATTGATGCTACACCTGTTAAGAATTGGGTATTCTTTTTATCGAAATTTGCTACTTTATTACTATTACCAATAATTTTAATTTCAACTGGAATTTTAATATCTATAGCATTTCAAATTAGTTTAGGATATACAAATTTTGAATTGGGGTTATATGCATCTTTATATTATCATTATGGATTACAACTGGCTATATTTTGTATGATTGCCTTATTTGTACATAGTTTGGTTGAGCATAAATACATGGGAATGGGAATTTTTGGATTGATAGTTATTCTAAGTTTAAAAGCAGGTACGCTTGGTTTAGAACATCCATTAACGAGTATTGGTTTTATGCCAAGAGTTGGCTATAATAATATGGATGGGTTCAACGGGATTTCTAGTTTATTTGATCACTTAGCAGTGTATTGGTTTGCATTAGGTATGCTATTAGTGATTGCTTCTTTTAAAATTTGGAATAGAGGTATTGTTGCAACTTTTTCAGTAAAATTAAAACAACTTAAATCTGGTTGGTCAAAATTACAGAAATTAGCATTCATCTTTTTTTTACTATTATTTATTGGAGCAGGAAGTTTGGTTTTTTACAATGTAAATATAATATCTGATTATGAAACCAATAATGATAATTTAGATTTTAGAGCAAATTATGAACGAAAATTTAAACAATATGAAAACTTAGACAGACCAATTACTACATCAAAAAAAACAGAAGTGGCAATCTATCCCAACGAGCGTATTTATTCTGTAAAAGCCAATTATATATTGAAAAACAAGAGTGAAAAACCATTGTCAGTAGTTTTTATTCACGAAAGAGTTCGGTTAGAAAATATAGCCATTGAAAATGCAGACTTAGTAGAACATGACACTCTATTTAGAACGTATTTATTTCAGTTCAAAAAAGCATTACAACCAAATGATTCTGTAAAATTCAGGTATGAATTAAAGAAGTCAGTAAAAGGGTATGACGAAGATAATTCAATTGTAAAAAATGGGAGTTATATTGATCATAGAAGTTTTGAACCTGTTTTAGGTTATGGTTCTGGATTAGAAATAACTAATAGTATTGAACGTAAAAAAAGAAATTTACCTGAAAGAGTTGAAGAACTTGATTTAGCATCACACATTGTTTCTGAAGACATTAAAAATGAAAAAATTAGATTTGAAACAATTATTTCTACAAATAAAAATCAAACTGCATTAAGTTCAGGCAGCTTAATTAAAGAGTGGTCTGAAAATGAAAGAAATTACTATCATTATAAATCAAAGGATAAAATTTTACCAGTAGTTGCTTATTTCTCAGCAAAGTATGAAACTCAGAAAACAGTCCATAAAGGAATTTCAATAGAACAATATTACGACGCAAAACACCATTTTAATATTGCTAATGTTGAAAACAGCATAAAGCAAACGTTAGATTATTGTCAAGAAAACTTTGGAGCATACAATTTTGATCATATCAGAATTGCAGAAATCCCTGCGCATTGGCCCTTTGGTGGATTTGCACATCCCGGGATGATATCTATGGTAGAAGATAGATTGTATTTGACTGATCAAAGCAATGAAGAAACTTTTAATTTAGTTGCAAAAAGAACAATTCATGAAGTTGCGCATCAATGGTGGGGACATACATTATCTGCTAAACCTGTAGCAGGAGGTTCATTATTAATAGAAGGTTTTGCAAAATATACTGAAGCTGTAGTCATGGAGAAAATGTACGGAAAAAGAGCATTATTTACGTTGAGTGAAAACTCTAGAAGTAGATATTTTACAGGAAGAGCTTTTGCAAACGAACTTGAACCACCCGTTTATATGGTAACAAGTCAAAGCTATATATCTTATGGAAAAGCTTTGACTGTAATGTTGGCATTAAGAGATTTGATAGGAGAAGAAAAAGTAAATCAAGTGTTAAAAACCTTAACAGACAAACATCGTAACATTAACAAGTTAGAAGCCAATTCTATTGAATTTTTAGAAGAACTTTATAAAGTAACATCACAAGAACAACAAATTTTAATTGATGATTGGTTTAAAAAAGTAATCATATACGATTTAGGAATTGAAGAAAGTTCTTATAAAGAACTAGCAAACGGAACTTATGTGATTTCTGTTAAAATAAAAGCAAAACGTTTTGAAACTCAAGATAATGGAGAAATCAAACAAATAGCGATTAACGAACCAATTAAAATTGGAGTATTTACTACGCATCCATCAAAAGTGAAAGACAATAGTTCAATTTTATATTATAAATCAAATACAATCAATAAAGAAGAAACAACACTTAAAATTATTGTAAAAGAATTACCAAAATACATTGTTATAGATCCTTTTGGAACAAGAAGTGATGAAAATTCAACAAATAATATAAAAAACTTGTAAATTTTACAACGGAATTAAAAACCCAATAAATTAATAATTTATTGGGTTTCTTTTTTTGTTTCAAATTTAAATCAATATTTTTCACATTTAAATTATTAAACAAAACAATGACAACTTATATTGCACTTCTAAGAGGCATAAATGTTTCTGGTCACAACAAAATAAAAATGGCTGAATTAAAGCAACTGTTTCTTGGTATGGGTTTTAATGATATTACAACCTACATTCAAAGTGGAAATGTTATTTTTAAATCTTCAGAAGAAAATAATTCAAAAATTGAACAGCAAATAATAACACAAGTAAAACAAGTATTTGGGCTCACAATTAAAGTGCTAGTTATAACAAAAAAACAACTTAAAACAGTTTTCAAATTAAATCCTTTTTTAAAAAATAATGCAATAGATATTAAAGCATTGTATGTAATATTTTTAAAAGAAAATTATTTTGCTGAAGGAATTAATTTAATTGAACCGTATAAAAAAAATGAAGAGTTTAAATTAGTAGGTAATTCTGTTTATTTAAATTATTCAAATGGTGCTGGTAACTCTAAATTAACCACAAACTTATTTGAGACAAAGTTAAAAACCACAGCAACAGCAAGAAATTGGAGAACGATTACAAAACTTGTAGAATTAAGCAACTTATAATTGAATACTACTATATTAAATAAAGAAATTCAGGGTTATATTAATTCCAATTTAAAATCGAATATTACACAATTGATTTTAAAAGGGAGTCCGTTCAGTAGCGTTTCAATTCAAGAAGTAGCCGAACAAATACTTGCTAAAAATAAATGTGAGAGAAAGTTACCAACATGGTTTACTTCTGAAAAAATTTATTATCCAAATAAGTTAAATATTGAGCAAACTTCTTCTGAAATTACAGCTAATTATAAATCTGATTTAATTTCTGGAAATACTATAATTGATATTACAGGCGGCTTTGGAGTTGATGCCTATTATTTTGCGCAGAAATTTAAAAAAGTAACACATTGTGAAATAAATGAAGAGTTATCCAATATTGTACAACATAATTTAAAACAGTTAAAATGTACAAATATTGATTGCCATTTTGGTGATGGATTAGAATTTATAAAAAACAAATCTTCAAATTTTGATTGGGTTTATGCTGATCCATCAAGAAGAAATGGTGCAAAAGGAAAAGTTTTTTTATTAAAAGATTGTTTACCTAATATTCCAGAAAATTTAGAGCTATTATTCAAAAAAACTAATAAAATATTGCTTAAAATATCGCCAATGCTTGATATTTTAAGTGCTATTAATGAATTAAATTTCGTGAAGAGCGTTCACATAATTGCTGTAGAAAATGATGTGAAAGAATTGTTATTCATTCTAGAGAAAAACTACACACAACAAATTGATATTAAAACTATTAACTTCAACAAAAGTGAAATTGAAAAATTTAATTTTACTTTTCAAAATGAAACTTTAGCAACCTATTCTGAACCAAAAAAATATTTATTTGAACCAAATTCAGCTATTTTAAAAGCAGGTGCTTTTCAACAAATATCAGCTCAATTAAATATAGATAAACTACACCAGCATTCACACTTATACACTTCAAATAACTTGATTGAATTTCCTGGTAGACGTTTTAAAATTGAACACGTAATTTCTTATAATAAGAAAAAAATACACAATCTAATTCCATCAAAAAAGGCAAATATTACTACTAGAAATTTTCCTGAAACCGTTGCGCAAATTCGAAAAAAAACAAAACTAAAAGAAGGCGGTAAACAATACTTATTTTTCACAACTGATGTGAACAACAAACACATTGTAATCATTTGCGAAAAGGTTTGAGATTAAATCTTAATAACAAATAATTTTAGTAATTTTAACCGAATTATATTCGATATAAAATGGCAAATAAAAACATACGTACATTATCCTCAAGAAAAGAATTAGATGATAATTTATTTGAAAATATAGCAGAATTATCTCATAAAAATGCTTCAAAAAATGAATTTCAAGAACTTGCTAAAAAATTTATGATTGATGATTCTGTAGTTGCTGGAACTGCATCTTTTTACGATTTTACTCGAGAAGAAAATCGAAATAAAAAAGTGCACGTTTGTAGCGGAACTGCTTGTATGGTGTCAAAAACCCAAAATAATCTTCAACATAATTTAAAAAATCATTTTAAAGAAACTGAAATTGGCCATGCTGCTTGTGTTGGTCGTTGCCATACCAATAATGCATTTATGTATAATGGGAAAACTTATTCTATCAATTCAGAAGAAGAATTGAATGAAATTATAAGCACACAAAAACATCAAAAAAACGATTATACAATTGGTTGTAATACTACGCCTATTTTAACATCAGAAATTAAAAATATTGAAGGTTTTTATTCATTAGCTTCAAAATTTTCAAACAATTCACAACAAGTAATTCAAGAAGTAAAAACTTCTAATTTACGTGGTCGTGGTGGTGCTGGATTTCCATTTTGGTTTAAATTAGATGCTGTTATAAAAGAAGAAAACACACAAAAATATATTGTTTGTAATGCCGATGAAGGTGATCCTGGCGCATATTCAGATATGTATTTAATGGAACACCAAGCACATAAAGTATTGTTTGGAATGTATATGGCAGGTTTAACTGTTGGCGCAAATACAGGTGTCCTTTATATCCGTGCAGAATATCCAGATTCTATTAAAATTGTTAATAAAGCTATTAATGAATTGAAGGAGAAAAATCTAATTGGAGATTTTAAGTTTAAAATTATTAGCGGTCAAGGCTCTTATGTTTGTGGCGAAGAAACAGCATTATTAAATTCAATTGAAGGTTTAAGACCTGAAGTTCGTGTTCGCCCACCGTATCCTGCTCAATACGGCTTATTTGGTAAACCTACAGTTTTAAGTAATGTAGAAACTTTTGCAAATATGCATTGGATTTTAGAAAATGGTGGAGCTGAATATGCAAAACTTGGAACAAAACAATCTACAGGCACAAAATTAGTATCGTTAGATAGTTTTTTCAACAAACCAGGAATGTATGAAATTGAAATGGGAACAGATTTACATACTATTTTTTACGAATACGGAAATGGTTTTAAAGAAAACATCAAAGCATTTCAAATTGGCGGTCCACTTGGGGGAATTGTTCCAATGCATAAAATTGGAGATTTAACTTTAGATTTTGAATCGCTAAATAACAACGGATTTTTATTAGGACATGCTAGTTTTGTTTCTATTCCTTCAAATTTTCCAATGATTCAATTTTTAGAACATTTAATGGAGTTTACGGCTGATGAATCTTGTGGGAAATGTTATCCGTGTAGAATTGGTTCTTTTAGAGGTATGGAAATGCTTCAAAAAGCACAAAAAGAAAACTATAAAATTGATCGTCAATTATTTGATGACTTATTAGAAACCTTAGAAATTGGATCCTTATGTGCATTAGGTGGTGGTGTTCCACTTCCTGTAAAAAATGCCTTACAGTATTTTAATGATGAGTTGAAACAATTTTTCACTTCAAACTAGAACATTATGAAAGCATATATAGATAATATTGGGTACGAATTTAATGAAGGTGAAACCATCTTAGATTTTGTTAGAAGAATTGAAAAGGATAAAAACGCAATTCCTACAATGTGCCAAGATGATAGATTGGAAAATTTTGGTTCATGTAGAGTTTGTTCTGTAGAAGTTGCTCGTGAAAAAGATGGGCCAACAAAAACAATGGCATCTTGTCATACACCTATTTCAGAAGGTTTATATATTTATCATAATACTGAAAGTCTAAAAAAGCTTCGAAAAAATATCGTAGAGTTAGTTTTATCAGATTATCCTTCTGATAAAGTTTTTCCTTCCGAAGGAAAAAAAGCTACGCCTTTTCAAGAAACAATTGCTCAAATTGGAATACCAAATGTTAGATATCCTGAAGGAAAAAATCATTTAGATATTGAGCCAGATAGAGCGCATCCATATATAAAATCAGATTTATCACAATGTATTAATTGCTTTCGTTGTGTAAGAGCCTGTGAAGAAATTCAAGGAGAAATGATTTTAGGTATGAGTGGTCGTGGTTTTGCTACAAATATTATTAAAGGTTTTGATACTTCTTTTAATGAATCTGCTTGTGTTTCTTGTGGTGCGTGTGTTCAAACCTGCCCAACTGAAGCTCTCACAGATAAATATGAGACTAAAACGCTAATAGCTGATAAAACTGTAAGAACTACTTGTACCTATTGTGGTGTTGGTTGCCAGTTAGATGTATCTGTAATTGATGGTGAAATAAAAGGAATTCAAGCTCCTGAAGATGCTGAAGTAAATGAAGGTCATACATGTTTAAAAGGGCGATTTGCATTTCAATTTTACAATCATCCTGATAGGTTACAAGAGCCAATGATTAAAAAGAATGGCAAATTTAAAACTGCTACTTGGGATGAAGCTTATGATTTTATTGCAACTAAATTAGTTGATATTAAAAATAAATATGGAGCAAATTCTATAGGTGGAATTTCATCTTCAAGAGCTACAAACGAAGAGAATTATTTAATGCAAAAAATGATTCGTGTTGCTGTTGGCACAAATAATATTGATGGTTGTGCGCGTGTTTGCCACGCTCCTACTGCGTTTGGAATGCAACAATCTTTCGGTACTGGAGCAGCTACAAACTCTATAGAAGATTTAAAACAAACCGATGCTATTTTCTTATTTGGTGCAAATCCGGTAAAAGGACATCCAGTAACTGGAGCTAAAATTAAGCAAGCTTTTATGAAAGGAGTTACATCAATTGTTGTAGACCCTATCAAAACAAAATTAGCAGAAATAGCACAATACCATTTACAAATTAGACCCGGTACTAATGTTGCTATTTTAAATATGATTGCCCATTATATTGTTAAAGAAGGATTGGTAAATAAATCATTTATTGAATCTTATACCGAAAAATATGAAGAATTTAAAAGTCATGTAATTGACCTAGACATGAATGAATTAGAAACACTTACAGGTGTTTCTAAAAAGTTGGTTAGAAAAGCTGCAATAGCATATGCATCCTCTAATAATGCAATGGAATTTCACGGTTTGGGTGTTACTGAACATTTTCAAGGAAGTAAAACTGTAATGTTACTTTCAAATTTAGCAATGATGACTGGTAATATTGGACGAAATGGAGTTGGATTAAATCCTTTACGCGGACAAAACAATGTTCAAGGAGCTGCAGATATGGGTGTTCAACCTCATCAAGGTGCAGGTTATTTAGATATTAACGACTCTGAAGTTCAACAGTATTATGCCAAAAAGTATGGTGTTGAAAAAATGCCAGAATTTGAAGGTTTAAAAATTCCTGAAATGTTGGATGCTGCAATTGATGGAAAGCTAAAGGCTTTATACATTATGGGTGAAGATACTATAATGACTGACCCAAACACCAATCATAGTATTAAAGCATTTGAACAATTAGAATTGATTGTGGTTCAGGAATTATTTATGACTGCAACTTCTGAAATGGCAGATGTAATACTCCCAGCTTCTTCATATTTTGAAAAAAATGGAACATTCACCAATGGAGAGAGAAGAGTTCAACGTGTAAATAAAGTGGTTGAACCAATAGGAAACACAAAACCTGATGGACAAATTATTATTGATATTATGCACAAATTAGGTTACAACCAACCAACTGGTTTAACTTATGATGCATCTAAAGTGATTGAAGAAATTTCTGATGTAATTCCGTTTATGAAAGGTTTATCTTGGGAACGTTTAGGTGAAAATGGTTTACAATGGCCTATAAAAGAAGATGGAACTGACACAAAAATGCTTCATATTGATGGTGAATTTAAGAAAGGTATTGGAACATTTCATCATTTTAATTTTGAAGAAACTCCTGAAATTATTTCTCATGGGAAAAAATTTCCTTTTATATTAACAACTGGACGTGAATTAGAACACTATAATTCAGGTACAATGACTAGAAGAACAGATAACCAAACAATTTTATCTAAAGATGTTTTAGAAGTTCATCCAAGAGATGCAAAATCAAAAGGAGTTAAAGATAACGAAACTGTCCGAATTTTTTCAGACAGAGGAAATGTTAACATTCCAATAAAGTACTCTAAAAACGTTAAAAGAGGGATTTTAAGAACAACTTTTCATCAACCTGAAGTTTTTATTAACATCATAACAGGAAGTGTTGGAGACAAAGAAACAATGACTCCA
>Ga0209345_10004924_pt1 | contig 12633 bp, 8 predicted proteins | sample Cruoilmetagenom7_FD_187294 | JGI IMG/M metagenome (GOLD analysis project Ga0209345, IMG submission 187294) | Oil polluted marine microbial communities from Coal Oil Point, Santa Barbara, California, USA - Sample 7 (SPAdes) (version 2) | ecosystem: Environmental > Aquatic > Marine > Oil seeps ...
AAGCGACGATTGGATTGTCGAACGCGACATTTGGGTTGTCGAATGCAATGATCGGGCTGTCAAAGGAATCGAATCCAAGCTCGGTGTTCATCAACGAGGAATACACCGGGCCTCCCTCATTGGATCCGTTTCCGAAGTAAGTAAACCGGAGCATGCCAGAGCCGTTGTCGACAACGACGATGACCATGCCAGCATCAGTGATCGATGTCCCAGGCGCGAGCTCCACGGTGGTTACCAGTTCGTTGGGGATGAGCCCGGTCTCTCCCACCAGTCCATTTGGAGTAACCGTGAAAATATCGGGTAGATTGGTCTGGTTGTCGATCGCTGAAACGAGCAGGTCGCCGGGGTTGGGGATCGGCTGAGCCGACAAACCATCCGCAATGAGTGGAATGCACAGCAATTGAATGAAGGTGCGAGTGGTTTGTCGGCTCAACATATCGAATCTCCTCTTCAACGAACCGGGATGGCTCGGGGTCCACCCGTATGGCCGTGGGATGATGTTGATTTGACATGTATTTTGAAATTTTCTTTGGCCTCTGAGTCACCAAGGACATTCTTCATTGCGACCAAGAGGTCGGGTTTGTATACTGAAACACCATGCAATGGGAAACCACCACCATCTTGCTCGAGCAACTCAAGAACTCCGAACATGATGCGTGGCAACGTTTTACGGATAGATACCGCGAACCGCTGCTTCGGTTTGCTGGACGATTTGGATTATCGGACGCACAAGCTGAGGACGCTGCCCAAGACGCGATGATGCAGTTTCTTCAGGGATACAGGGAGGGCCGATACGACAGGCAAAAAGGAAGGCTGGGGAGTTGGTTGTTCGCGCTGATGTACCAATCGATCCGCTCGCATCGTCGCGATGGTGCACGCTTTCCAAAGCAATCACCCAACCCAACACATCGAACAACCTTCTTCTCTGCACTCCCCAGCGACGATGAAGCACGCGACGAATGGGAACTGGAATGGGATCGGCACGCGATCAACCGGTGCATGTCACAGCTTCGAGGGGAGGTCAACCCCACCCACTACCGCGTGTTTGAGCTCATGACTCTCCGGCGGGTTCCCGCGACGGAGGTCGCGGAGCAGGTTGGGCTCTCGCGTGATGCGGTGTACCAAGCACGCTACCGAGTGCTTAAACGGCTCGAAGAACTTCGAACTGATTTCGACGGCGTCGAGGTCGCATCATGAAAGACCATTTGACAATCGGCGATCTTGAGCGGCTTCGTTCAGGCGAAGACTCCACCCAATCAGGCGGCGGACTCACACTCGATCAGATACGAGAACATCTCAAATCATGCGCCCAATGCCAAAGGATGAATGCCGAACTCATATCGCTTGATTCGTTGGTGGACCGGGTGCGTGAGGTTTCAAAGCAATCGGACCCATCTTTGAATCAGCCACTGCATATTGATGGCTTCGAGATCTCGCACGAGATCCACCGCGGCGGGCAGGGGATTGTGTACAGTGCGACGCAACGCTCTACCGGACGATTGGTAGCGATCAAAGTCCTTCTCAAAGGTGCTCTTGCTACGCAGGGACAGCAGATGCGGTTCGATCGTGAGATCGACCTCGCATCTCGGATCAATCATCCCAATGTGGTGTCGATCATCGATCGGGGGGTGACCGATGACGGCCGAGGATACCTCGCGATGGAGTTGATCGAGGGGCCGACGCTTGATGGTTTTCTCAGCGAACAGAAGCTTTCCATCGAAGACCGATTGAGACTTTTTTTGCAGATCTGTGATGGTGTCAGCGCCGCTCATCAGCGCGGGGTGATGCACCGGGACCTCAAGCCATCCAATATCCTGATCGACCAATCCCATCATCCCCGAATACTGGATTTCGGGCTCGCGAAAGATCAACTGAACGAAACCGCAACCATGATCCGCACGATGGAGGGGGAGTTCATGGGGACGCTCGCGTACGCATCCCCCGAGCAACTCCGCGGGGACCCAACCCAGATTGATTTGCGGACTGATATCTACACCCTCGGCGCGTTGTTGTACGAGATGCTGACCGCTGCGCTCCCGCACGAGATGTCTGGATCGATCGAATCGGTCGTTCAACGCGTCGTGGAGCACACGCCAAAGTCACCGAGCTTGATCAATACGAAGCTCGATCACGATCTGGATATTGTTCTACTGCACGCGCTCGATCATGATCCCGCTCGACGGTATCAAACCGTCGATGCGTTTGCCGCCGATGTCCGTGCTTTTCTGGAGCATCAACCAATCGAAGCACGGCGTGCAAGCACGGCGTACCAGATCCGAAAGTTTGCGTGTAGACATAAAGCCGGTGTCGCGGTTGGTGGAGTGCTGCTGCTCGGAATGATGGGAACGATGACGGCGTTGTCGGTTGGAATCGTGCGCACGCGCGCGGCAAACGAGCTCGCTGAGCAGAGAAGGGTCGCCGCGGAGATTGAGTTGGATAAGCAATCGCGGATCAGTGTTTTCTTCCGGGACCTACTCTCTGAGGTGGACCCAGGTCAGAGCGGCCCGGATATGCGTGTACTGGAACTGCTTGATGTCGCATCAGGTGAAGTTGAAGAACGATTCACCGAATACCCGGAACTGCGCGCATCGATCCAGAGCACCATCGGCGAAACATATACACGCCTCGGAAGCTACGAGATCGCTGAACAACAGTTGCTCGATGCCATCGTCGCGATGGAATCGCTCGATGAAATCCCGACTTATACACTCGCCTCGACGCTCGTGGTGCTCGCTCAGGTCCAGACTGCAACGACCCGACTTGATGAAGCAGAAGCCACTCTTGAGAAGGCACAGGTGCTTGTCGAAAGCCACCCCACATCGGCTGAATCTACTGTGGCGATGGAACTGATTTCGCAACTCAACCACCAACGCGGAGCATTGTCGTACGAACGAGGTGACTTTGAAGGCTCACTTGCTTTATACGATCGGGCAATCACGATGCTCGCTGAGAACAACGAACCATGGCGGATGCGAGTTCGGTCACAGGTGCTGACCGGGATGGGGGTCTCACTCAAGCGGCTCGAACGATTCGAAGAATCACTCGACGCATACAACCGGGCGCTTGTATTGCTCGCAGAAGTAAGAGGCGAAAACCATCCCGACACACTCGCCTGCTTGAGCAACCGGGCTGAGGTGCTGAGCAACCTTGGTCGCAACGACGAAGCAAAGTCGCAACTGTTTGACCTCCTGCAACGACGCCAAATAGTCTTCGGGCCGACACATGAGCGTGTCGGGATTACGCTCAATAATCTGGCTGATCTGCTCCGCGCCGAGGGAGAGTATGAAGAGGCGAGTTCGCACTTCGATCGGGCAATCGAGGTCTTCCGCAAGAATCCCGGCGACCCCAGTCTTCGCTTGGCAATCACAATGCATAACGCGGGCGTGTTGTTTTTAGAACAAGAAAATTTGGAAAGAGCACGGTCGATGCTGGGCGATGCGGCAGCGATGACCTCAGAGGTCCTGCCCGAAAGGCATTGGATTCAAGCGCAGTTTCATGTGAAGTTTGCAGAATGCTTATTGATGCAGAATGAAACTGACAAAGCCGAAAGAATATTGATTGAAGCACGCCCAAAGCTGATCGATTCACTTGGAGATGGTCATCGCCGTGTTGAACATCTTGACGCATTGCTTCGCCAGATTCACCATACCGATGGCGAATGACCGAAGCTTTCGGACGGAGTGTGTTCAAACATATAGCATTCAGTCTCTCAAGAGTCACCTAGATTTAAGCAGAAACCCCGCCCTCCGGGGGGTCAAATCCTCTTCAAATCCAACGATGATCAGTCATCATTCTGATCGATTCGTTTTTGCCCTCTCGATTGTGTAGCAACGCAGTGCAAGTCATCAATCTTGTGTGTGCTACTCGCTCCTGAGCGAATAGCACACACGGATAGACATCATCCGCAATGTTATGGACAACCCTGCATGAACAAAGCGAGGAAGGCGCTGACATCGAGGAAGTTGAACTGGCCATCGCCATTCATATCCGCCGACGGATCCAAGCTCCCGAACGAGGCGAGGAATGCACTCATATCGAGGAAGTTGAGTTGGCCTTCTCCAGTGAAGTCCGCTTGGCAAATCACCGTCTTAGGAAGTGTGGTTGAATCGACGAACGGGAATTTCACATATTCGATCAACGCGTCGCGCTGGGATGAATCCATTGCGAGCACTGCGTCCCGTGCCGCGGCTCCCTCGCCAGCGTGCCAGAGGATTGCTTCGAGCAGTGAGCGTGCCCGGCCATCGTGCAGATAGTTCGGCTGGGCGGGAGTCCCGTTGGGGTCGAACGCATCGGTCGGGGTCCCGAGGACATGCCCGACATATCCGATTGCCCACAGCGGAGGAGTACGCCATTCGCGTCCGCTTGCTTCGAACTCCGGACGATTGTCTGCGAGATCCTCGCCCATGTCGTGGAGAAGAAGGTCGGTGAACGGCTGGATGACCAAATCACGGTACGGCATGAAATCTGCATCGGATGCGGTACGCATCGCGGGGCGGTGGCACGAAATGCAACCCGCGGTTTCAAAGAGCACCTTTCCTTGCTGCGCGACTGGATCGAGGTAGTTCTCGCGAGGAGGAACCGCCAATCCGCGAAGGTACGAGACCATCGAGTCGAGCGTTACCGAGTCGATCTCCATCGGTCCATCTCCGGCCACATCGCTCGGCATCCCCATGTCGTGCGCGAACGCTGACGCGGCTTGTTGCCGCAGGTCTGGATTCGATGCTTTCCATCCGAAGCGTCCCATCGCCGTTCCACCGTTGGTGTAATCATCGACCATGTTTACTCGACCGGAAATGCCATCGCCGTCGGCGTCGTGCTCGTCCGCCCATGCGATGATCTCTGAATCGTCGATCGCTTCAAGCAGACCAAGACCCACGAGCATCGGAGCGACGCGGACTGACAGCTCAGCCTCGCCGTTGTAAGGTCCGCCTTGGGCACTTGCTGCGGATTCTCCCGGGATGTTTGTTCCGAACTCGCCATACAACAGCTCGGTGAACTCGAAACTGGGCTTGCGGAGCTCGTAAGGCGTCCCGTCGTCGAATGTGCCGTGGACGATCTCCCAGTTGATCGACGCCTTACCTTCGGGGGTTGCTCCCGGGACAGCTTTGAGGTCGAGCTGATCGCCGTACAGAGGGTGGGGTTGCGATGCCCCACCTGATTCACTTGGGATGCTCAACCGGACGACATAGTTGTCGAGCGGATCAGCGATCGTTTCGGGAGCTCGGCCGCGCCCGTCGAGCATGTGACATTCGATGCACGAGTTATTGGTATACAGAGGACCGAGGTAGTCAGGATTAAAGACCGGGCTCGCACCCATGTTAAACCCGACCGGACCACCATTGCAGTCGAATGTGGTCGGAGGATTGAAGAGCAACCCGTCGTCCCATCTCGTTTCGAACACCACTTTGCCCTCCATGAACTCGCCGAGTTCCTGTGGTGGCAGGTTGAGTGCGTGCTGGTTGAACGCGAACTGCTTGACGGTCACAACCGGGGTCGATGCTTCACCCGCGGCATACGCGTATGGGTGCTGCGATTCCTGCTGCAATCGGCCGTCCCCGATGTAGTAATAGATGAACTCGCTGTAGTAGGTTTGCGATGCCAAGATCGTAAACTCGATATCGACCCGTTGGCCGTAGATCAAATCTCCGATCGTCGAAGTGAAAAAGTTCCCGCTCGCGTCCATCCGCTTGCTGAGCGCGGAAATGTTTCGGTCACAGAATCCGACATCGCCGGCTTGGTTGTACCACTTGATATCCACACCCGCGACAGGCATACTGTCTGCCGTTGTGAGCTCGAAATCGAGCCGATTGCCATAATCGATGATTGTCAGATCGAATGTTCTCCCGACATCGTACCCCTGCGGGTAGTGATCGAACCGCCACTCGTTCTCGTGCCGATCTCGGAATCGGATTCCCGCAACGGTCTCGATCGGATAATCCGGAGCGGCTGGAGCCGCTTCACCAAGGGTCCGCTCGAACCACGCACTATCCACGGGCTCGATCCCAACGGTGGTGACAAACTCATACGAAACATGGTCACCCGCAGCGACCCCAGGAATGGTTCGTCCCCAAATGAACCCACCCAGATTCGACATCGATGCGGTCTGCATTGGTCCATCACCGATCCGGTAGCGCAGGTCAACACTGTTTACGCCGGGAAGCGGCGACGCAGGTGCCCCGGTTTCGAGCAGGACCGACCACTGCCCGTTGTCCTCGACCACATCGTGACGGAACGAACGCGAGTGTGGCAATCCGCCTGCCCCAAAGTCACCCGGATCGATGTCATCGTCTTTGTCATCATCGTCGTCATCTCCACCACCACCATCGCCCGCTCTGCTGAACGCTGTGCATCCTTCTTCAAGAGTGAAAGTGTGCGCCGGGAACTCGTACTGCCCAGGTATCTGGATGACAAGGTGGAAGCTGAACTGCGACCCGGCTGTAAGGCCATTGAATGTCGCGGTGTAGTTCCCCGCTCCGTCGTTGGTCATGAAGTAACCACCACCCGGTGGGGTGGGATAGATCAGCACGGCCGTAGCAGTCGGTGTCGCTGCCACCGAAACAGTTACAGAAGATCCGTTAAAGCAAACCTCTCCCGAATAACCAGGAGCCCCAGTCTGAGCTGAAGCGGTCGCAGAAACGAGCATCGCTCCGATAAGTACGAGCAAAGTGCGGAACATGGAACTATCTCCTTTGGATGCACCGATCAGGCGGTCGGGCTCACATTTGCAATACACGGTGAACACCAAATCAAGTGCTCGACTCGCACGAGAGTAACAGTTACATCTTGCAATTGCAACCTCTGTGCGAAAATCCTGTTTTTTGAGATGAACTCAACCGGAGCGTGACTATTTTATGGCACTCAGTCTCTCGAGGATTACCTCGTTTTTCGCAGAAACCTCGCCTTCTAGGGTCTAAAAACCTATCTGCACTCTGGATTACCTATGAATGCGACTCAAACAGCCCCTCGTACCGCTCTTGATCAAAGCGACATAGCTCCTCTGAATCGGCGTGGGTTGTTAAACTGGGTCGAGATTGAGCAAAACCGCCTCTCCCGAGGTCCCGAGGCGCCAGCGCGGTCGACCAAGAGATTGTAATCTCTCTTCTGCCCCACTGCTCGTACAGCGTTTGGAGAATGAGTTGATGATCGAGAGAACAAGTAATGCATTCATGTCGGTGGCACGGGGAGACGCGCTTGCTGATCTGGTCTTTGTCAATGGACGAGTTGTCAATGTGTTCACCCGAAAGATCGAACAAGTTTCGGTTGGGGTGTTTAGAGGACGGATATCTGGTGTGGGGACCGAACAGATCGATGCTGCTGAAACGATCGATCTCGGTGGGCGATACCTCGCTCCGGGTTTGATCGATGCGCACATGCATGTCGAGTCAACGATGATGATGCCTCGCGAGTTCGTATCCGTCGCGGCTCCGCACGGGACAACTGGCGTGGTGTTTGATCCCCACGAGATTGCCAATGTGCTCGGGATGCCAGGGATCAAGCTGATCATGGACGCGAGTGTTGGCCTCCCGATGAACATCATGCTCGCGGCTCCGTCCTGTGTGCCTTCATCAATGTTTGAGAACTCGGGCGCTCGATTGGAAGCGGAGGATCTTGAACCGATGTTTGACGATCCGCGCGTCGTTGCACTCGCGGAGATGATGAACTTCCCCGGCGTGTTTCTTGGGGACGAGTCCGTGCTCGCTAAAGTGCGGCTCGGTCTCGATCGCGCGATCGTTGACGGGCACTGCCCCGGGCTCTCTGGACCGGCGCTGGGCGCGTATGTCGCGTCGGGCGTGAGCTCGGATCATGAATGCACTACGGCACACGAAGCGATCGAGAAGATCGGGATGGGGATGCGTGTCTTTCTCCGCGAAGGGAGCGCGGCGCGGAATCTTGAAGCTCTGATTCCCGCGGTGAATGCCCAGAACGCGTCGCGGTTCTGCTTCTGCACTGATGATCGTCATCCAGGCGACCTGCACCGTGAGGGGCATATCGATCATGTGGTGCGCAAAGCGATCCGCTTGGGTCTTGATCCGCTGACCGCCCTGTCCATGGCATCGCTCCATGCCGCGGATCACTATCGAAGGAACGATATCGGAGCGATCGCTCCTGGACGACAGGCGGATCTGATTGTGTTTGATGATCTTGCGGATATCCGTCCGTCCTCTGTGTACCACTGTGGAGAACTCATTGCAAGCGATGGCGAGCTGGTGGACGGAGCGGTCAGTGCGCCTGCAGCGGTTGATGATTCGTGCAGCAGGGGATCCGTGAAACTGCCCTCTGGGTTTGGCGCAGCATCATTCCGGATCCCAGCTGGTGATTCGGCCGGAGGAAAGATCCGCGTGATTGAATCAGATCCTCATCAGCTGGTGACAGGCGAGATTCACATGGAGCCGAGGATTGAAGCCGGGAACATGGTCTCCGATCCATCGCGCGATCTTCTCAAGCTTTCCGTCATCGCTCGCCACGGCGTGACCAACGGGATCGGTCTCGGATTCGTGACAGGATTCGGATTCCCAAATGGTGCGCTGGCAAGCACGGTCGGGCATGATGCGCACAACCTTGCTGTTGTTGGGACCAACGATTCCGACATGGCGATCGCGGCGCAAGTTCTCGAAGACGCCGGAGGCGGTCAGTGCGTCGTTCGGGATGGAGAGGTGCTTGGATTACTACCACTCCCGATCGCTGGGTTGATTTCTGATCGAGCAGCGATGCGTGTGATCGAACAACAGGACGCTTTGCTCGCGGCTGTGCGGATGATGGGGTGTCCGATTGAAGATCCATTTATGCCGCTGAGCTTTCTGCCGCTCCCTGTGATTCCGAAGCTGAAGCTGACGGATATGGGACTGGTCGATGTCGGGCAGCAACGGATCGTACCGCTCAAAGTGGATTGTTGACAGGGTAAGTCAAAGAGCGGGAGATAGCCGCATGAACGCAATGTGCTTAGACACATGAAATTAACTCTCAGTATATTCGCATTGACTAAACCATTTGCTCAATACCCCCGCAGCACATGGCGTGTGCGATGAGAATAGTTCGGCATCAAGATCCATCTGCCAAGTAACAGGTTCTCCTACCGACAAATATTGCGGCACGACGAAATGGGGCCCAAGCCAGGCGGTCTATCGATACTGAGGTTGTCATTACAAAAACTCGAAAGATGAAATCGATTTCATCCGAAGTTCACAGTCGGCTCATGCTGTAGCAGATAATCAGTGGAATGTATGAATCTGTTTTAGCAACAACCAACCCTCCAGACATTACTGACCGAGCAAAGCTCGCCTCGGGATTCCTTGCGATCCGCTCGGCGACATTGCAGCTTATCTCTCCGTTGACAATCGAGGACATGGCGGTTCAGTCGATGCCCGACGCTAGCCCGGTGAAGTGGCACGCGGCACACACATCGTGGTTTTTCGATTATTTCGTGCTGCGACGCTTTGGACTCGATTGGTCAAAGCCTGTTGACACATACGACCTGCTTTTCAACTCCTATTACAACACTATCGGTCCGCAGCACTGTCGAGCCCGGCGCGGCGTTATGTCACACCCCTCTCTTGACGATGTGTTGCAATACCGCGCCGCTGTTGATGACGCGATCAGCCGCCTGCTCGAAAATAGTGTTCCTCTAGAGGCGATTGAGGCTCTTGAAATCGGGATGCAGCACGAAATGCAGCACCAAGAGCTCATCCTTACCGATATCAAACACGCCCTCTCATCGAATCCTCTTCTGCCCGCGCCGTACGCGCATGAGCGAAATACGCCCTCTCCATGCATTGAACAGCCGTTGACGGAGTGGTGGACATGCCAAGCGGGAATCAGGCGAATCGGGTCGGATGCCGACTCAGAGTTTGCCTTTGATAACGAACGCCCGCGTCATCGTGTCTTTGTCGAGGCGTTCAAGATATCGAAGCGTACGGTGACGAACGGCGAGTTCCGTGCCTTTATAGAGGATGGCGGATACGAACGCCCCGAGTTGTGGCTTTCGCTAGGCTGGGCGTCGGTGCAAGAGAACGGCTGGCGCTGTCCGTTGTACTGGTATCAGGATGACTCCGTCTGGCGCGAATATACCCTGCACCGAGGCGCCGGTGAGCTCCACGACAATGATCCCGTGTGTCATGTGTCCTACTACGAAGCGGATGCGTACGCGAGATGGGCGGACGCGCGTCTCCCGACCGAAGCAGAGTGGGAAACCGCAGCGGCCGATCTCCCGTCCGATGGCGTGGTCGCGGATGAATACCGCTACCACCCAGCCCCGGTCGATCCGAGAGAGCCGCACCCGTCACGCTTTTTCGGAGATGTATGGGAATGGACATCGTCAAGCTACGCGCCATACCCAGGGTACAACCCACCGGCGGGTGCGCTCGGAGAGTACAACGGCAAGTTCATGTGCAATCAGTATGTCTTAAAGGGCGGATCCTGCGCTACGCCACGACCGCAGGTCCGGCTGACATACCGTAACTTTTTCCCGCCGAATGCGCGTTGGCAGTTCGCTGGTATCCGGCTCGCGCGTTCCGTGTCTACCGATGCGGGTGTAACACGAAGCGATCCAGCATGTGCTGATACGCTGGCGGGCCCGACGCCCCCTTCTCCAAATGTGCACGATCGCGCCATGGCGCGCGAGTGTGCGATCACGCTTAGCGAGCGTCCAAAGCGGCTCCCCACGAGATTCCTCTACGACGAAAAGGGTTCAGAACTTTTCGAGCGTATTACGGAGCTCCCCGAATATTCGCTCACCCGTGATGAGGAAGCGGTCTACGAGCAACATATTGACGAGATTGCCGAAGCGATCGGAAGCGGTGCGTGGATCATCGAGCTTGGTGTCGGTGATGGCCGAAAGACACGGCGACTCCTCGCATCTTTGAAAGAACCCGCGGGGTATACCTCGCTCGACATATCGTCTCATGCGTTGTCGGCATCCACAGCGATGCTCTCGCAACATTTCCCGGAGCTTGATATAAGACCAATCATGGCGGATTTCGCGAACGATGTTGACATATCAGATATTCCGTCAGGTGTCAGGCGGGTCGCGTTTTTTCCTGGATCAACAATAGGCAACTTTGATGCCGACGAGAGTCGTCGGCTCATGCGACGCATCGCCCAGTGGGTAGGGCCGACAGGCGGCTTGCTTCTCGGCGCAGATCTCGTCCGGTCCGAGGACGAACTCGTTCGTGCATACAGCGACCCGACTGGCATAACGGCCGAGTTCAACCTCAACCTGCTGGACCACCTGAATCGGGAGGCGGGCGCGGACTTCGACCGAAGTCTTTGGAGACATCGGGCTCAGTGGGCCAGCAAGCGATCCCGTATGGAATCCCACCTTGTGAGCTTGCAACCGCAGCGCATAAAAATTGGCGATCAAGCATTCGAGTTCGACACGAATGAAGAAATTTTGACTGAGGTCTCCGTGAAGTACACTGTGGAATCTCTATGTTCCGCAGCCCAGCCGTTCGTATGCCGAGACACGTGGGTCGACCCGTGCCGTCGGTTCGTTGTCGCATATATGGAGGTTCCAGCGTCACATGTCTGAATCACACACCCCTCGTCTTCGTGCACTCTTTTTGAACTGCACGCTCAAACCTTCACCGAACATGTCTCATACCGACGGACTCATCTTCGCAGCCAAGCACATCATGGAGGCGAACGGCGTGGAAGTCGAGGCGATCCGCCCTGTTGACTACGACATCGCTCCCGGTGTGAAACCGGATATGAAAGAAGAGGGGTTCGACACCGATGAGTGGCCCACAATCTTCAAGCGAGTCGAGGCTGCGGATATCCTGATCATCACCACGCCGATTTGGCTCGGCGACATGTCGTCCGTCTGCGTTCGTGTCATCGAACGTCTCTACGCCCACAGCGGGCAGACCAACGCAAAGGGGCAGTACATCTATTACGGCAAGGTCGGGGGCTGCCTCATCACAGGCAACGAAGACGGCGGCAAGCACTGCGCCCGGTCAATTCTCTATGCGCTCTTGCACTTGGGGTGTGTCATACCACCACAGGCGGACGCTTATTGGCTCGGGGAAGCGGGACCCGGAGATTCGTACCGCACCGACGGATCGCCGGGGCCGGACAACGAGTTCACCAACAAACTCACGACAGTTATGACATGGAATCTGATCCACCTCGCCCGAATACTGAAAAACTCGGGTGGCATTCCGGTCGAAGGCAACTCAATGGATGCTTGGAAGGCGGGTGAAAGGTTCGGTCACCCGGGTCCCGATGCGATACGGAAACTCACGGGCGGTCCGAGCATTAAGTAAACGACGCATGCCCGACTCAGTGACGGATTTATTCCTCCCTGTCGTAATGAACCATACTGAGCAGCCGGCTTTCGTACAAGGTTGGGCCGTGTCCGGCGATTCTGGGGTGGATGAGGATTATGTACTCGTCGATCAGTCCCAGCCGGTCCAGTTCGGTTGCGAGTTTTCCGCTACCGAGGAGCTTACCGTCCGGTGTTGCGTCTTGGGCTTCTGCACGCCGCGGCACGCAGGTCTCCCCTGATCTGATGGCTGTTGATCCACAGAAAGTCGTTTCGAGTCGCCGACACCACATACTTCGGTTTGGCTTCCAATTTTACCGCCTATTCCCGCGCCGCAGGCGGCGCCTCCGTGTCACCTCACGCGACTGCCGGCCAAT
>Ga0209345_10004927_pt1 | contig 12631 bp, 15 predicted proteins | sample Cruoilmetagenom7_FD_187294 | JGI IMG/M metagenome (GOLD analysis project Ga0209345, IMG submission 187294) | Oil polluted marine microbial communities from Coal Oil Point, Santa Barbara, California, USA - Sample 7 (SPAdes) (version 2) | ecosystem: Environmental > Aquatic > Marine > Oil seeps ...
CGCTGGTGGGCGAGGTGCCCGCCGGGATGGAACAGGTTATGTTCGGCATGGGCTGTTTCTGGGGGGTGGAACGGATTTTCTGGCAGCTTGAAGGCGTCTGGCTGACCCGTGTAGGTTATGCAGCCGGATATACCGAAAACCCAACCTATGATGAGGTTTGTTCAGGCCAGACCGGACATAATGAGGTTGTGCATGTGATCTTTGACCCGGCCGTGATTTTTTTTGACGCCTTGCTGAAAGTTTTTTGGGAGGGGCATGATCCCACCCAAGGCATGCGCCAGGGCAACGACATGGGAACGCAGTATCGCTCGGGAATTTACACCTATAGTACGGAGCAACTGGCGGCAGCCAAGGCCAGCCTTGCCCTTGTCGCGCCGCGATTTGCGGATGCTGGGTTTGGTCCTGTCACAACCGAGATCGCGCAAGCGCCGGATTTCTTTCATGCCGAGGATTATCACCAGCAATATCTGGCCAAAAACCCGGCCGGTTATTGTGGGCTGGGTGGCACCGGTGTGAGCTGCCCGATTGGAACCACTGCGGTTTGATCGCTCCTTGACCGCCACAACCACGCGCTTTACCCGGTGAGCCTGCACAACGGGATTTGCGAAATGACCACTTTTACAGCTTTAACGACACTTTCGGGCCGCGGCTCAGCCGAGGCTTTGGGCGAGGCGTTGGAACGCCTGAGCCCTGAACCAATGGGCGTTGGGGTGTTTGAGATCGAAGACGGGTCCGGAATGTGGGAAATTGGCGGGTATTTCGTTGAGCGGCCCGGCACAGCTGGGCTGGCGCTGTTGGCAAGCGCCTTTAAGGCGCGCCCCTTTGTGGTTTCCGAGGTGCCGGACCGTGACTGGGTTGCCCATGTTCAGCGCCAACTACCGCCCGTCGATGCCGGGCGCTTTTTTGTTTATGGCGGTCATGACGCCGACAAGGTCCCGGCAGGTCGGGTTGCGCTGTTGATTGAGGCCGCGATGGCATTCGGAACCGGCCACCACGGAACGACGCTGGGCTGCCTGCTGGCGTTGGATCGACTGATAAAAGACGGATCCTCGCCGCGCAATGTCGCCGACATCGGTTGCGGTACAGCCGTGCTGGCGATGGCTGCGGCGTCGGTTTTCCCTTGCTCAGTTCTGGCCAGTGACATTGATGAGGTCGCGGTTGAAGTTGCCCGCACCAATATAGCGGCAAACGGTTTGCAGGGGCGTGTGGATTGTGTCGAAGCAACTGGCTTTGAGCATCCAGATATCGCAGCGCGCGCGCCGTTTGACCTGATTTTTGCAAATATACTGAAGGGCCCGCTGATTGATCTGGCCCCGGCAATGTCCAAAGCGACAGTTTCGGGCGGAATTACAATTTTGTCGGGGCTGTTGAATGAGCAGGCCAACGAAATTGTCGCGGTCTATCGCGAAAACGGATACAATCTGTCGCGCCGAGACGAGATTGTTGACTGGACGACGTTAACTTTGGTTAAAACTGAGGCATAGGTAGGCGGATTCCGGCCAACCCGCCACAGTTGCCTTAGTGATGCCACATTTGACCAGATATTTTATCCATGTGGCGGGGCTAATATTCGAGGCTGACATGGCAGATATTAAGCAAATGCAATTCGGAATGCGTCTGAAGCAGATTGATCGTAATCACCGTCAATTGGCCAAGGGTTATGTGACCTCCATTAACCATGATGGGTTGATTATTGCACGGCCACACCAACGGGCCTCACGCGCGCCCCTGCGCGCAATATTCCTGTGCCTGTTGGCGCTGATGCTGTTCAAGGGCTTCCTGTTCGCACAACTTGGCGAAACTGCCTATGACGCGCGTATGGCGCAGCTTGGCAGTGGCACGATGTTTGAAAAAGCGGGTGCTTATGTAATGACGCCTGATCCGGCGACAGTCTGGATTGCGGCGCGCATCGGCACCTACCTCTGAAACCAAGAGACATAGTTAACATCCGGGCCAACGGCATTTCCTCCAGACCGCAGGTTCCAAGACTAAAAAGGCCGCGCAAATTGCGCGGCCTTTTGTCATTCACATCGTAGGGTAAATTCAGCCAGAGATGTCGGCGATATCGCCGCGGTTCAGACCGATGTCATCCAATTCGCGGTCAGTCAGTTTGCTGAGCGCGTTAAATGTTGCCCGGCGGTTGTTCCAACCGACAAACTTGGTGAAAAGAACAGACAGGCCAAAGCCAGTGCCTGCTGCGGTGGGGCGATATGTTTCGATGTTAGCCATGGTCGTCATTCCTTTGTTTGTGTTGACTTGAAATCTCTTATTACCGGGCAGATAGGCCCAGAAATGTTATCCGACAAGCGCTCATTCTGCATGTCTCTTATGTGATTTTTGCATATCGCACGATCTTTGCTAAGCGCCTGAAAGAACACGGTGATTTCCGTTGTCGAAATGTCGATTTCCGACCTTGGAATGACGATTTTGTGCCTTAATCCGACTGTCTCTGGCAAATTCATAATTCGATAACACGCCAAGATTATCTGGCGGATGTTCGCCTTTCGTGCTAATTCGGCAAAAAGGCAACAAGAGCAGGACAGTGAAATGCGTGTTTTGGGTATTGATCCCGGTTTGCGCAACCTTGGTTGGGGCGTGATCGACGTTTCCGGCGCGCGGATTTCCCATGTTGGAAATGGGGTTTGCAAATCTGATGGCGATGACCTGTCAGAGCGCCTGCTAAGCCTGTTCAATCAGCTTTCGGAAATTGTCACCCGGCTGGTGCCCGATACGGCCGCGGTCGAGCAGACCTTTGTGAACAAGGATGGCGCAGGCACACTGAAGCTGGGGCAGGCACGCGGGATCGCGATGTTGGTTCCGGCGCGGGCCGGGCTGAGCATTGGGGAATATGCCCCCAACACGGTCAAGAAATCCGTGGTCGGGGTCGGGCATGCGGACAAAAAGCAGGTCGAACATATGGTGCGCCTGCAATTGCCGGGCATTGAAATTCATGGGGCCGACGCCGCGGATGCACTGGCGATCGCCATTTGCCATTCGCACCACGCCCAATCGGCCGGGCGGCTTCAGGCAGCTATGGCAAAGGCGGGCGCATGATCGGCAAGCTGTCCGGGCGGATTGATTATCGGGGTGGCGATCATGTATTGGTCGATGTGCGCGGCGTTGGCTATATTGTCTATGTTTCGGACCGCACGATGGCCGCTTTGCCTGCCATTGGTCAGGCGGCGGCACTTTATACCGAATTGCTGGTACGCGAGGATAATTTGCAGTTGTTTGGCTTTACCAGCCTTGTCGAAAAGGAATGGCATCGCCTGTTGATGCGCGTTCAGGGGATTGGTGCCAAGGCCTCGATGGCGATACTTGGCACGCTTGGGCCAGACGGTGTGTCGCGTGCGATTGCGCTTGGTGACTGGAATTCGGTCAAGGCGGCACCGGGTGTCGGGCCGAAGATCGCGCAGCGGGTGGTAAATGAGCTTAAAGACAAGGCACCGGCCGTGATGGCAATGGGCACCTCCGGGCAGGCGAGCGTTCCTGAGGACGCGGTCGTTGAGGTTATCGAGCCCGCCGCGGCCCCGGTCGCCACGCCGCCAGTTAACAATAGCAGCGCCCAGGCCGAGGCGTTGTCCGCATTGCAAAACCTTGGCTACGCTCCGGGCGAAGCGGCGGGCGCGATTGCGCAGGCCTCGGGCGAGGCACCTGACGCGGATACCAGTTCGCTGATCCGCACCGCGTTGAACCTGCTGGCACCCAAGGGATAGATGATGGTTGAACCTGACCCCACATTGCGCCCCCAAGAACAGCCCCAGGATGAAGATCGCGCTATGCGTCCGCGGGTTCTGGATGATTTTATCGGGCAGGCGGCTGCGCGCGCAAACCTGAAGGTTTTTATCCAAAGCGCGGGCCAACGTGGCGAGGCAATGGACCACACGTTGTTCCACGGACCACCCGGCCTTGGCAAAACCACGCTGGCGCAAATTATGGCCCGCGAGTTGGGTGTGAATTTTCGCATGACGTCGGGGCCGGTTCTGGCGCGCGCCGGTGATCTGGCCGCGATCCTGACCAATCTGGAAGCACGCGATGTGCTGTTTATCGACGAAATTCACCGTCTGAACCCTGCAGTGGAAGAGGTGCTTTATCCGGCGCTGGAGGATTTTGAGCTGGATCTGGTGATCGGTGAAGGCCCGGCTGCGCGTACCGTGCGGATCGAATTGCAGCCCTTCACGCTGGTCGGTGCCACAACCCGGCTTGGGCTGCTGACGACGCCCTTGCGGGATCGTTTTGGCATTCCAACCCGGCTGGAGTTTTACTCGGTCGCCGAACTCAATGAGATCGTGACGCGCGGTGCCCGGCTGATGGATATTTCCGCCGACCCGGAAGGTGCTGTTGAGATTGCCAAGCGCGCCCGTGGAACCCCGCGGATCGCCGGGCGGTTGTTGCGCCGGGTGGTGGATTTTGCACTGGTCGAGGGGAACGGGCGGTTGACGCGCGAGATCGCAGACAGCGCATTGACGCGTCTGGGGGTGGATCATCTGGGGCTGGACAGCGCGGATCGCCGGTATCTGACGCTGATTGCGGAAAACTATGCAGGCGGGCCGGTCGGGATCGAAACGATGTCGGCGGCACTATCGGAAAGCCGTGATGCGCTGGAAGAGGTGATTGAGCCGTTCCTGTTGCAACAGGGATTGATCCAGCGCACGCCGCGCGGTCGCATGCTGGCGCAAAAAGCGTGGACGCACTTGGGAATGGCTGCGCCAAATACAGCAGGCGCTACGGATTTGTTTGGTGGGAAATAGACGGTTGTGAACAAAGTTGAAGATATAGATGTCGCAGATGTGACCCCTGAAACTGTGCAGGCGCTATTTTCCGCCGCCGACGGCACCTATCGGTTCGCTCGCTGGCAGCGCCCGATAGCAACGGTTGTGTTTGGCGTAGATGATGCCTCGCTTTCGGTGGTCAAAGGCGCGATTGAGGCCGTGGTGACGCTGGCCGGGCACCAATCGAGCGAAACCGATCCCGAGCTTGGGGCCAACCTGATGATATTTTTCCTGCGCGACTGGCAGGAACTGGCAGACATCCCGGACCTCGACCGGCTGATCCCAGAGGTGGCAGAGCTTTGTCAACGGCTGGCCGCACAGGACGCCAACCAATACCGGCAGTTTCGGTTTGAAGACAACGGCGCGATCCAAGCTTGCTTTTCGTTCATTCGCATTGGCGGCGCGTTGGCCGACACGCCTGCGTCTGACATAGCACTTGGTGAGGCGGTGCAGATGATCCTGCTTTGGGGTGAAGGCGCGTTTTCCAGCCAATCGCCGCTGGCGCTGTTGCCCGACAACAGGGGGGCCGTTTTGCGCCCGGAAATCGCGCAGATGATCCGGGTGGCCTATGATCCGGTGATGCCGGTATCGGCAAACGATGCCTCGCACGCCCTGCGCCTTTTTGCCCGTATCGGGACCAGCAAATGAGCCACCAGTTCGGCCTGCGCGTTTATTATGAAGATACCGACCTTGCGGGCATCGTCTATTACGCCAACTATCTGAAATTTATCGAACGCGCGCGCACCGAATTTGTCCGATCCCTGGGTATCGATCAGGTGGCGCTGAAGGCAGAGCACGGAATTGTATTTGCGGTGCGTCGTGTTGAGGCCGATTATCTTTCGCCGGCGCGCTTTGACGATGAACTGAGTGTCCAAACGCACGTCCGGAAAGTCACCGCCGCCCGGATCATTCTGCGCCAGTGCGTGAAGCGTGGCGATACCATGCTGTTTGATGCGATCGTGACGCTGGTTGCCCTGACAGACAGCGGCAAACCGACCCGCCTGCCAGCAAATATCCGCCGAATTTTGGCCTGACCGGCACAAAACATTGCCGATGACAGGCTTGTGTTGGCAATCGGGGTAAAACTCGGTTAACTTTTGTGCAAACGAGAGCCGGAAATCGGCCAGTCAACGAGCAGGTAATATGGAAACTGAAACTCTAGCCTTGGCGCGGGAGATCGACTTCTCCTTTTTGGCGCTGTTTTTGCGCGCGACATTCACAGTAAAACTGGTGTTACTGATGCTTCTTGTGGCCTCGGTTTGGTCTTGGGCGATCATCATACAAAAACACATCAACTATCGAAAAACCCGCGGTCAATCTTCGGACTTTGATCAGGCATTCTGGTCCGGCGAACCGCTGGACGAACTGTTCGATCAGGTCGGTAGTAGCCCGGGCGGACCCGCGGAAAAGATATTTGCAGCCGGGATGCTGGAATGGCGGCGCAGTCATCGACAGGATGGCGCGCTGATCGCCGGTGCGGGCGCGCGAATTGACCGGTCGATGGATGTGGCAATTGCCAAAGAATCTGAATCGCTGAACGGCGGCTTGTCGTTTCTGGCAACGGTCGGCTCGACAGCACCATTTGTCGGGCTGTTTGGCACCGTCTGGGGGATCAAGAACGCGTTCGAGGAAATCGCGATCCAGCAAAACACCAACCTTGCGGTCGTGGCCCCCGGCATTGCCGAGGCATTGCTGGCCACTGGTCTGGGCCTGTTGGCGGCGATCCCTGCGGTGATCTTTTACAACAAGTTGTCGGCGGACAGCGAGCGGATCGTGTCGGGGTATGAAGCGTTTGCAGACGAGTTCGCAACGATCCTTTCACGCCAGTTGGATAGCTGATCATGGGTGCGGGTGTCATGCAAAGCTCTGGTGGCGGTCGTCGTGGGCGTCGTCGTAAAAAAGCGAAAGTCATGTCAGAAATCAACATCACGCCGTTCGTGGACGTGATGCTGGTTTTGCTGATTATTTTCATGGTGGCAGCACCGCTGCTGACGGTTGGGGTGCCGGTGGAATTGCCCAAGACCGCCGCCGGTGCGCTGCCAAGCGAACAAGAAGAACCGCTGACGATCACGCTGACTGCCCAAGGCCAGATGCTAATCCAGAATACCGAAATTTCCGGCGAGGCGCTGATCCCCAAACTTACGGCGATTGCTGCCGAAAGATCCGACGACAAGGTGTTTCTGCGCGCAGACGGCTCAATCCCTTATGAACGGGTGATGCAGGTCATGGGCGCGCTTAACGCAGGTGGCTTTCGCAACATCGGGTTGGTGACGGATATTGGCGGTCCTGCGCTGGACGGGCGCGACGGGTAGGGCAACGCCGTGAACACGGGCACATATATCTCGGGTGGCACGCATGCAGCACTGATTGCATGGGCGTTGCTTGGCGGATTTTTCCTGAGCGCGGATGATCCGCTGCCGGTGCAGTCAACCGAGGTGTCCCTGCTGACAAGCGCCCAGTTTGCCGCCCTGTCTTTACCTGCGGCCGCCCCGGCGGTTTCTGACGCCGAACCAGTGCCCGCATTGCCGGACCCAGTGCCGGATACGGCACCAACACCGCCTGCAAATGATGATAATCCCGAGCGCGAACAACCCGAAACGGTTGTGCCCCCTGTGGCCGAGGCGACGCCGACGCCACCAGAATCCGCACCCGCACCCGATCCTGTAGAGCCGCCACAACCGCCCGTCCTGACGACGCCACCAGCGGATATTTCACCCGCCCCGTCGCCCGATCAGGAAGCAGCGGCACCTGCGCCTGCACCGCGGGTCGCGCCCGAAGCGGCGGCAAGACCAGAACCAGACACGGTCGTGGCTGATACGGTGAGCCCTGAAGTTTCCCCTGACGCATCGGCAGAAAACCCGGCTGAGGAAAAACCAGCAACGGCGCCCCAAGAGGCCGCAACCGAGATTGTAACCGAGGCCGAAAAGCCGACCACAGTGATGGCCGCATCCCAACGCCCGGTCACCCGCCCGGCGCGCCCGGCTGCTACAGAACCCCCGGCGACCAAACCACAAAGCGAAGCTATTGCTGCGGCGCTGGCTGCTGCGGCGACGCAAACGCCACCGACAAGATCCGCCCCCAGCGGCCCGCCGCTGACCGGCGGCGAGAAAGACGCGTTTCGTATCGCCGTCAGCACGTGCTGGAATGTCGATGTGGGATCGCGCGCAGCGGCGGTGACGGTTACGGTTGGTTTTTCGCTCGACAAGGGCGGCAAAGTCGTTGGCGGGTCAATAAAGATGCTGGGCGCAAAGGGCGGCGATGACGCCGCAGTTGGCACTGCTTTTGGTGCTGCACGCCGGGCAATTCTTCGCTGCCAGAAGTCTGGCTACAAATTGCCAAGTGACAAATATTCCCAATGGCAAGATATTGAAATGACGTTCAACCCCGACGGAATGAGGATGAAATGAAAACGATCCAAGCTCTGGGCCTCGCGCTCGCCCTGATCGGCCTGCCGAGCGTAACCTTTGCACAGCAAAGCTCTGGTCCTCTGCGCATTGAGATTACCGATGGGGTGATCGAACCGCTACCCTTCGCGGTGCCCGATTTTGTCGCCGAAACACCGGCAGCGCAGGAATTCGCGCAATCGATCGGCGCGGTGATTGCATCCGACCTTGCAGCGACTGGCCTGTTTCGGGAAATTCCCAAAGATGCGCATATCGCGCGCCCAACCAGTTTTGACAGCCCCGTGCAATATTCCGACTGGAAGGCGATTAATGCGCAGGCGCTTATCAAGGGCGCAGTAAGTGCCGGGGCGGACGGCAAGCTGGTTGTGAAATTCCGGGTTTTTGACGTGTTCGCCGATGCACAACTGGGCGATGGCCTGCAATTTGGCGGCTCGACCGGCAGTTGGCGGCGGATGGCCCATAAGGTTGCGGATGCGGTATACAGCCGGATCACCGGCGAGGGTGGCTATTTCGACAGCCGGGTTGTTTTCGTGTCCGAAAGTGGTCCTAAAAATAGCCGGCTGAAACGGCTGGCAATCATGGACTATGACGGGGCAAATGTGCAGTTTCTGACCGACAATTCGTCGATCGTGCTGGCGCCGCGCTTTTCGCCAACAGGGGATCGCGTGCTTTATACCAGCTATGAAAGCGGCTTTCCCCGCATCTACGTACTGGACGTAGGAACGGTCAAGCGCCGGGCGCTGGATGTTCAGGCCGAAGCAATGACCTTTGCTCCGCGTTTTGGGCCGGATGGGCGAATGGTGGTGTTTTCACTGTCCCAAGGTGGCAATACCGACATCTATAAGATGGATATCAATGGCCAGGGTGCCCAACGCCTGACCTCGACGCCCTCAATTGAAACCGCGCCCAGTTTTTCCCCTGATGGCAACCGGATCGTATTTGAAAGCGATCGCAGCGGCACCCCGCAGCTATATGTGATGAGCGCCAATGGTGGTGAGGCAACCCGGATCAGTTTCGGCAAAGGCCGCTATGGCACGCCGGTCTGGTCGCCGCGTGGCGATCTGATTGCGTTTACCAAGCAAGCCAACGGACGGTTCCACATCGGTGTCATGCGCGCTGATGGGGCTGAAGAGCGTCTGTTGACAGCCTCGTTTCTTGACGAGGGGCCGACGTGGTCGCCAAACGGACGCGTCATCATGTTCACCCGCGAAACGCAGGGTGCCTCTGGCATCCCGGCGCTTTATTCGGTTGATATATCGGGGCGAAACCTGCGCCGTGTACCAATAGATGGCGGTGCCTCTGATCCGGCATGGTCGCCGCTTCTGAAATGACCGATGCATTCCCAAAACCGGCACGAAATGTTACTGTGCCGGAATTCGAGCCAAAAACAACAATGGAAAAGCCAATGAAAATTTATAGCAAAGCGATAATTCTGGTGGCTGCACTGGCGCTGAGTGCGTGTTCAGGTGCCAATCGGTTCGGTCCCGGCGGTGCTGGCGGCATCGGCGGTGCGGATGGTTCTGTCAGCGATCCTGCGTCACCGGCCTATTTCCAGCAGACGATCGGTGATCGTGTCCTGTTTCCTGTAGATCAGGCAACACTGACGGCTGAAGGACGTGACCTTCTGATATTGCAGGCCAGATGGCTGATGGCCAATGGTGACTATTCGGCAATAATCGAGGGCCATGCGGATGAGCAGGGAACAAGGGCCTATAACCTTGCTCTTGGTGCCCGCCGTTCTAACGCGGTGCATGAATACCTGATCTCGCAGGGTGTTTCGCCCGCCCGGCTTAAGACGGTGACATTCGGCAAAGAACGCCCGATTTCGATTTGTTCGGTGGAGTCCTGCTATTCACAGAACCGGCGCGCGGTTACGGTGGTCGCGGCCGGTGGCACAAGCTAACGGAGGCTAACGATGGCGCGCATTTGGACCCTTATTCTATCGATGGCTGTCGCCGTGGCGATTGCGGCGCCGGCGCAGTCGCAATCGCGCGAACAGACGCTGGCCGATATCCGGCAGGAATTGACGGTTCTGTTCGTCGAAATGCAGCGCCTAAAGCGCAAACTTTCAACAACGGGCAGTGTTTCGGGAAATGTCAGTGGCGCCAGCACGCTGGAGCGTATTGATCTGATTGAAGCAGAGCTCGCGCGGCTGACCTCAAAAACCGAGCAGATGGAAAACCGGATCAGTCGGGTGGTTCAGGACGGAACCAACCGGATTGGCGATCTGGAGTTTCGGCTTGTCGAACTTGAGGGTGGCGATGTCAGCCAATTGGGCGAAACAACGACACTTGGCGGTGATACCGGCGAGGTCAATGTAGCGGTTCAAACCGAAACTGATAACGGCGCAACCGAGCTGGCCATTGGCGAACAGTTCGATTTCGATCAGGCAAAAGCGGCCCTTGATGCGGGCCAGTATCAGGATTCGGTGATCATGTTCATGGTGTTCAATGACACCTACACCGGCGGGCCGCTGACCGGAGAAGCGCATTTTTTCCGCGGACAGGCATTGGTTGAAATGGGCGATACCGGCAATGCCGCGCGCGCCTTTCTGGAAAGTTTTTCAGGATCACCCGACAGCCCCCGTGCACCGGATGCCCTGCATCAGCTTGGTGTGTCGCTGGGGAAATTGGGCCAGATGAATGAGGCCTGTATCGCCCTTTCCGAAGTGAGCGTGCGGTTCCCGGGTGCCGCGGCGGCAGGCGATGCTACACTGGCCTATCAGGATTTGGGCTGCAGTTGAGCGCGGCCCGTGCGACAGATGAAATTGAACTGAAGGCCCCGTTTCTGGATGAACTGCCCGACCGGCTCGGTGTCGCGGTGTCCGGCGGCGGTGATTCCATAGCTTTGCTGCATTTGCTGGCCGATTGGTCCAAGGGCACAGGATGCAATCTGTCGGCAGTCACCGTCGATCACGGCTTGCGCCCGGAAGCGGCTGAAGAGGCGGCTTATGTCGCGGATATTTGCGAAAAGCTTGGTGTCAGCCATACAACCCTGAAGTGGGGCGAATGGGACGGGTCGGGAAATTTACAGGACCAAGCCCGCCGTGCGCGCTACGCCCTGATGGCCGATTGGGCCAAAGCCAACGACATTCTGGTTATGGCACTTGGTCACACCCTTGACGATCAGGCCGAAACATTCCTGATGCGTTTGGCGAGAGAGGCCGGCGTGGATGGTCTGGCTGCAATGCAGGTGTCGCGTATGTCCCAAGGTGTCACGTGGCAGCGCCCTATATTGCATGTCGGGCGGCAAAACCTGCGCGACTACCTTGATCGCAGAGGTGTCGCGTGGATTGACGATCCTTCCAACGCAGACAGCACCTATGACCGGATCAAAGCCCGCAATGCCCTGACTGCCCTTGCGCCGCTTGGAATTAATGCGCGGACTTTGGGCGCGGTGACATCCCATCTTGGCGATGTCCTTTCGGTTCTGGAACAACAGACGGAAATGTCTGCCCGGCAGGTCGCTGTATCGGACCGGGGCGACGTTTGTTTTGACAGCTTGGGATTTAACACGCAGCCTGCGGAAATCCAGCGCCGTTTGCTGGTCCATGCGATCAAATGGGTAAGTTCGGCGGAATATGGACCGCGCGGGCGTGCCCTGAAGGATGTTCAACTCGCGATTGCGCAGGGACGTGACGTCACCCTGCATGGATGTCGCGTGCTGGTCAAAAATGCTGGTTTCCGTGTAACCCGTGAGTTGCAGGCAGTTCGGGATACGCACTGTGTTGCTGGCGTGATTTGGGATCGGCGCTGGCAGCTTTCGGGACCGCACGCAAGCGGCCAACATATTGCACCGCTTGGCGAAATTGGCCTTAAGTCATGCCCACAATGGCGCAGTGAGGACTTGCCACGCGCCTCTTTGCTGGCGTCGCCGGCCGTCTGGCAGGGCGAGGCGTTGATTTCAGCGCCATTGGCGGGCTTTGCAAACGGCTGGGCGGCAGAATTGGTAGATGGAGCAGATCAATTCTTCACATCCATTTTATCGGATTGAATTAGCGGGATAATTCCCTATTTTAGAGTCTGAGTTGCGACACCCGTCGCCAGCTTATGAATTTTACGAGGAGATCGACCTTGGGTAACGCGCGAAATATCGCATTTTGGGTAGTGCTGTTTTTGTTAATTCTGGCATTGTTCAACCTGTTCAGCGGCGGCCAGTCGACGATGAATTCGCAATCGCTCAGCTATTCCGAATTTGTCCGCGCGATAGAAGCCGGCGACGTTCAAAGTGTGACGCTGGATGGCGAGCGGGTACTGATGCGCGGGCGCGACGGTCAGGACTATGTGACCATCATCCCGGATGACACCGAGGTTGTTGATACGCTGATTGACAACAACGTTACAGTCATCGCAAAGGCGCAGGAACAATCTGGTCTGTCTTCGATCATCATGACGTTCCTGCCGTTCCTTTTGCTGATCGGTGTGTGGATTTATTTCATGAACCGGATGCAAGGTG
>Ga0209345_10004928_pt1 | contig 12628 bp, 12 predicted proteins | sample Cruoilmetagenom7_FD_187294 | JGI IMG/M metagenome (GOLD analysis project Ga0209345, IMG submission 187294) | Oil polluted marine microbial communities from Coal Oil Point, Santa Barbara, California, USA - Sample 7 (SPAdes) (version 2) | ecosystem: Environmental > Aquatic > Marine > Oil seeps ...
TAGAATAGATACCATTTCAACAGTATTATCCCCAATCCAAATTTCTACGTCTCTTTTATTTTCTTCTTCGAAATCATCATCTATACCATCTTTATCTTCGTCTTTACCATCATCTTTACCATCATCTTTACCATCATCATCATCACCATCATCACCATTTATACCATATTTAACATCATTCGTAGCCAAAGCAAAAACGAAACTCATGTTCAGTAGTAGAATCCCTATTAAAGAAATTCCTAACAAAAAACATTTCCTATTCATATTAATGTCTCATAATAATTTTTTTAGCTATAATTGCTTATACTAATAATTCCAAGGTCATTATTTAAATTAAAATGGTAAATTTTTGAAGTATAATATTGAAAAAAAGAGATTTCGATTATATTCTTATTCTACTATTATGAATGGGAATATATACTTTTCCAAGTCTTTATATAGGTAATTCAATTCTATTGGATGCTAATGAAAGATTCTTAGGTTTTAAGTTTTTGCTGATGTTAATAGAAAGTATGAAAGTCAAAATTAAAAATTGGACTAAGAATTATTCTTTTATTGTTATTACCGTTCAACTATTATCATATAATTTAATTATGAATAATAATTAGTGTGAAATAATTTTGCCTGGAAACAGTTTTAATTATTGTCCCAATTGTGGTAAGAAAATACAAAAATCTACTAACAGAAAAGTTAATTTTTGTTGTTATTGTGGACGAGAATTAAAAAAGAAGAAAGATAATTTACACAGTAAAATACAATGCACAGTTTGTCACGAATTTATATGGGAGGGAAGAAATCGAACTATTAAATGTTCTTTCTGCGGTAGTCAATACCATTATTCATGTGTATCGTCTTGGTTGACGGAGCATAACTCGTGTCCTATGTGCCAAAATGTATTCTTAAATCCAGCTTTAATTTTTTCGAAAAAACCAAAGTACAGGTAAAAAACAATAAATAAATTTATTCTGCAATAATTTGAGCTCACAAGGTTAATTTATTGGAATTTATCGTCCAATTTGTCTGACTTGTTAAGCAATCACAATATTTATTATTTTAACTGTTTGTTGAAACTTTATATATTATTATAAAATTCTTTAAAAGAACTAAATTCCAATATTTTATAAATAACTGGAAGATTGAAAATATATGAAAACTACAATCTATTATTTTTCTGGAACGGGTAATTCTTTGAAGATTGCAAGAAATATTGCCGAAAGGTTGGAAAAATGCGAACTAGTTCCAATTGCGAAGGTTTGGGTACAAGATCAGCTCGCATCGACTAGTGAAAAAGTTGGCTTTGTTTTTCCCTTGTATTATTTTGGTCTTCCTAAAATTGTCTACGATTTTATAAACAACATAGAACTTGCTAAGTCCAACTATTGTTTTGCCGTAATTACGAGGGCTGGAGATGCGGACGGTGCACCTTTGCAACAGTTAGCAAATATACTTGAAACGAAAATGAAAAAGCTTAATGCTGGATTTTTTGTCAGAATGCCTAGTAATTTTGTAATAGGTTATAACACAGTCTCAGAAGCTGTACAAAAAGAGTTTTTTGAAAAAGCAATTGATCAGGTTGAAAAAATTATCAATATTATTAAGGAAAACGAAGAGAATTTTCAAAATAAGATGAATATAAGTGAGAGAATGAATAAGAAGTTCCGTGATAAAGTTTACGCTAGTGATAAATCATTCTACGCTAACGAGAATTGTACAAATTGTGGTATTTGTGAATGTGTATGTCCTGTTAATAATATTATTCTTAAAGAAGGATTTCCATTATGGCAACATAAATGTCAGCAATGTTTAGCGTGTATTAATTATTGTCCTGAGGAAGCAATTCAATTTGGTACTAAATCTTTAGAAACAGGAAGATACCACCATCCTGAAATTACAGTACAAGATATAATGAACCAGAAAATGTAATTCTCACAAATTATCAATTAAAGATTTTGATAGTACAAACAATTTTCAGATAAAGGGCAAAGTTCGCATTTAGGGTTATTTTTCGAGCAGATTTTGTTTCCAAAATCAAGAATCGCCCAATACATATGTTTAGATCCCGTTTTAGGCAATAACCGATCTAAATTCGCGTTAATAATATCAATTTTTACTTTTGAGTTTGAAGATTCGAGTACTCTCGAAACAAACCTTTTAATATTTACATCAACAAAAAAGGTTCGTTTGTCCAATCCAAAACATAAGAATGCGTTGCTTACATAATCGGCAATTCCATTAATTTTTTTAAGTATTTCAGGATCGCGAGGAATTTCTCCGTTATATTCCGTTAACACCATCGCACTTAGGTTTTTCAAAATTTTAGCGCGTTTGTTGGATAGTCCTAAAATTTCAATATCTGATTGTAGCTGATTAATATCAACTTTGAAAATATCAACGAACCCTTTATATTTTGCAAAAAAATCGTTATACATGTTAGAAACGTTTAAAGCTATAGTTTTCTGTAGTAAAATTTCGGTAATCAATATTTGATATAGGTTTTTTGATTTTCTCCAAGGGTAATCGCGTTTGTTTTCGTTGTACCAATCTAATATTTTATTTCTAATTGAGATATAGTTATCTTTTTTATCCATTTCTTTTCTTATTTAAATTGTAGTTAAGAATTCTATAAACTTACAATTTATTGTAATTACTATTAATTAAATATTAATTTGATTTTATTCTTATTGTAGATTTTTTCATCTAATACTGATTCTTTTAAGATTAAAATGTCGGAGAAAAATAATATCATTATAGATTTGTTCAGTGGAGCTGGAGGTTTATCGCTAGGTTTTGAAATGGCAAATTTTCGCGTTGGATTAGCGATAGAATTGCAAGAAAATTATTACAATGCTTATAAGTTAAATCATCCCGAAACTTTATGCTTAAACAGAGACGTAACGGAATTAGATTGCGGAGAAATATCAAATAAATTCGTTAAGAAAAAAAAGATCGGCGGAATTATTGGAGGACCTCCTTGTATGGGATTTTCTACTGTAGGAAACAGAAGACTGGACGATCCTCGAAACACATTAATTTATTATTTTATTAACTGGGTTGATTTCTTTAAACCAAAATTTTTCGTTATGGAAAATGTTCCAGGAATTTTATCGATGTCAAAAGGACAGGTAGTAAAAAAAGTTATTGAGTTGTATAGCGAAATAGGTTATTCATGTAAAATGGAAGTGTTATTAGCGGCAGATTATGGAGTTCCGCAAATAAGACGAAGAGTTTTTTTCATAGGAACTCCAGGGGATTCGGACTTATCGTTAAACATTCAAAAAACAAATAAAAAGGAGGGTAACCAGAATAATTCTAACGAGAAGGAAGCTCTACCGTCTTATTTAACAGTAGAGGACGCGATATCCGATATGCTTGACATCAAACCTTTTATTAAAAAACGTACAGAAAATTTAGTTAAGGAATATTCACATCCACCAAAAACGCAATTTCAAGAATATTTAAGGAAAGAGTCGGATAGATTATGCGATCACTTTGCCCCAAATCACAGCGAATTAGTAATGAAAAGGATTTCTCACATTAATCAAGGCGGGAACCATATTTCTCTACCGAAGGAGTACCAGCTTAAAGGAGGGTACCCCAATATATACGGTAGGCTTCATTTAAATAGACCCGCAGATACTATTACGGGAAATTGTGGTTGTGTAAGTGCCCCAGGTAGATTCATACATCCTATACAAAACAGAGGGATCTCCATTAGAGAGGCCGCAAGGTTACAATCATTTCCAGACAATTATAGGTTTTGTGGAAGTATGAGAGATAAATACAAACAAGTTGGAAACGCAGTTCCCCCATTAATGGCTTATGCTGTCGCAAAATCTATCAACCAATTATTAAAGATTTAATTAAGCAAATTATAATTAAAAGTTATTTTGATAATTCCATTAGTTTTTCATTTACTAAATGTATTATACATCTCTAAAGCTAATTTAGAAAATACATCATCTACTTTAGTGCCAAGTTTCGCGCTTGTTTCAAAATATTCACTAGCAGTCAATACTTGTTTGAGGTTATTGGTGTCTTCCAATTTAATAATCCTAGTTTCGCGATTTAGCAAATCAAACTTGTTTCCTACTAATATATTTGGTTGCACGCCTATTTTACTCTCAACTTCCTCTTTCCAAGTAACTAAACTATCGAAAGTTTCTCTACGCGTTAAATCGAAAGTATATACAATTCCTTTCGCGCCTTTATAAAACGCGTATCTAACCCATCTAAAACGAGGTTGTCCTGCTAAATCCCATACTTGTAGAGTCAATACGTTATCAACATTTGGGATTTTGACATATTTGACAAAAAAGTTAGAACCAATTGTTCTTTGTGCATTGGGGACAAATCTTCTCTTTAGATATTGCTGGATTAATGTAGTTTTACCTACTTCAGAATCGCCGACAATACACACCTTATAAAAGAACTGGTTAGACCCAACCATTTTTGATTTGCTGAACAAATATACCTAATTTTAATTGTGATATAAGGTTTATAATTTTATATCTAAGCATAAATTTATTTTAATTGTAAGTTATTATTTTAAAAAGAATAAAGTAATTAATCAACAAACTTTGACTTTTTAATATGAGCAAGGATTTAAAAGATTTAATAGAGAGGGCTGAAGAAGACGAAAAAACTCGAGCTCAGTTGGAAGAAAATGTTGAAACTCTAAAGCGCGAGATCGTTAAGTTAAAAAAAAAGTTAAAAGAGAAAACTTCTTTAGTGAAAATTGATTCTGTGAAGTCTGTTGAAGAATTTAATGAATCTGAAGAAATAAATATTTTAAAAAGTTTAATCGCTTCACAGAAGCAAGAGCTAGCAGGAAAGATTCGTGAGACAGAGGTCCTACAATATAAAATGGAAGAGGCAAATCTCGAATTAGAAAAAGTTAGAGATACTTTTACTGATTCTGTTAAAGACCAAGTTTTAATAAAAACACAGAATTCGTTTAATAACCTGATTGAAGATTACGGCAGGTTAGAAGGTATTATTAACTCGTTAAACGAAAAAATCTCTGAATTAGAGAAGGAAAATGAATTATTAATTGAAAGCTCAACGAATTTAAAATCTGAAAGTTCTAATGTGGAACAATTGGAAGCAAAAATATACGAATTAAAAAGACAACTAAACGATTTTGAAAGAAGTAAAAAATTACTCGAAGATAACATTCATACATTAAAAAGCAAACAAAGTTCTGTTGAAGAATTAGAGAAAGCTTTAAAGAACATAGAGAACAGAAATATAGAATTAAAAGAAGAAAAACAACAATTAAAAGAAGAAATAAAAGCCGCAAAGATTGAGCTATTAAAATTTTCCAAAAAAGAAGAGAAAGTATCAGATTTAAAGAATAAAATCGAAGAGCTAAAAAAAGAAAACAAAAATCTTAAAGAAAAAGATACGCTTTTGTTAGCTAAAACTATAACTGCGATAAATGGGCAAAAAAGAGAACACCCAGTTTCAAAAGATAATTCATCAAAAACAGAAAAAGTTTCAGAAGTTGATTTAGAAGTAATGCAGGAGAAGGCAGTAGAACCAATAAAAATTTTACTACAAATGCCAGAAATAAAAAGCGATTTGATTACAACTGATACTAAGACGGATTTAAGCCAAACTTTAGAAATTGAAGAATTAGGGATTAAAGACGAGATACCAATTGAATCGTCTGAAATAACAGTTACGCGCAAAAAGCAGTGTCCCAACTGTGGAAATACTAATAATGCACAAATTCGTGAAGTTGACGATAAAACCAGAGTAATATACGCTTATCCAAAGATGTACGCTAAAATGTATAAATGCGGTCAATGCGGAGCAGAATGGCGATAATAAAAAGCGATTTTTTAGATTAAAAATTTATATTACTAATCGTTAAGACTTAAATTGTTGAGAAAAATTCTTGATTTTGTCTGGATGAAGCTCATTTTTAATATCTTTTTTAGCTATTGCAAGGGTTGATACTGGTGTCTTCTCGCATAACTTTGTCATGCTTTCAAAAGTTTCAGGTGCACCTTTCCCGCCCATTGTACAAAAAAATCCTACGCTTTTAAATTGGTTTTTATTTTCATTAATATATGTTCTTATTGCGGGAGTCATTCTCTTGTTCCAAATAGGAGTTCCGAGAATAACCGCGTCGTATAATTTAGGATCTTTCTGGATTTCTTTAATAATTGTCAATTTTTCCCTTGTAGCAGCAAAACCTGATTTTAAAAAGCCAATAATACGTCCTTTTCGCTTTTTAGTATCAATAATTTCTTCGTATTCACAGTTCATTTCTGTCGAAATCGATTCAGTAATTTTTTTAGTTGTACCCGTTCTTGAATAAAATACCAATAAACATTTCATAATGATGATTTAATTCTCTAAAAACTTAAAAAATTATCTGTAATAATTAATAGAATTAGTCTTTTTCATGTGAAAAAATCATAATTTTAGTTCTCTTTTTTTTTCGGATGTAACTTAATTATTGTAATCATATTCAACATTTTTGAGAAATCTGTGGTTTCTGGGTCGTCCATTTTCGGATTCCAGCCGAACAGCATTTTTGCGGCCCTTCCGTGGTTTGTCACATACCATTTCATAATATTGAGCTTTTGACTCTTATCATTTACATATTCTAATTGCGGTTGGAAACGGTGGAAACCGTGTCTTACCGATGTAATACCTGGATAAACACGCAAATTTTTCATCCACCCAGCCTCTTCTCCTCTACTAGAGAAGATCGTTATAACTCCTTCTATCCAATGGTACTCTAACGGGTTCCTCCTTTTTTTTCCAGTTATTCTTCCCTTTGTCGTTAGAACGAGAAATAACCTTCCAAAACCAAAAAGGGGGAAAATTCTTAGTCGGTATAAAGGAAGGACTATAAATTTATTTGTTCTTCTCCACTTTCTAAGCGTTTTTTTCCTAATAACCTCATCTTCGTGATTTAAATTATAAAGCGAAGAACCTGGTCTCGGTAAAAGTTCTGCTTCGTTTGATGTATCCTTTTTTGAGTGAGTCAATATATCTCTTCCAATTAATTTTTTTTTTTTAATTCTTACAAATATAGCGTTAAAACGATTTATAGTTATAGTTAAACATGATATAAAAGATTTTAAATAAAGCATATTTTAACTACTTGCAATGATTTTAGTTTCAATTTTATTTTTAACAATAGGGTTTATCGGGCTGTACATAGGATCAAAATTCATAATAATCGGACTCGAAAATATTGCCGATCGCTTACATGTTAGCCATATAATGGTGGGTCTCACGATTTTAGCAATTGGGACCAGTTTACCAGAAATTGCCGTGAGCGTTATGGGCGGTTTTGATAAACTTTTAGGTGTAGATCCAAATATTGATGGAATAGTGATTGGAAATAAAGTAGGGTCTTTTTTAACTCAAATCACTTTAATTATTGGGATTTTAGCGGTGAGTCAGCCGCTCTTCGTTAGTAAGTGGGAATTGAGAAGAGAAGGTCCTATGCTTTTTCTCTCTGTATTGATTTTTCTTGTTTTTTCCCTTGATGGAGTTATTACTCAATTTGAAGCGCTATTAATGATAATTTCATATTTCTTGTACCTTATATTAATAATCTGGAGCGAAAAGCGTTTGGCAAGAGCTAAACCTGATGTACGCTTTGCTGATAAAGAACGCTTAGACCCTATGAGTTTTGACCCAATTGAGAGCCCTCACGTACCATCTTCCCTTTTTAAAGATATAAGCTATACTTTAATTGGTCTTCTAATTTTATTAGTCGCAGCAGAATTCACATTACTCTCTGCTCAGGATATAGCGAGGGAGTTTAACATTCCCGAAAATGTAATAGGAATATTAATCGTTGGCTTTGGCACAAGTTTACCAGAACTAATAGCTGATTTAACAGCTATAAGGAGAGAGTCTTATGGAATCGCTATAGGTGATATATTAGGCTCCAATATATGTGATATCTTATTAGCTACAGGTTCAGGAGCAATAATTATTAATTTTAATGTTCCGATGGTAATTCTGATTTTCGACCTTCCAGTTCTCTTTTTAGCTTTAGCACTTATGTTATATCTACTATGGACCGAGAAAACTTTGAAAAAATGGGAAGGAGGGTTATTAATTGGTTTTTATGGCGTTTATGTAATCTTGAAATTATTATTCTTTCAAATATAAATATAAGATTTTAATTAATTATTATCCCCTTTTTGAAAAAAATAATATAACTTAAAATTTTGGTTTTAGTTCTCTTAATAATAAAAAAATTTTAATGTAATTGGATTATATATATTTAAAAAGTTTCAATTAATGAAATTAGAAAGATATTTTGCTTAATTTATCAAGTTCAGAAAAAAATTAAAGAGTTTAAAAAAATTTGATAAAACTGAATTTCCAATTTGAAAAATTAGAGAACTTTAACTATTAAAAATTAAAAAGAAAAAATAAAAATTATCGAGGAATCCATTTCGGCGTTTTTTTCTTGTATTCCAAATATTTCTCTCCAAATAGCTTTTCAAGTTGTTTCTCTTCAAAATTAGCTAGTTTATCGTAAATTACAATAATTACTATCCAAAGCGCGATAGAAATCAGAGAAAACGATAAGAAAATAAACGCTAGATAAATCAAGAGAACGCCGAAATACATCGGGTTTCTTACGTGTTCAAGAATTCCATTAGTTATAAGCTCATCACTATTTTCGGGTCGCCGAAATAAAATATTGTGTGAAACGCGAATGAATACGAATGCCACGGCGATTACAACGATAAACAAGAGAAGCCTAACTATCCAAGGTACGAAATCATTTAGAACAATTGAAAATTTGAAAACTAATGAATCTAATATTATAACTATCGTAAAAATTACCGGAGAGAGTGCTTGTATTAGATGAGAATGTGGTGCTTCTATTCCCAACCTATGTTCGTGTTTATGACCCATTTTTTATTAACCTATTTTTGTAGTTATTAAATTATATAACAATAATTAAAAGTTATTTTATATTAGAAAAATTAGTCACGCCTAATAAAAAATTTCTATAGTCCAATTTTTATGTTAGTTCATTATAAAATTAACCGAATAAAATTGAAACTTAATTAAACTAAGAAGAAAATTATAAAAAAAAAAGTGAGTTTTTATGGGTTTTTTGAGATATTTAGTCTTTCAAGTAAGAAATCCAAGAGGTTTTCTTGGAAAGAAGATCGCAAAGAGAATGAACAAAGGACATGCAGCACTAGCAGAATGGGGCCTATCTAATACGAAATTGAAAGGAAATATGGATATTTTAGATGTTGGCTGTGGTGGTGGAGCAAATATAAATAGTTTTGCGAAAGTTGTGACCGAGGGAAAAATTTTCGGAGTTGATTATTCAACGGCTTCTGTGGAAACTAGTAAAGAAGTTAATAAGGAATTTATTAATAGTGGACGAGTTGAAATACATCATAGTTCTGTTTCAGAGCTTCCATTTGATGAAAACACATTTGATTTGGTTTCTGGTTTTGAAGCTTATTATTTTTGGCCGGATTTAATTAACGATTTAAAAGAGATTTATAGAGTTTTGAAGAATAATGGAATTTTACTTTTAGTAAATGAGGGTTATAAATGTGAGAATGAGAAAAAGAGAAAGATCGCTGAAAAATGGGCAAAATTAGGAAATTTCAAGATTCATTCCCCTAACGAGTATAAGGATTTCTTAACGAGGGCGGGATATACTGATATCCAAATAATTGAGCAAAAAGAACAGGGTTGGATCACTTCTATAGCTAATAAAAAAAAAATAAAAAATTGAATTTAGAACTGTGTTATCACAGCACAGTGGTCAGAACTAAGCGAGCAGAAAATTTCACTAGTTTTGGTAATAGATCCGGAGAACACATTATATAATCGATTCTTTTATTTGGAATATGATCTTCATTGAAATTGCCAGTATATCCAAGATCAGAATTTAGAAATCTATAAGTATCAGTAAAATTCAGAATTGAAGTACTATTAATTAAGGAGTATTCAGCAGATGATGGTTCAAAATTAAAATCACCCATCCAAACGATTTTCTCAAAAGTTGTTTCTTTTTCAATCTCGGAGACTATGAAAGGAACTTGAATTAATCGGTCGTCCTCTTCAGTTGATAAATGAGTAATAAAAATGGTCCAAATTGATGTATCTACTTGAAGTCTCACTCTTATCAAAGACCTTGGCTCAGCAGACTGGGTAGCGCGCGGTAATTGAATAATTTCTGCTTCTAAGATGGGATATTTGCTCAAAATAACATTTCCATAATGTTTATAAAACGTATAACCGTAAAAGTAATACATATTTAAATTATGGGCAATGTAAGAAGGAAAATCTATAGATGAAGTTTTTAGTGCTCCTAAATCCACTTCATTTAATCCTACTATTTCGGGGGAATATTTCTTTATGTCTTGAACAATACGATCTAAGCTTATTATCTCGTCGTCTCCAATTGCGGTATGAATGTTCCAATTCATTATAGTAGCGTCAGGATTTTGCGATAATTCAACTTTGCTATTCTGAGCCACAACTCCTATTGAAATTATATTTATTATCAAAATAGCTGTGAATGTGATAATTATTGTTTTACTCAAGTGTAAGGGGCGCTCTTTTATCTTAAATGAATGTTTCAAATCTTTTACCTCACTTATTAAAACTAAAGCAACGCAAGTGATTATTAGAATAATAAGATGATTCAATAAAGATGTGAACTCGATCCATATAATTATTATGTGAAGAATAGGCAATAGAATGGCAGAGATAAAGAAAATTATAATTCCCACCATCAATTTTTTCGAAGAATCAAAACTATAAAAATTGAATAAATAAGATAGATATAGGATAATAGAAAATACTCCAGTAATCGTCATAATTGATGTGTATATCGAAGATACGATAGTAAGATCGTTTGGAATTATGATAATCGCGAGGATTGTTAATATACAAGTAATTCCGATGGAAGCAACAGTAATAATCCTGAATGGTTTTTGATTTAAAGAAAATAAATACTTTACAATTAAAAAGTAACTCAAGATGGCAGTAACTAATATCAACAAAATATAATAAGTAAATCCATAGGCGGGCCAGATATTCATTGAGTTTGAAATTAACCCATTAATATTTAGGTTGATTATATCATACGCAGAAAGTGCAATTGGATTAAAGATCAACATCATTGAAAAGATAAAAAGAACTCCTAAGATTATAAAATGGAATAACGATATGCTTTTTTTATTCGGATCATGTGCATTTTTATCACCAACATCAGAGAGCAATTTCTCTATACTTTTAGGGATAAAAAGACTGTGATTGACGAAAATTATTATTCCAATAAAGATAAAAGTAGGAATAATTTTGATAACGTCTGAGGTAAGATTTGACGAAATATTAACGACTAATAATGTAAAGTAAATTCCTAATCCAATTATTATGCTTGCCAGAAATTGCGAAAAGAACATGTAAGCGTCATTTGCTTCGATTAAAATGATAAATGCCATGAAAAAAAGCAGAATCGTAAAAAGCAGCAAAAAATTGACGACAAAGATCGCACTTGGAAGAATTATAAACTGGGAACTTATTCTCAATCCACAAATAAGATAAAGTAAAATAAAAGGTTTGTAAGATTTTTTTATCTTTGCTAGCATGAATAAAAAGAACTCCGCGATTAAGATAGATATTGCTATTATCAGGGTGGGTATTATAGTAAGAATCTCTAAAAAATTCATAAAAATATACGCATTTATATCTGCTGTCAAGTTATAAAAAGATTCTATAAAAAGGTAGAATACAATTCCAACAAGGAAAATTGAACTTATGTTTTGGTATTTCGGCATTTTTTATCAAAAATATTTTTTAATTAAATATAAAAATTGTATGTGATAATATCTGGTTCGTCATCATTTTTATAGTTTAATTCAATTATTTTACTTTTGTCATTTTTATATTATCTTTTTTAATTTTTTCTTTTTCCTCTTTAGTTAGCTTTACCGTTCTTTCTTTCCTGAAAACCAAAATAAATTGGTGAGCAATACTGGGTATCCACGAATAATTAATACCATAAAGATGGAGTTTTTTATTTACATCGTACCAAACGATTTCTCCTTTTAAAACAAAACCAATCTGGCTTAAAATTCGTGCGATATCGGCGTTTAAAAGAAAATATTGCCCATTATGGTACATATTTCCTATAAATACAGCACAATATCGTCCTGGCTTTAAAAGAGTAAAACATCTAGTAAAAACATCTTTGATCAACAACTCCCATTCTTCTTTAGTTCTCTTAATATGTTCGGAACCATCGCTAAATCTAGATAATTTCGATTTATCTGAATACACACCTTTTGACTCTTCCCCTACTTTTTTGTACACACCCTTCGATTTCTCAACGATGTCCATCTTCCAATAAGGGACATCTGTTAAGATAAAGTCAAATTTTTCATCATTTTTCTCGATTAAATTTTGAAGCACTTCACGAGAATCTCCATGAATCACTTTTTGAGGCTTGACAGTTTCCAAATCGCATACTTTATAATAGATATCAATCCATTCCTTATTTATTTCAACACCTATACCGCTCCGTTTGCTTAAAGAACAACCAAATAATGTCCCTCCAACGCCACAAAAAGGATCTAACACTAGTTCTCCTTCTTTTGTAAAC
>Ga0209345_10004929_pt1 | contig 12626 bp, 15 predicted proteins | sample Cruoilmetagenom7_FD_187294 | JGI IMG/M metagenome (GOLD analysis project Ga0209345, IMG submission 187294) | Oil polluted marine microbial communities from Coal Oil Point, Santa Barbara, California, USA - Sample 7 (SPAdes) (version 2) | ecosystem: Environmental > Aquatic > Marine > Oil seeps ...
AACTAATGTGTACGGTCCCGCATTGTTTCCCTGTCTCACGGAGAGAAAAGGAGAGACAAAATGAAACGTACGATGATGACAGCTTTTGGCGCTCTTGCTTTGGCAGCCTTGCCGGCGCTCGGCCAAGTTTCAAATATGGAAACGTCCACAGAACTGAATGCTCAAATGGGCGCTGAAACCCAAACAGACACCGATACGATGGTTAAGACGCCTGAGGATGGCATGGGTGGTCCTGAATTGCAGAGTGAGAGCGATGCCCTGATTGACCTTGAAACAAGCGAGACGGACGTTGAGGTCGAAACAGAAACGGATTCCGACTCAGAAGTTGAGGTCACACCTGAATCAGAGGAGGGTATCGACGGTGCATTCTACTCCAACGAGGTGGAACCTGAATCGAATGCAGACACCATTATCACCCCGAACACAGAGTTTGAGGATGATATGGAGACAGAGCTCGAAACGGATATGAATACAGAGCTTGAGACGGACACAGAAATGGACATCGATCCAATGGTGACGCCTGATATGAATTAATCCTCATTTCCCTCTTGAGAGAGCCCCGCGGGATGCGTCCAGCGGGGCTTTTTCGTGCATGAATATGAGGTCGCAGCGCGCAACTGGTCGCAGGGGGCTGACTTGCCGAATGCCCGCGCACTATATACGCGGTAACAAACCTGTAAGAGGCTTAGCCATCATGACCATTTATCATTCAGACGCGCGCCAACATACCAGCGAAACAGCTGAGACGATGACTGACGTTCGCTATGAGGTTGACCGGCTTGATCGCTTGCTTGTCGAGATCATCGCGGAGCGCCAATCCTTCATGGATGCGGCAGCGCGCATAAAAGGCCCACGTGCAGCTGTGCATGACCGCCCCCGCATTGAGGATGTGATTGCGAAGGTGAAGGCTTCTTGCGCCGCTGCGGGCCTATCGCCCGCGATTGCAGAGCCTGTTTGGCGTACAATGATTGATCGCTGCATCGCGTATGAATTTGGTAGCTATGATGCCTTGCGGCCCCCGGCGGACGCTAAATCGTAAGCTGCCCGGGCGGTCGCTTCGAGTGTGACGCCGAGTACGTCTTTTAGATCAGAGAGCATAACGGCCGCTGCCGTTAGTGAGGGGGCAACATCTGCGCGGCCGAGGGTTTCTGCGCGACCACAAATCTCTGCCAGGCGAATTGCGCCAACCCCTAGGCTCGCGCCCTTTAGTGTGTGCGCCGCATCTGCCCATTGGCTTGGCGGCATTTTGGGGTCCAGCATTCGGCCCCAAATTTCTGCTTGATGCTGAAACATCTCGACGACTTCCACCGCAAGCTCGCGATCGTGGCCTGTCATGGCATCAAGATGCGCGCGATCCAGTAGGGCAAGGGGGGGAGATGAGTCAGACATGGGCGTATTCCTTAGCAACGCAGTCTATTGTGCCACTTGAACCTACCGAAACAGTTAATATTCGGCTGTCATTCAGTAAGTTTTACAAACGTAGCGAATATGTCGATTGTCGATAATGATTTTCTGTGCTAAAAATGCGGTAAGCGGGCAAAATTATGCCCAAATGATCGTTTTTTTAGAGAATTATATTGGGGCATATGTCGTGGCAAACGTCTTCTCATTCGCGCAAAAGCTAGTCATGGTAACGATTCTGGGCTGGCTGGGCCTCCAGTTTACACCAACAGAAACAGAAGACGCTAAAAAGGACGCTGCCAGCGCCCGCAGTGCGATCGTTTCGCTGTTAAACTAAGTTCATCTATCACCGGGCAGTTGGAAACCTTAAGCTTTCTCAACTCAAAAGATGCAATTGCGCTCTCGCGTGAGGCGCACTGTCGCGGTATAGTCCCCTCATGAGTGAGGGAATAGCTTCAGACAATTCAACGTCCGGCGTTTCTCGCGCAGATGTTTCTCTTCATGTAGAAGAGGCGCAGAGTGCGGGGGGATGGATGGCCATAACAGGCCTGTTTCTGGCGGTTATCTGGTGGGGCGCAGTTGCCGCGCTGGTTTATGGCGGTCTTGATTGGCCTGCACTTTCAGAATTACCGCGGGGGCTTCTCATCGGGGCTGGCATTGCTGCGGCATTGCCGGGCGCGCTGATCATAATGGCCGGGTACATGGCGCGTACAAATCGCCGCGCCACAGCTGCGAATGAGCTTGTCTTGCAGGCCGCCAAACGCCTCCTTTCACCAGCTGATGCAGCAGGGCAAGAGGGCCAACTCTTTGCCGATCAGATGAAGCAAGCGGCCAGCGAAATTGATCGCGCGATGGCCCATGCGATTTCTGCCATGAAGGCGATGTCAGGTGAAATCGGAGACGAACGCATGCGGCTGGAATCTGTCAGCTATGCCAGCGCTGATAATGCCCGTGATCTTTCAAACCGGCTCGCGGCCGAACGCGAAGCACTTGAAAGCCTCGCGCATGATTTAAAGGCACAGATCAGTGAAATGAACGAGGCCATCCCGCGTCAGGCGTCGATGATGGTCAATGCGTCTAAGCAGGCGGGTGAAGAAGTGTCCCGCGCCGATAAAGCCCTTGAGGGGCGTCTGGCGGGTATGCAGGCTGCCGGGGAGGGCCTTGCTCGCAAGCTGCTCGACCTTGACGCGTTGGCGCAAGAGGCCTCGACACGCACAGAAAGCCTAACCTTCGCTGTCAGCCGCGTGGAAGAAAAACTCGAACAATCCCGCAAGACGGTAGATGCGGCTGTGCGCGCCGGAGAGATCGCTGCTGCGGCGGCCTCAACCACAGGGGATGCGCTGAAAGATGCTGTCTCCTCTGCACTAGACGGCGCGCGCCTCGCGAATTCAGAGATCAACCAGTCGACCCGCGGCGCGGCAGAAGAAACTGCGCGGGCTTTGGCTGAACTACGCATTGCGGGTCAGGCTGCCACGTCTGCGATTGAAAGTGCCGCGCGCGCTGCACGCGCGCAGCAGAATATGCTGCCAAAACCGGATGAGACGCCTGCTGCTGCGCCTACTTATACGCCGCCGCCCGCGCCGCGTATCACCCCTGCGCCAGAACCCGCCAGTCATAACCGGGCTGCGACGCATCATGTAAACGGTGCAAACCAAACTGAGACCCCGTCGGCCATCAAGCCGCCAGTGATTACGCCGCCGCCGCCGCCTTTGGTCGATACGCCGGATGACGCGCCAGTGTTTGAGTCTCGTTCGAAACCGCGCAACGAGCCTGCGCCGCAGACCGCGCGTTCTTCATTCCTTGCGATGTCCTCAGATACCACTGCTTCGTCAGAAGAAGACCTTTTTGATGCGAACGCAGATGCGCTCGCCGCAACGGCCCTGAGTGAGTCTGGTGATACGCCAGAGCCGCTCAATCTACGCCGACGCTTTGATGATCCGCCGCACGATGCTGAGGATGATGCGGCCGCACCACCGCAGGTTATAAATGCGAATGGCCGCACAAACGGGAATGGGAATGGCAACGGTCATTCCTCTGCAAATTCCGACATGGGGTGGAAAGACATCCTATCGGATATTGACCGCGAAGACATCGTCGCGCCGCTCGAGGGGCGTGAAGAGATCGCTGAGGCCTTGCTCGATACGTTGCAAGAATCCGGTATTCGTTTGCCAGAAGCCTTTCGTCCTAAGGCCAAGCGCAAGATTGCGTCCGCCGCCCGCAATGGGGAAGAGGCGCGTCGCGGCGCAATCAATGACCAAGCGGGTAAACAGGTGGAGCGCGTTTACAAGCGCCTGCGCGCAGACCGGGATCTGATGCATTTGGCGCGTCAATTCCACGTCCTTGAGGAAGAAGACGCCCTCAACGCGCTTGAGCAAACGCAAAAAACCAACCGAAACTGCAGCGCCCGCCTCGCCGCTTACCTCTTGCTGGATGCAGCAGGGGTTTAGCGGTTTGTCTTTTGGGGAAGGTTAAACCCCGATCACTTCGCTGCGTGCGGCTTCCGCTTTGATCCATTTGATAAACGCGCGCACATCGGGGGAAAGATGACGGCCCTTTGGCCACACCATCCAATACCCAAAATCAATCTGTGTTGACCCGTCTGCAAAGGGCGCAACCAGTCGGCCCGCCGCGAGATCTGCGGCGGCAATCGCTTGTTTGGCCAGTGCCACACCGCGCCCGGCGGCGGCCGCTTCAATGACCAGAATGGCTTGGTTCAGGCGTGGCCCGCGTACGCCATCGACATTGCTTACGCCACGCGCGCGCAACCAGCTGCTCCAATCGGGGCAGGAGGGGTCATTTTCAGGGCTTTCATCATGCAACAAGGTATGATGGCGCAAATCTTCGGGCTTACGGATGGCATCTGCGCCTTCCAGTAATTGCGGCGAACATACTGGCAGTACAGTTTCATCGAGCAGTTTTTCGACTTTCAGCCCATCATAATGCCCGCGCCCATAACGGATCGCGAAATCAGCATCAGCCGTTGAAAAGTCTGTCAGCCCCATATCAGCAGAAATCCATGCCTCGATGCCATCATGGCTGCGGTGAAAACTGTCCAGCTTGGGGGCGAGCCATTTGGCGGCAAAACTTGGCGCAGAGGACACCATTACGCGCCCTTTGCGGGCAGGGGCCTGCATAATGCGTCCGGCTTCGCTAATTTGATCAAAGGCTTCCCGCACGAGCGGCAAGCTGGCTTGCGCCGCATCCGTCAGCAAAACAGAGCGCCCCGTACGCTTAAACAGCGGTGTCCCAGCATAATCTTCCAATTGACGTATCTGCTGAGAAATGGCGCCGGGCGTCACGTTTAGCTCTTCTGCTGCCTTCGTAAATGAGAGGCGTCGGGCTGCTGCTTCGAAGGCGCGCAGGGCATTTAGCGGCGGAATTCGGTCGGTCGGATCGGACATGAATAGTTTCTCTAAAGTATCGACTTAGCCAGTAATGCTTGTGTGCGCAGCAGCAATCGCCATTTTGACAAATCAGCGTATCAGCATAACTGAAAGAATAGCGTGGTCCTTATGCGTCAGTTTCCGGCCTTTTTCAATATGGACAATGCCCATGTGGTCGTTTTCGGCGGCGGTGAAGACGCGCGCCGTAAAGTACGCCTCCTTGTGAAGACCACCGCTAACATCACTGTAATCATTGGCAATGAGATTGATGACGGTTTTGCGCAGGAGTTTGCGGGTCGCATTACAATCGCGCCGCAGTCGCATGCGGGTGCCGCGCTAGATGTGGCTCGCTTTGCCATCATCGCTTGTCGCCTCGACAAAAACACAGAGCGATCGCTCACATGGGCGCGCCAATATGGCATCCCTATAAATGTCGTTGATCGGCCTGAATTGTGTGATTTTACCGTGCCATCCATCCTTGATCGCGGCGATATTGTTGCGGCGGTTGGTTCTGGTGGCAGCGCGCCCGTGCTCGCGAAATCTGTTCGCGCCCAATTGGAGGCGCTACTGCCCGCGCGCATAGGTGATCTCGCCGCGCTCGCAAAACGCCTTCGCCCCGATGTGAAGATCACTCTTAGCGATAGCGCAGATCGCCGCCGCTTCTGGGAAACGGCGCTGAATGGCCCAGCGGCAGCAAAAGCCTACAATGGCGATATTGCAGGCGCAGAAGCGGATATGCGTGCGCTATTGTCTGATATGTCCGGGGCGCTTCAGCGCGCTGGGATTGTGCATATCGTTGGTGCAGGTCCGGGTGACCCAGAACTGCTGACCTTAAAAGCCCTGCGCTTATTGCAGAAGGCTGACATTGTGTATTTTGACCGCCTTGTGTCTGATGACATTCTTGATCTTATTCGCCGGGATGCAGAGCGTGTGTCTGTCGGCAAAGCCAAGGGCAATCATTCTGTACCCCAGCCTGACATCCATGATTTGATGATTGCGTCGGCGCGAGACGGTAAAACGGTTGTGCGTCTTAAAGGCGGTGATCCTTTTATCTTTGGCCGGGGTGGGGAGGAACTTGCCGCCCTTCAAGCCGCCGGTATCCAAGCAGATGTCGTGCCGGGCATTTCTTCTGCGCTGGGGTGCGCCGCCAGTGCTGGCTTGCCGCTCACCCATCGTGATCACGCACAAAGCCTGACATTCGTAACCGGCCACGCGAAAAGCGGGGAGGTGCCAGACCTTGATTGGGCGGCGCTCGCAAAGCCTGCCCAAACGGTCACGGTGTTTATGGGGGTTGGTACGGCGCCGACTATTGCCGAAAATCTTATCCGGGCGGGCCGCGCGCCGTCTACGCCTGTTGCCGTGATTGAGAATGGCACACGCGACAATGAAATTCGCGCTTACGGCACATTGGCCGAGCTGCCTCAATTGATAACGGATGCGGGCATTAAAGGGCCTGCGCTCTTGATTATTGGCGAGGTGGCGGGACTACCGCTAGAAGCTGCCGCAAAACAAAACTTGGAGACAGTCGCATGAGTTCGGTTCGCCCAAAGCTAAAGCCTGAAACACCAAAAGCGATTACAGCATGGGAAACGGCCACGGGCCGCGTTATCTGGATGACGTCCACTGGTGAATGGTCCACAAGCTCAGATGATACAGGGGCCTTTACCGGGGATGACGCGGAAGCGCGTCTTGCTGCGGCGAAGGCCAATGAGGGTGAGATCACTGATCCCTACTTTATGGAAGTCGATGCGACAGGTAAGATTGCCGGGCGCGAAACACTTCGTGAAACGATCCGCGCAACCGGGCCAACCGTCAGTTATGGGGAAAATGAATAGTGGCATTGCGCGAAATCACACAGCTAACCCTCTATGGAGACAGCATTTCCGGCAACTGTATGAAGCCGAAATGGACAGCGGACTTTATTGGTCTGTCTTATGAATGGGTCGAAATTGACATCCTCAAAGGTGATACAAAAACCGAGGAATTTCTTGTGTTGAATCCAACAGGACAAGTGCCGCTTGCGCGCTGGCCTGATGGCCGGGTGTTGCCGCAATCGAATGCGATCATGTTGTATCTGGCTGAAGGGTCAGATCTGATTCCGTCAGATAGCTTTCAGCGTGCCCAGATGGATGCTTGGCTGTTCTGGGAACAGTACACGCACGAACCCTCCATCGCTGTGCGCCGCTTCTTAAAATACTATTTGCAGCACTCTGAGGGTGAGATTGATCCTTCGCTCATGTCGAAAGGGCGCCGGGCGCTTGGCGTGATGGAGATGCAATTAACGGCTGCTGATTGGCTTGTTGGTGATGCGTTTACCTGCGCTGACATCGCGCTGGTTGCCTACACCCGCCTTGCCCATGAGGGCGGCTTTGATTTATCCGAATTTCCGGCTGTTCACAGCTGGGTGGGCCGCGTTGAGCGAGAGCTTGGCCTAGAAACTCTCCACGAGGTAACTGATGTATAGATACGACGAATTTGACACCAAGATTGTCAATGACCGCGTCGCCCAATTCCGCGGACAAGTGGCGCGCCGCCTGTCTGGTGACATTCTGGAGGATGAGTTCAAACCCCTCCGTTTACAGAATGGTGTCTATCTGCAAATGCACGCGTATATGTTCCGTATTGCTGTGCCGTATGGCCAGCTTAGTCCGCGCCAACTTCGCGGGCTTGCGGAAGTGGCGGACAAGTATGATCGCGGCTATGGCCATTTCACGACACGCCAGAACATTCAGTTTAACTGGGTTGCCTTGAAGGATATTCCCGACGCGCTAGCTTTGTTGGCAAGTGTTGAAATGCACTCGATCCAAACAAGCGGAAATTGTATCCGTAATACGACAACGGATCACTTTGCTGGTGCCGCGGCCGATGAAGTGATGGACCCGCGCCCGTGGTGTGAGATCATCCGCCAATGGTCGACCTTCCATCCTGAATTTGCGTTCTTGCCACGAAAGTTCAAGATCGCGGTAACAGGCGCAGAGCATGACCGCGCCGCCATTCGGGTCCATGATATTGGCCTACATATGCGCCAGCGCGGGGATGTAATAGGGTTTGAAGTTCATGTCGGTGGCGGGCAAGGGCGCACGCCGCTTGTCGCCGCGCTCGTTAATGAATTTATACCCGAAGCGGAACTGCTCGATTACCTTGAAGCCATTATGCGTGTTTATAATCGCCATGGTCGCCGGGATAATAAGTACAAAGCCCGCATCAAAATTCTCGTCAATGAGCTTGGCCCTGAGGTCTTCACCGCACAAGTGGCTGAAGAATACGCGGCCCAAACAGAGGGCGAGAAAATCGCGCTCCCGCAAGCAGAGATAGACCGCATACACGCCTATTTCGCGCCGCCAGAGTTTTCCGCTACAACAACAGACGCATTTGACTCAGCACAATCAGACGAAGACTTTGCCCGTTGGGCGCGCGTCAATATTCATCCACATAAACAACCTGCTTACGGGTCTGTCACCGTTAGCCTTAAACCGATTGGCGGTGAAGCAGGGGATGCGACATCGGCGCAAATGAATGTCGTTGCAGATTTGGCGGAACAATATGGATCCGGCGATATCCGTGTCTCGCATGCGCAAAATCTTGTGCTGCCGCATATTGCCCTAAATGACGCCCCGGCCATTTATGCGGCACTAAAAGCGGCGGGCATTGCCTCGGCGAATGAAAGCCTGATCACTGATATGATCGTCTGCCCCGGTCTTGATTATTGTAACCTCGCCAATGCGCGCTCAATTCCGGTCGGGCAGCGCATACAGGAAGTGTTCGCAGATCCCGCCTATCAGGAAGATATTGGCCAATTGCACATCAATATCTCCGGTTGCATTAATGCCTGCGGGCATCACCATGTCGGCCATATCGGTATTCTCGGCGTCGATAAGCGCGGTGAGGAATTCTATCAGATCACCTTCGGTGGTCGCGCCGATGAAAAGGCTCGTATTGGTGATATCGCTGGTAAAGGCCTCACGTCTGAGGAAGTGCCCGGCGCCCTCAAACGCGTGATCGATACCTATCGCGACATTCGTACGAATCCTGCTGAGCGTTTCATTGATACGCTTGAACGTCTCGGCAATGACCCCTTTGTGGAGGCGCTTTACAATGCCGCTGATTAAAAACGCCGCCGAAATCGACAATACATGGTCATATATCGAGGATGACGCCCCGCTCGCAGCCGATGGTTGCCTCAGCATCAGTCTTGCGCGCTTGTTGGAAGAGGGGGACACGCTGTTATTGCGCAATCAATCTTTCGGTGTGCGCCTCCAGCCAGACGATGATCCAGCCGCTTTAGTACCCTTTCTGGACCGTTTGGGCCTCATCGAAGTGAGCTTTCCGAAATACACAGATGGCCGTGGTTACTCGCAAGCCCAGCTATTGCGCCGCCGCTTTGGTTATACCGGAGAGCTGCGCGCGGTGGGGCATGTGCTAAGAGATCAGATATTCTATATGAACCGTTCAGGGTTCGATGCTTACGAAACGACCCGCGCCGACCTATCTTCAGTATTAGAGGCGCTCGCCGAATATACTGAAGTCTACCAACCCGCAGCGGGTGACATGGCTCCAGTCTATAGGTCGCGCCACCTGTAACAGCTTCGGCGAAACATGGCGGATTCCTTATGCCTTATGGCGACACACTAGCCCGGTCACGGCAAGCCCCTGAGATACGCCTTGAGCGCTTGAATACAGAGCTGCGCGAAGCATCTGCGCAAACGATTCTACGCGTTGCGATGGTACGCGAATGGTCAGAAAAACTGACATATGTGTCCAGCTTTGGCGCTGAATCTATCGCGATGCTTTCCCTGATTGCAGATGTGGACCCATCATTGCCGATCATCTTCCTCGATACCGGCATGCATTTCCCGCAGACGCTGGATTATCGCGATGAGGTGATTGAGCGCCTTGGTCTGACGGGTGTGCGCACCACGCCGCCGTCAGAAACAGAGCGCAAAGTTCTCGATCCGAAAAATAATCTCTGGAAAGCAGATACAGACGCCTGTTGCGCGCTTCGCAAAGTCCGCCCGCTGGCACCTGCTCTAGAAGGTTTCGATGCGTGGATCACGGGCCGTAAACGTTTTCATGGCGGCGCGCGCATGTCGATGCCTGTCTTTGAGTATGCTGATGGTCGCTACAAGGTGAATCCGTTGGCCAATTGGACGCCAGACGATGTTGAGCTGATGATCAAGCAGAAAAACCTGCCGCGTCACCCACTCGTTGCGCAGGGCTTCCCATCTATCGGTTGTTTCCCGTGTACGAAAGCCTCAGATAATCCAGACGATCCGCGTGCGGGCCGTTGGGCGGGCCAAGATAAATCTGAGTGTGGCCTTCACATCGAGAAAAAAGAACGCCCCCGCGCCTTCTAAAGGGCAGGGGCGTTTAGGGCGGGGGTGTAAGTCTGACTCTCACGATCATGATATCCAATGTGGTTGTTTGCCAATGTTCTGCCATTCACCGTTTTGCTTGTCGAAGAGTAGACTGTAGCCTTCGCCGCATAGGCCGCCGCAAGTATATTCCATTGTGACAATGGCCATACTTTTGTCGCGCGAAAGAATGACTTGATTGATAGTGAGTAACATTACGCCTTCAACTGCGTATGGGCCCATTTTTCCAACTAAAGTCTGCCTGTCTTTGTCAGTGATTTCAGGATCAAAGTTTTGTGGACCGCAGTCGGAAAGTCTACTCTCTGTCTTGGGTGTTATCTTGCGCGGCCATTCTTCAGATCGGAGTCTCGTTTCTGAAATCTTTACAAAGCACTTCTCTGTATACAGATTTTGACATTCAGGTTCGTTAGGTGCGTGGTCCCAATTTTCAAACTTCCCACCTATTACTTGGCTTGCAGAGCGCGTGTTTCTATCGGCTGAGACCTGATCAGAAACATATATTTTTAGAGAGTCTTCGCCATTTGATCCGTCTTTTTCAGGAAGCGTAGCTTCTAATATGGCGCACTCAATGGGAGATAGTGAAGTTGAGTTTTGGGTGCATCCAGTCACCAAAAGACTGAAGCTCACTACGCAAAACACTGCGGCTGATATTCCATAGCTCATGTTAGTGCAGCTTTGCCCCATTGGGCACGGGCTTATCCGGGCTGAATAAGACAATCCCATCCGCATCAGAAAAGCCCAAGGTGAGAACCTCGGACATCAACGGGCCAATTTGGCGGGGTGGAAAATTGACAACGGCCGCGACCTGTTTGCCGATCAATGCCTCGGGCGTGTAATGCACGGTGATCTGCGCGGAAGATTTTTTCACACCGATCTCACCACCAAAATCAATTTGCATTTTATAGGCGGGCTTACGCGCCTCAGCGAAGACTTCAGCAGCCACAATCGTGCCGATCCGAATATCGACTTTCAAAAAGTCATCAAAGTTAATCTGCTCTGTCATAACAATCTCAAACCGCCCCTGCACACCAATGCGTGAGTTTCTCATACACCGCATCTCGTCCTGTTTCATTGTGGAGTTCGTGGCGCATGCCGTCGAAGATGGCGGTAGAAATAGTTGTCACACCGGCTGCCTTCAGGCGGTTATCTAGTTCGGGTACAGACTTTGCCATATTGGTGGATGGGTCTTCCGCGCCAGACATCAGCAAGACAGGCATGGCAGGGTTCAACACCTTCAAGCGCGCATCCTTATAGGTTGCCGCAACGCCGCGCATCATCTGCTGCGCAAAGTTCATTGTTGGCGGCCATCCGCATTCCGGGTCAGCGATATAGGCGTCCACTTCGGCGGTGTCGCGCGTCAGCCAATCATAGGGCGTGCGGGCCGGTTCAAATGGCTTGTTGAGTGGGTCCCAGCCCAATTTTTGAAACAATTTGCTTGTACTGCCGGGTGATTTGAACGTCGCCTCGGCACGCATCAATAGACGCAAAAGCGGCAGGGCCGCATTCTTTGCCAATACAGGCCCCAGAAGTGCAAGCGCTTGTGGGCGTGCGGGCTGACGCAGCGCATATTCAAATGCCGCGATAGAGCCCATCGAATGCCCCATAACAATGCGCGGAAGATCAGGGTGCAGCGTATCAATGTGGCGATTGATGCACTCAATGTCTTCAATCACTAGATCCCAGCCATGTTTACCGAACGTATGCGGCGCAAGACCCGGTACCGTCGTTTGGCCGTGGCCGCGATGGTCATGTGCAAAGACATGAAAACCCGCTGCGCTCAGTCGCTCTGCAAATTCGCCATACCGCCCGGAATGCTCCGCTGCGCCATGATTGAATTGCACGACGCCCTTTGCTGCGCCCTTGGCCGCCATCTGCCGCAATGTTAGCTGCGCGCCAGACCGGGCTTCAATCGTTTGCGCATTGGCCCATTCAGCTGTCGGAGGGGTCTGGCTCATAGCGGTTTTACCTGTATCAATGGCGCGTAGTTTAGCGCCGGGAGCGTCTATCGTAGGGATTTAACGTCAAGATGAAAAGCCATCGCGGTCCATGCGCGTCCACGTCCAAAGTTGTCACGCTCTATTTCGGTGGGGCGGGAGATGACCGCTCTGGTATCGTGCGTTACTTTCAGAAGGCCCGCCCACGCAAGTCTGGCTGTGCGCATCGTTATTTTCTGCATTATCAAGCCCATGAAGCGCTAGAATATGTCGCCCCACTGGCGGCGGCGGGCAGCGCTGTTATTCTCGTTGGGCATTCATGGGGGGCAGATACTGCCGCCCGGCTCGCGGCACGTATGACGACGCCGGTTGATCTCCTCATTGGTGTTGACCCGGTTGCGAAACTTGCCAGTCGCCTGACACGCGCGACCGCCCGTCAGCGCGATACCCGTGAGGTGATTACTGTAGATGGCGGGCATGAGATCAATGGCTGGGGCGATGTCGTCAAAACGATTGGCACAGTTATTGGCGGCGGG
>Ga0209345_10004930_pt1 | contig 12623 bp, 10 predicted proteins | sample Cruoilmetagenom7_FD_187294 | JGI IMG/M metagenome (GOLD analysis project Ga0209345, IMG submission 187294) | Oil polluted marine microbial communities from Coal Oil Point, Santa Barbara, California, USA - Sample 7 (SPAdes) (version 2) | ecosystem: Environmental > Aquatic > Marine > Oil seeps ...
GAAGTAGTCTCAATCACCGCAGGGGCTACCCAGCTTCATTTGTTCCCATCGATCCATTTTGACATCAGCCCCTTGTCGCGGAAACACTCATCCGGGACGGCCCGGCGTTTGATCCGGGCGAGACGCTCGGCGAAGGCGACCTGCTTCGATGTCGGGCGGCTGTCCTGCGCGCCCAGGTTCAACTTGGCTTGTGCGTCGATCCAGGCGCTCAGGGACCGCCGATCTTGCTGAACCTCCCACGGCAAAAGCGTCTGGTTGCGCAAGGCCAGCGCGCGCGCATAGGCGATCTGCTTGGGCGTCGCGGGCAGGGCGTAAGTGGTGCTTTCCATCGGGGATCTCCCTTCATAGCGTGGCTTTCAAAATAGAACATAACAGGAACAAAAGCAAGCCGCCTCCGGAAATCATGGGGTTTGAGAGGAAGAGGAGGGCCGGGGAAGGTCAGGCCTGAGGGTGCCCGAAAGAGGGTGTCCGGGCCTGATCCTGTCCCTCATTCCGGAGTTTTCCGATGACCCATCTCGCCCCTTTTGCGACCGAGCGCGCGCTTGCGCCTGTTGTCCCCATCCCGTCCCTCGATACGTCGGCTGCGATCTTGAGCGTGGCCGAAGCGCTGCAGACTGATCTGGCGCAAGGTTTCCAGATCGACGCGCTGCGCCTGCGCCTTGAGATGGAGCGCGCCTTTGGCGGCTCCGATGCGGAGGGCGCATGGGATTGGAAACTGGCCTATGAGGCGGGCGAGGCAGCGCTGGTCCTGTTTCTGCGGAAATTCGGCCGTGCGCTTCTTGCCCGGGCCGACTCGCCTACGGCGCTGCTGCCGATCCTCGCCAAGGTATCGTGCCTTTTGCCGACCCATACGCGGCGCTCGGAGGAGATGGAGCGCTTCCAGCAATTCTCGACGCCGCTGCCCATGGGGCTGGCGGCACTGGCTGCCGCACAGATCACTGCGCACGATCTGGTCCTTGAGCCATCGGCGGGGACGGGCCTTCTGGCGATCCTCGCGGAAATCGCGGGCGGCAGCCTCGCGCTGAACGAGCTTGCCGACACCCGCGCCGATCTTCTGCGCCGCCTGTTTCCGGGTCGACCTGTCACGGGCTTTGACGCGGCGCAAATCGACGATCATCTCGACGCGGGGCTGCGCCCGAGCGTCATCCTGATGAACCCGCCGTTCTCGGTCGTGGCCAATGTCGATACCCGCACCACCGAGGCGACAGCCCGGCATCTGCGCTCGGCGCTTGCGCGCCTGGCCCCCGGCGGACGCCTTGTGGCCATCACAGGTGCCGGTTTCGCGCCCGATGCGCCCGCCTGGGCTGAGACCTTCGGTCGCCTGACCCAGACCGCGCATCTGGTCTTTACGGGTGCTGTGTCGGGTGCGGCCTTCGCCAAGCACGGCACCAGCTTCGAGACGCGGATTTCGGTCTTCGACAAATGTCGCGGTGGCGAGCCGGGCGGCATCACCGCCGATCTGGCGCGCCCGATTTCGTCCGATGTGGCCAGCCTGCTGTCGATGATCACTGCCCATGTCCCCCCGCGCCTCGCGCTGGACGCCCGAAGCCCTAGCGCGCACGTCCCCCCTTCCCCCTTCCCGGGAAATCTTGCCCGCACCACGCGCACGGCCCTCAGAACAGCCCGCGCAACAGAAGCAACGACCCCCACCAACACCGCCCCGCAGATCGAGGCCGCAGACCTCGCCTATACCCTGCGGGATGTGACCGAGGACGGGGCCAGCACGCGCTTGTCGGATGCCATTTACGAGACCTTCCGGCTGCAGGCGATCAACATCCCCGGGGCGGAACCGCACCCGACCAAGCTTGTGCAATCTGCGGCCATGGCTTCGGTCGCGCCCCCGAAACCCAGCTACCGGCCCAAGCTTCCAGCCGCCATCCTGCGCGATGGCCTTCTGTCCGACGCGCAGCTTGAGACTGTGATCTACGCGGGCGAGGCGCATGGCGCGTATCTCGCGGGGTCTTGGACCGTCGATGAGACCGGCGACATGGTCTCGGCCGCGCCGGACGATGCCGCTGACGCCGTCCGTTTCCGCCGCGGCTTCTTCCTTGGCGACGGCACCGGGGCGGGCAAGGGCCGCCAGTCGGCCGGGATTGTGCTCGACAACTGGGCTCAGGGTCGGCGCAAGGCGCTCTGGATCTCGAAGAGCGACAAGCTGCTGGAAGATGCGCAGCGCGACTGGTCCGCACTCGGGCAGGAACGCTTGCTGGTGACGCCGCTGTCGCGCTTTGCGCAAGGCAAGGATATCCCGCTGACCGAGGGCATCCTGTTCACCACCTATGCAACGCTGCGCTCAGAGGAGCGCGGGGCCAGGAAATCCCGCGTCGACCAGATCGTCGACTGGCTGGGGGCGGATTTCGACGGAGTGATCCTGTTTGACGAAAGCCATGCCATGGCCAATGCTGCAGGATCGAAAGGCGAGCGCGGCGATGTCACGGCCTCGCAGCAGGGCAGGGCGGGCCTGCGCCTGCAGCATAAGCTGCCCAATGCCCGCGTGGTCTACGTCTCGGCCACGGGGGCCACTTCGGTTCATAACCTCGCCTATGCGCAGCGCCTCGGTCTTTGGGGCGGCGAGGATTTCCCGTTCGCGACGCGCGCGGAATTCGTCGAGGCCATCGAGGCGGGCGGTGTCGCGGCAATGGAGGTCCTCGCCCGCGACCTGCGGTCCCTTGGCCTCTATACTGCCCGGTCGCTTTCCTACGACGGCGTCGAATACGAGATGCTGGTTCATGCGCTGACGCCTGAGCAGCGCGGCATCTACGATGCCTATGCCGGGGCCTTCCGCACCTTATGCGCAGCTGCGCATAAGATCGCTAATCGCGAGGACGCGATAATGCGAAGGAACGCGGCGCCATCGCTATTGTTCGGGGAGTTCAGGGCTACGTCCTTCACATTATTTCTCCTTGGTTCGGGGTCAGAGGGTATCGAGCCAGGCAAGCAGGTCCGCGTCACGTTTCCATCGTGCTGGTCGATTTCCCGCTGCCGGAACCCCAACCTGTTCGAGCGCCCTTCGCTTGGTTTCGAGATTGGCCTGGGCATAGTGGTTGGTCGTGTCGAGGCTGACATGCCCGAGCCAGCTTCGGATGACGGTGATATCGACGCCCGCCGCGACAAGGTGGACAGCCGTCGCGTGCCGGAAGCTGTGTGGCGTCACATGCTTCGAGCGAAGCGTGGGTGTCGCATTCGCCGCCGCCGCGACGTAACTCGCCAGCTTGTACCGCACGCCCGATGCCCCCAGGGGTTCGCCGTAACGATTGGCGAAGATGCGCTCATCCGGCGCGCGCGGCTGGCGTTCCAGCAGTCTTTTTAGCAACGTGATGGTTTCCGGCCAGAGCGGGCAGATACGTTCCTTTCGGCCCTTTCCGTAAAGACGTACACAATACGGTGCGTCGAACCGGATCGCCTTGGGACAGAGGTCGAGCGCCTCCTGGATGCGCGCGCCACTATTGTAGAGAAGCGACAGCAGCACATGGTCTCGCATCCCGTCGATGGTCGATCGGTCGGGTTGCGCAAGGATGGCCTCGACCTCCCCTGGCTCGAGATAGCAGGGTGCGGCGGTTGGTTTGCGCTTGAGCGGGATCGCGAGGACCTCGGCGCATTGGGCGATATATTCGGGATCCTTGTCCGCCACGAAGCTGAAGAAGCTGCGGATCGCGGCAAGCCGGCAGTTGCGCGTGCCGATCGTGCCCTTGCGACCATGCTCGGCATGGGTGAGGAACGCGCGTACTTCGCCGGCGGAGATGTCAGCCAGGTTGATCCGTGCGACACCAACGCCTTTTCGCTCCGCGACGAACCGAAGCAACAGCCGCCAGGTGTCCCGATAGGACTTGATGGTATGGGTCGAGGCGCTGCGCTGTTCCGCCAGCCATTCCTGGAAGAAGGCCCGCAACAGTTCGGGGAAGGGATTTGCGGCTTTCATGATAGCGCCTCCCCATTGAGGCAGGGGGCACCGACGGTGCGGAACCGTTCGCTGGCCTCCTGCAGCAGATCCTGTGTGACGGTGATGTAAACCAGCGTGGAGTTGATGTCCCGGTGACCCAGATAGGTCGAGAGGAAGTGCAGCCGGTCCTGCGGGTTGATGCCGGCCTGGTACCATTGGAGGATCCGGTTTACGACCATCGAGTGCCGCAGGTCATGCACACGCGGCCCTGTCCGTCCGGAAAGCGGTTTGAACCCGCCGCGGCGCATGACGTTGGTGATCATCGTTGTGACCACCACCGGGGCGTAACGATCCTTGAAGTGATCCTGCCAGAACAGCCCCGACTGCGGGTCCTGTGGGGCACCAGCGCGCCGCCGCGCATCGAGATAGGCGCGCAGATCAACCATGACGCTGCCCGATAACGGCAATATCCTGGTCTTGTAGAATTTCGTTTCCCGGATCGTGATCGTGCCAGATCGAAGGTCGACGTCGCCCAGATCGAGCCACGCAATCTCACTACGTCGAAGCCCGGCGCAATAGGCGAGCAGAATCATGGTGTAGATGGTCTGCGGCCGCAGCGGGGCATGCGGCGACGGATAGCATCGGGCAACTTCGAGCATGTGCCGGATGTCAGCCGGGCTGAAGATATGCGGACGCCGGTGCTCCCGCGCCACCTCCCGCTCCGGTCGCGGGTTGAAGCGTTTCGGCGGGATGTCCGGATCAAGCCGGTGCCGCGCCTTGGTCAGGATGCGCCCCAGCTTCTGGCATTCTGCCGCGTGATTGCGGGTCGGCTTTGCTGCCGCCCAATGCGTCAACATCGTCTCAAGCGGCTCTTCGGCCAGTTCCGGATGAGCCTGCAGGAACCGGTCGAACCGCAGCAACCAATGAGCCTGCGTTTCGTACTGGTAGCCCCGGTTTCGCATCAGCGCGACATGGTCACGCATGAAGTCGCCCAGAACGCTGCCGTAGGGCGCAGGCCGGTGCAGGTCGGCAAGTGCCCCGTCGGGATTGGAGGATGCAAGGGCACGCCAGATCGGCTTGTTCTGCTTGATGTTGTGCTGCCTGCGAAGCTCGGCAACGGGATTGCTGGCGATCAACTCGTTCTGGACCAGATAGTCGAGGAAGCGGTCAACGATGCAGACCTGGTTCAACAGCGTCGACAATTTCCACCGCGTCGCCATGTCGCCCAGCCAGTCCTCGAGCATCTGGCGATCCACTGCGGGGTGCCGGAGTGCAACTTCTTCGAAGCTGCGGAGGAACCAGCGATACGTGGGTCTGCTTCCCGGCCGGAACTGCGATTTTTCTAGGAAGGCGTCGATAACGGTGCGATCGGGATCGTGCCAGGCGCTCATGACAGCACCTCCGATCCGGGAACGTCGAGCGCAACAGCCCGAAGGTCCTCAGTGGCAAGTTTGAGATAGGTGTTCGTGGATCCGGTTGATCGGTGCCCGAGCACGTCGCCGATGATCTTTTGCGGAACCGACGCCCGCAGCAGTTCGACCGCCCGCGCGTGGCGGAAGATATGCGGTCCACGTTTTCCCACTGGGGTGACGCCCGCTGCCGCCAGACGTCTTTTGACCATGCCGTGCAAGTTCGTCATCCGGGTATAGGGCGCAAAAGAGCGGATGAAGATTTCCCGGCATTCAACCTGCGGACGTCCGAGACGCAGATAGTCAAGCAGCGCATCGCCGACCGGTGTCAGAAGCGGCATGGCGGAACAGGCATTGGTCTTGGTGTGACGGATGCGCAGCAAGTCCGCGCGCCAGTCGATGTCGTCAAGCCTGAGATTGCAGATTTCGCCCTGCCGCAGCCCGTAGGTAGCAAGCATCAGCAAAATGGCATGGTCGCGCAGGCCCCTCGGAGATTTGTCCCTGCCGGTGGCCTCCAGAACCAGATCAATCTGGCCGCGCTCGAGGATCGAGGGAACCGTCTCGTAGGCATAAAGCATCGGGCTGATGACCTGCGCGCTCAGGCCGGTCGGCACCCGTCCCGACTGATGAAGATAGCGCAGCAGGGATCGAAGCCATGCGGCAGATGACGCAAGCGATATTCGGCGCAGTCCGACCGCGCGCGCGTCCATGTAGAGATCGATGTCCCGTATGGCCAAGCCTTGGAGACCATCGGCGCCACTGCGGTCGCAGTACCAGTCCAGAAAGCGCCGTGCCTCCCGCAAACGCGCATCGATCGTCGCATCCGACAGACCGCGTTCGTCGCGCATCCAGGTTTCGTAATCATGGCAAATGGCGTGCCGAAGCGCCCCACCCGGTTCGATTTCCGTTTCAGGCGGCCATGTGCCTTGGGCCAGTCGGAGCAACCTGCCGATTGCCGTTTGTGGCAGCTTGTGCCAGCGCGAGCTGGGCGGCCGACCGTAGCGAACATGAAAGCAATGGACTGCGTGGCGAAAATACTGGTCGACCTGAGCTGGCGTCACCATCGCCACCGACATGTCGCGCTCGGCCAGGTAGTCCAGGAATCGGCGGGCATAGAGCCGATGGTTGGCCACGACCACCGGGTTGTAATTCTGCTCAGTGAGCGATTTCGCGAGCTCCTCGATCAGCTCGTCGTGCAACTTCAACATGAATGTCTCCTCAGACGGTTGGTAAGCCGCCGAGGTTTGCAATCAAAATAATGCGCAGCAAAGGCCGCGTGGATATCCAGAAGCCAAGGAAAACACGAATGAATCCTGGACACCTTCGCATTATCGCGTCCTCGCGATTACAGATCATTCACACCAACCTCGAGGCGGCCCTTCAGGCCTCGGGTATTTCCTCCGAGACCGGCACGCTGAACGCCCAGGCGAAATCCGCCGCGCGCTCAGCCTTCGAGAGCAACAAGCAGCGCTTCTTCAATCATCTCATCACCGCCATGAAATGCCCCTCGCTGATCCGCGCGATCGAGGCGGACCTGGCGGCGGGTCATGCGGCGGTGATCCAGGTGGTCTCGACCAGCGAGGCTGTGATGGAACGCCGCCTCGAGGAGATCCCGCCCTCGGACTGGGATGATCTGCAGGTCGATTTTACGCCGAGGGAGAACATCATGGACTACCTGATGCATTCGTTCCCGACGCAGCTCTTCGAGCCCTACACCGACGAGAATGGCGATCTGCGCTCGCGCCCCGCTCTCGATGCGGATGGCAACCCGATTACCTGCCGCGAGGCTGAGCGGCGCCGGGATGAGCTCGTCGAGCATCTGGGTGCCCTCGCCCCGTTGCAGGGTGCGCTCGACCAGATCCTCTGGCATTTCGGCGGGGACGCGGTGGCCGAGGTCACGGGGCGCAAGCGGCGCATCGTGAAAACGCGCGAAGGGCGGCTCAAGGTCGAGAACCGCGCCGCCTCCTCCAACCTCGGCGAGACGCAGGCCTTCATGGACGATGCTAAGCGCATCCTGATCTTCTCCGATGCCGGGGGCACCGGGCGCAGCTATCATGCCGATCTGGAGGCCAAGAACCAGCGCCTGCGGGTGCATTACCTTCTGGAGCCCGGCTGGAAGGCGGACAATGCGATCCAGGGGCTGGGGCGCACCAATCGCACCAATCAGGCGCAGCCGCCGCTCTTTCGCCCCGTCGCGACCAATGTGAAAGGTGAGAAGCGGTTTCTCTCCACCATCGCCCGCCGCCTCGACACGCTCGGTGCCATCACCAAGGGGCAACGCGAGACCGGCGGGCAGAACATGTTCCGCGCCGAGGACAACCTTGAGAGTCCCTACGCACGCGCTGCGCTGCGGCAGTTCTTCTACAAGCTGCGTGCGGGCAAGATCGAGGCCTGCTCTTACGCCAAATTCCAGGAGATGACCGGGCTGACGCTCGATGAGGCGGACGGCACGATGAAAGAGAATCTGCCGCCGATCCGGCAGTTCCTGAACCGCTGCCTTGCGCTGAGGATCGACATGCAGGACGCAATTTTCGAGGCCTTTGGTGGGTTTCTTTCGGCGATCATCGAGGACGCGCGTCAGGCAGGCACGCTCGATGTCGGCCTTGAGACCCTGCGCGCCGAGAAATTCGAGATCGTCGATCGCAAGGTCATCTTCGAGCATGACGCGACGGGCGCGACGGCGACTGCCCTGACCGTGGAGCGCACAGATCGCAATGATCCGCTCACCCTGCCCCGCGTCAAAGCAATCTGCGCTGACACGAAAGGCGCGACGCTGTGCTGGAACAAGACCTCCAAGCGCGCGGCCCTGATGGTCAAGGCACCGGCCTTCATGGATGAGGACGGTGTACCGATCCTGCGGGTGAAACTGCTGCGGCCCATGGCAACAGAGATCCTCGCCCTTTCCGAATTCTCGAAATCACACTGGGAAGAGATAGATGATGCGATGTTCGAACAGTTCTGGCAGGCCGAGGTTGACGCGGTGCCGGAGTTCACCACATCGAAGATCACTCTGATCTGCGGGTTGCTCCTGCCGATCTGGGACCGGCTCCCCCCAGACAACATGCGCATTTATCGCCTGCAGACCCAAGACGGCGAGCGCGCCATCGGCCGTTTGGTCAGCCAGGAGCAGCTTCTCAATGTCTACGCGCGGCTCGGCCTCGATTGTCAAATCGAGATGACACCGCAGGAGGTCTTCGCCGCGGTGATGGACGCCAGGACGACCCTCAGCCTGCTCGGTGGTTACCAGCTGCGCCGGTCCCTGGTCATGGGACAGCCGAGGCTTGAACTGATCGGTGCGTCGGGCACGGCCCTGCCCGGCCTGAAAGCGATGGGCTGCTTCACCGAGGTGATCCAGTGGAAGACCCGGGTGTTCATTCCGGTGGACGGCATCGACGTGCTGGCGCGTATTCTCACCGAGCATCCGGTTGGCGCCGGCGCAGCGGATGCCGCCGCATGAACGCGCGGCGCAGCATCGCAGATCTCTCGGCCGATCTGGCAGACCGCGCCGAGAGCTTCTGCCGCCAGTATTTTCCCGAAGGCCGCAAGCAGGGCAACTATTGGCAGGTTGGCGACACCTCTGGCGCAAAAGGGCAGAGTCTCGCGATCCGACTGCAGGCGGAAGGCTGGCGCAAGGCTGGGTCTTGGCAGGACTTCGCGACGGGTGAATACGGCGACCTGATCGACCTGCTTCATGAACGGCTCGGATCGGTTACGCTGAAGGAAACCCTGAGGGAGGCCCGGTCCTTTCTCGGTGAGGGCCCCTGCCCTGCCGCACCTCGTGAAACCCAAAGGGCTGAGCGACCGGATGCTGCCTCCAGCAAACGCATCGCGCGGGCGCGCAAACTCTTCTCCGCAGGCAAGCCGGTGCTTGGCACATTGGGCGCCACCTATCTGCAAGGTCGCGGGATCACGCGTCTTGGCCCGGCCCTGCGCTATCACCCGCGGGTCTTCCTGCGGCAGGGCGAAGACGACGCCAATCCGCCACAAAGGGCCCCTGCCCTGCTGGCTAAGATCACTGACAATCGGGGCCAGATCACCGGATGCGCAAGGGTTTTTCTCGACCCGTCCACCGGCGGTCTGGCTGCGATCGAGAGCCCGAAAAGGATCCTTGGACATCTGCACGGGCATGCCATCCGCTTCTGGTCCGGCACCTCTCGTAGCGATCTCATCGTCGGCGAAGGGCTCGAGAACGCCCTCTCGATCGGCACGGCTCTTCCTGAATTCAACCTTGCCTCCTGTCTCACCGCCACCCATCTCGGCCTCTTCATCCCGCCGCCGGGGATAAAGCGCATCTGGATCGCGCGGGACAATGACGAAGCTGGACGTAACGCATCAACGAAATTGCGTAACCAGCTGGAATCGCTTGGAATTGCATGTGGCGGCCTCGTGCCGGCCATGGGGGATTTCAACGACGATCTGCGGGCATTTGGCAAAGATGCGCTGCGCCGGTCCCTGTTAGGGGCCATGAAAGCACAAGGTCTGGAGATTGAGGATGGGTGACCGTCAACCTCCCCGGTGATGTCCGACAGAGCAAAGGTTCCGCGGGTTCGATCTGATCCCGTTTGGATTTCGGGAGCGATGGACCGGCGGGTCGGGGCTGAGTGCCCCTCGCCCGGGCAGCAATGCGCCACGCACCAGAAAATTCCCCTGCCCCTTCAGGGCATTCCTCGCGGGGGCAATTTTCCGGCCCGGGTCACATTCTCCGCTCTGCTCCGATCCTGACGGATGCGGCCCGGTCGCCGCCGGTCCTGTTATCGCCCCATCCAAATCGGGTCAGATCCAACAGAGGAACCAGACAATGCCCAATCAGACAGACATCCAAGAGGAGACCGGCGTGACCTCCGCCATCCTCGACCACCTCGCACTTCATGGCGCGAGACCGGGACCCGGTGAGACCGATCATCGCCCCCTGCCCCAGCCAGATGAGGTAGACCTCGCCATGGCGACCCTCTTTGACACCACCATCGTCCTCCTCACTGGCAGCCAGTTGGAAGACAATCTTGAAGAGATGCTCTGGTCTCTGACCTCGATCTTCCATCGCCGGCTGACCCATATCCAGAAGCTCCTCGACGACAACGAATTCGAGGTCCGGGAAAGCCTCGCCATCCAGGACGGCTCCGAGATCGCCTCGGTCGAGCTCGAGCGTCTCCAAATGATCGGGCTCAAGCTCTGGGACCATCGCGACGCTTTCGAGCAGATGCGCGATCTGGCCGTGGATCACTTCTCGGCCACCACCGGCTCACCCTGGCTACCGCGCACCGGATCCAAGGTCTCGCATCGCGGCCTCACATCCGCCGTGGTGGACAGCCGGGCCTATCTCTCGGCCAAGCGCCGCAAAGAGACCGAGGTGCACTGCCCCGAAGGTACGCGGATCGCCTTCTCTGGCGGGGATTATCACGCCTACGATCTGATCTGGTCCGTCCTCGACGCCACGCATGCCAAATACGCGGACATGGTGCTCCTGCACGGCGGCACGCCCAAAGGCGCCGAGATGATAGCGGCTCGCTGGGCAGATACCCGCGGCGTCACCCAGGTGGTCTTCAAGCCCGACTGGAAGAGCCACGGCAAGGCCGCCCCCTTCAAGCGCAACGACAAGATGCTCGAGACGATGCCGCAGGGTCTGATCGCCACGCCCGGTTCGGGTATCACCGAGAATATCGTCGACAAGGCTCGCAAGCTCGGGATCCGCATCAAGAGGATCGGGGCCTAGGCCCCGGTTCACGCCCCGCGCAAAAGGTCCTGCACGACAGAAGGCTTCTTTGCGATCAATGCCAGCAGAACCTGAGCCGGGCCTGTCGGGTGCCGGCGCCCATGTTCCCAGTTCAGCAGCGTGCCTTTCGCGACGCCAATGCTCTTGGCGAACTCTGCCTGGGACAGGCCCGTCCGTTGCCGAACTTCGGCGACATCGACCTCGGCCACGGAAACTTCATGCACCTTTGCGCCGGCCAAATCGCCATCTGCGAAGGCCAGCGCCTCTTCCAGTCCCTTGGACACGGATTCAAATGCACTCATGTTGCGTCTCCATATTTCGCGACAAGCGCCTTGCTCATCTCTACAGCCGCGGCCTGCTCAGACTTCGACAGGTTGGCCTTCTCATTCTTGGCGAAGACCGTGATCAGAAAGATCGGCATATGGGTCCCGCCAAAGACATACACCGTCCTGAAGCCGCCGCTTTTTCCGCCCCCCTCTCTCGGGATGCGGACCTTACGAAGTCCGCCGCCAAGAGACACGCCAGCTTCCGGATTGGCAGCGATAAAGTCGATCGCCGCCTCTCGCTCCTGGTCCGACATGATTGCCTTGGCACGCCTCTGGAATTCGGGCAGTTCGACCACTGTTTGCAATCGTGTCATCTCTTGTCCCATATAGGTTTCGTCGGCGTATGTGTCAATGACGTATAGTATGCGCACTGGAAGGGCAAGTTGGCAACTGATGCCAGAGCTAGGCAGCAGTATGCTCTGTCCGTTGGTAGCGGCGGCCCTTGACCAAATATCTTGTCGCATTGTCTGACCGAACCAACCAGCCGCGCTGTCATTTGGGGCTATTGCATGGTTGCGGTGTCTCGTGGCGACCCGGCCTTTCGTTCCACGCTCTGTTCGCCTCGAGCACTCCTTCGCATCGTGGGCGCTTCAGCGAAGACTGTCGGCAAGCTAGTAATCCTGAGTGATGCGACTTTGACGTCTGGACTATGTCTCATCTTCGGTGAGTTAGAAAGGAGCCAAAGCCCTCGTGGCATCTCCCTCAGCTGTTCACCCAATTTTTCCTTCGTGGCCACCGCACTTCTCCCGATGTGTTGCTTTGCATGACATGCTGGTCGCAGCTGTCGCCCCGTCCACAAAGGTTGTCGCCGATCTTTTTCCCCTGACCCTGCGGGTCATTCCTCGCGCGCCAAAAAGACCGGCGCCTGCCCCTCTCCAGCTTACGCTTCGCCTTCGGTGTGGCCGGGCCTTGGCCAGCTGCAAGGTGACCATCATTGCAACGCAAACATGGAGAAGAGCAATGACCACGAACTGCATCAAATTCACCAGCGCCGACATCGAAACCGCCAAGGGCGTCGGCTCCATCTCGACCCTGACTTTTGATCTCGACATCACGGTCGAACCCGTCGCAAGCACGAACCCGATGGCCCCCACGCACCGCGTGCTCGGCCGCTCCCCGCGCGGCAAGCTGGTCGAGTGCGGCGGCATCTGGAAAAAGCAGAACAAGGAGACCGGCGCCGACTACTACACGCTGACCATCCGCGACCACGGCTTCAACGCCAACCTCGGCAAGGCCGCGAACCAGGACGATCTGTCCCTGCAGGCCGTCATCCCCTGGGGTCCCAAAGACGCCGCCTA
>Ga0209345_10004931_pt1 | contig 12621 bp, 7 predicted proteins | sample Cruoilmetagenom7_FD_187294 | JGI IMG/M metagenome (GOLD analysis project Ga0209345, IMG submission 187294) | Oil polluted marine microbial communities from Coal Oil Point, Santa Barbara, California, USA - Sample 7 (SPAdes) (version 2) | ecosystem: Environmental > Aquatic > Marine > Oil seeps ...
CTATAAAATGGAGTAAAGACAATCTCACAGCTGAAAGCAATATTATCATCTTAGATGAGGGAACTTCCACTCTTTTTTTATGGTATGGGTCAAAACAAGGGTTGGTTTCAAGAAGAACGGCACTTAGACAGGCACAATCACTAAGAGGGCATGGATTTACTGTCGGTAAAAGTATAATCGGGAGAGATATTAAAGATTTAAAAGAAGTTGATCAAAGGAAAATTGGTAGGGTTCTTGAAATCGATGAAATAAATGAGGATCTTCAAATTTTATTAAATAGAGAGTATAAGGAATTAGATAATTTTGTTATAACCTTTGAATTAAAAGATATTGTAGAACCCATTACAAAAGTAATACCAAAACCTGAACCTGAGATTGTATCTAAACCCGAACCAGTAATCGAGCAAGAAACACCTAAAGTTGTAAAAACAGAAATAAAATTTGCTTCTGAGTATGACAATAAGCCAGATCCTGTTTTAGAAAGCAAACCAACAGAAAACCCATCAATATCTACTACAAAAGATTCTACACCAGAACCCAAAGTTGCGACTAAACCTGCGTTTGATCTTTCCATCCAAGCAAAAATAGGATTTGTGTTAGTAGGAATTTTAGATCATTACGATGATATTTGGATTTCAATAAAAGAAGATATGAGATATTCCGTCGAACACATGGATGGAAGAGTATGTGAATTCTCAGTTGTCGAAGGTAAGATTAAATTTACAGTAGATTCTTTTTCAGGCATTTCTACAAAGATTAAATCGGAAATACAGAAGAAATTTGTAGAACTATCAAAGCTAATATAATTTTTTTTTTTCTAATTTTTTATATATTGGAATTTAAATTTTAAGCTTTTTTCTTTATTATTATTAAGAATAATAGTTACGATTCTAAATGTTATAGTTATTATTTTTAAAAAAATAATTTTGTAAAATTATGAAATTCAAAACAATAGTAGTTCTATTTTCTGATTTAGAGGCCACCCCAAAAAGGCTCGAAATGATCGATATCTTGTCGATATTTTTTGGAAATATAAAAAAGAATAAAAATTTTAAGGATTTAGATAAAATAATCTATTTGTTGCAAGGTCAATTAGTTTCGAATATAAAACAATTTCCAAAAATCGGTCTTGCAGAAAAAATGATAATTGAGGCGTTATCTTTACATTCTGGGATTGGAAAAAAAAAAATAAAAGAAGTTTTAATAAAAATTGGAGATATTGGGGCTACTGCTGAATTAGTATTAGCAAAAAGGAAAAAGCAGAAATCTCTATTTGATTTTGAAAATAAATCTAGTGAATTGCAATCTTTATTAGAAATTTCTGAATTATATTCTTCTTTACAGAAAATTGCCTTAAGTGAAGGAACAGGATCGCAGGATGTGAAACTAGGAATTTTAAGAGGTTTAATGAGTAAAAGTTCTCCTTTAGAGACTAAGTATCTATTACGCATAATTACATCAACTCTAAGAGTAGGCGTATCAACTTTAACTATTATTGATGGGTTAGCTTTAGGGTTTACTGGCGTTAAAAAGAATAGAGAATTAATTGAAAAAGCATATAATTTGCATCCTGATTTGGGAGATATTACAAAGATTTTAGCAGAAAGTGGTATAGAAGAAATAAAAAAGGTTACTATCAGTTATGGCGTTCCAATTCGAAGTATGCTTGCCTCTCGGGTGTCTTATGGAGAAATTATTGAAAAAACAGGTTCACCTTTAATAGCAGAATATAAATTAGACGGAGAGAGATTACAAATTCACAAGCAAGGAAAGAATGTTTTACTCTTTTCACGGCGATTACTTGAGATATCTGAACAGTATCCAGATGTTTGTCAAATTGTACGTGAAAATGTGCAAGTAAAAAACGTTATTATTGAAGGTGAAGTTGTTGCTATGGATGTTTTTTACGAAAAGATGCTTCCCTTTCAAGTTTTAAGTAAAAGAAGGAGAAAGTATGACATTGAAGATGTTTCAAAAGAAGTTCCTGTCAGCTTATTTTTATTTGATTTGCTAAAAATTGAAGACGAATCCTATATAGAAAAACCATTCCTTGAACGACGTAAAAAATTAGAAGAAATTGTGAGGGAAAGCGATGAGATACATTTAGTTAAATCCGTTTTAATAAATACAACAGAAGAATTATTAGAATTTTTTAATGAAGCACGAAATAATGGAACGGAAGGAATTATAGCAAAATCTATTAAAGAGGAGTCTATATATCAAGCAGGGAATCGTGGTTTTCTCTGGATTAAGTTAAAGGGTTTGGAAGGAGGCAAATTAAGAGATTCTATAGATGTAGTATTAGTTGGTGCTTTCTATGGCAAGGGTCGAAGGACGGGCGTTTATGGAACATATATAGGTGCTGTATTTGATCCTGTGGATAATAAATATATTGCTTTTACTCGATTCTTCTCAGGGTTAACTGACGAATTATCAGAATCCTTAACAAAAGATATGGAACAATATAAGGAAAAAAGAAAACCTAATAATGTTATTTGTGAAGATATTCCAGAGATTTGGTTTAATCCAAAAGTTGTAATTGAAATTATCGGTGACGAGATCACTGTTAGCGAGAAATTTTCTACTTTAGGATATTCCCTGAGATTTCCTGTTTTCCAGAAATTTCGACCAGAAAAAGGTCCAGAGGATATAACTACCGTTGAAGAAATTAAAGATTTGTATAAATCTCAATAAAGAAAGAAAGCCTTTATTTTAAATATAAATCTGAAGCCCCTTTTCCTCTAATTTCTTTAAAAAAGTGGGATAATTATTAAAATTATTTTCTCCTAAATATAATTCTTCTAAAACAGCAAGAGATGAGATTGATTCTGGAAGTACAGTTAGTTTGTTCCTAGAAAGGTTTAAGTTTTTTAAGTTTTTTAATTTTCCAATTGTTTCAGGGATCGTTTCTAATTTATTGTCGCCTAAATTTAAGGTTTCTAATGAAACAAGTGATCCTATTGAGGATGGAACGTTTACTAACTCATTTCTTTCAAGATCTAACGATCTTAATGATAATAGGTGATTAATTGAGGAAGGGAGAGCAGTTAATAAATTCCAACTTAAATTCAACGCTACTAAATCTTTTAGAGCTGATAGAGATTCTGGAAAATAAGTTAATTTATTATCATGAAGATTTAGAGTTTTAAGGTTTATTAAATTTCCAAAGTCATTAGGTAATAGTGCAAGTTGGTTTAATCTTAAATTTAAATGCTCTAATAATTTTAACGAACAAATTGAGGTTGGAAGAACTTGAAGTTCATTCTTCCAAAGTAACAATTCTTTAAGTTTTGAAAGCAAACCTATATTATCTGGAAGTTTATTTATATTATTTACATTTAAATTAAGATATTCTAACGAATTTAAAGAGTTAATCCACTCTGGAATTTCTGTTATTTGATTGTATCTTAGAGTAAGCTTTTTAAGAGCTTTAAGGTGTTTTATAGCGAGAGGCAATTTTGTTAACCCTTTAAATATAAAATCTAGCTCCACAATTTTACAACTATCAATAGTATACTTCAATCTCCAATAAGTCTTTTTCAAGTAAATTAATGTGAAATAATTAATTAAAATGTCCGCTAATTCCATACAAGTAAATGCTTTCACGCCCTTGGCAAAGCTTAAAGTCTGAAAGCTAATTTTAAAATCGTTATCATCGATTTGATTTATCTCGTGAATCAAGATTAGTTTTGTAATGTGTACATTTCTTTTTTCTAAGTTATTAATTATAGCTATTAATGAATCGAGAATTGTAAACAAACAAGTTTGAGATTCTTCGTGATGAAGGGCCCATCTTAGTGGGTTCAAAGCTTTGTCTTTAAAATTATACCGTAAAATAAGAGCAGCTTCGTTTCTGATTTTTTCATATGTATCCGAAATAAGTAAATTTTCAAAGAAATTAAAAATTTCTTCCTTCTTTATGCTAGTATTTTCAAAATTATCCCCAATTATTCTTAAAATTTTAAGACTTTCGTAGCGGTCTTTAACTTTTGTACTATTTTCTATTAATGTGATGAGTTGTTTAACTGCCGATGATACATCGATTATTTTATTGTTAAATTCGTTAAATATCTTAGTCGGTGTGCGTCTCGTAATGTAAATCACTCAACTATTTATAAATTATCAATCCATTTTTTTCTAATTTACCCAAAAAATCGGGTGTTTCTTCAATATTATTAAAGTTTAAATCTAGAATTTTCAATGATATAAGATTTTCAAGAGATTCGGGAAGTTTTTTCAATTTATTCCCCCATAAACTCAATATCTCAAGAGATTTAAGAGATCCCACATATTCGGGTAAATTTTCAAAACGATTCCAACTTAAATTTAAAACTTTTAAATTAATTAACGAGCTAAACGACTTAGGTAAAGAAGTTAAATTATTATTCCATAGAGTTAATTCTTTAAGACCGGTAATTTTACCAATTGATTTAGGAAGTTCAATTAACTTATTATCAAATAATTGTAATATCTCTAGTGATTGCAACGACCCAAGCCAAGAAGGGAGTGAGGTCAATTTATTTCCTCCCAAACCCAATTTTTTAAGAAATTTAAGAGGTTTTACCCATTTAGGAAGTCTTTCTATATTGTTTAATCCCAAATCTAATTGCTTAAGAAAATTCATTCGCTTGAAGGAACTCTTTAATTTGTTTAGATCGTTTCCGTGCAAATCTAAGACTTCTAACTTTGACATATTTTTTATTGTTTTTGGTAAAGAAGTTAATTCATTAGCTCTTAAATCTAGATGTTTTAACGACTTTAAAGAACCAATAGAAAGTGGTAATCTTTTTAGTTTATTATATCTCAAATTCAACATATTTAAATCCGTTAATGAACTAATAGAGGGAGGAATTGAATTAATTTTATTATAACTCAAATCTAAATGAATCATTGAAGTTAAAAAGCCAATAGATTTAGGTATCATAGTAAGTCTATTAAATTTTAAATCTAGAATTTCTAACGATGTTAAAAATTCTATAAAATCAGGAAATTTGTTCAAAATTGTCCATCCAAAAACGTGACTACTAACATCAGATAAATCTAATTCAAAAATCAGACCCTCTTTTACCTTAAAATTAATTTGACCAAATCTTTTTTCCAGATCAGCGACAATAAAATAATTCTGGATAATTCGTGAGAGTTCAAAACTCGAGAAACTTTCAATATCTCTTTTTTTGAATAAGAGATTTAAATTTTCAATTATTTTCTCATTTCTTATTTTTTTTATTTTATTAATTAACAAGGACTTTGATTGAGGAGTATCAATTTTTCCTAATATCTTTGAGATTGCTAACAAACATTTTAAGGATTCTTCATGTTTCAAAGCCCATCTCATTGGCTCAAGAGCATTATCCAAAAATAGCTTTTCTATGGCACTAATTGAATTAAATCTTATAGATTCATGAGAGTCTGAAATGAGTAAATTTTCTAATAGTTTGAAAACATCATTAGATTTAGCATCAATCTGAGATAGGGTATTAATGCTTTCAATTCTTGTATCTAAATTATCACTATTATCTATAAGCGATATTAATTGATTTATCGCTGAAATTTTATCTAACTTCTTGTTCTTGTAATTTTTATTAATTAATTTTGGAGATAATTCCATTAATTCTCGAAATTTGGTTTAATTATTTAAATTTTTTATTTTAATACATTAAATTTCTAATTTCATTTTTTAAGAAATAAGAATTATTATAATTCTAAAAATATTTCTCTAAAGCCAGCGCTTTAATTTTACTTATTGTGGGGTAGCTATTTTGTTTATCCCAACCTCGTTCATCATAATAATCATCCAATAATTTATTGGCAATATCTTGAGTAATAATTACTTCTCCGTAAAAATCTTGGAATTTAAATACATTTTCTCCCATTTTTAAGGGTTTAAACCATCCACTAGGGAATTTATCGTCCTTTCGAGAAAAACCTTCCTTCAAATTCATTAACTTTAATAAATTCCAAGATCGTTCAGCCGATAGTCTCAATTCTTCTCGATGTAAATTGAATCCAGTAATTAGATTGTATAATTCGGTTACTAATTCTAAACTAAAAAATCTATTCATTTGAGCTCTAGCGCACAATCCTAAAGATGTTAGAACAGTGTACCAATCTTCAGAGTATCTGGTTAGTCGTCCAACATTTACACCCATTTCTTTTTTGGGTGGAGTAAATAATCTAGAGAAAGCGGTTTCTGGGATGCCCATCCGATTAAAATGGCTTTTCATTTTATCCAGATTTCCACCAGCGCCAACATATGTCGGTGATCCGCCAGAAGCAACATGAGCGCCTTTAGGATTTACTACTTGTTCGAATTCCATCGTTCCTAATCGCAAAAATCTAGGTTCGAATATAATATCTAAACCTTTTACTGTAAGCATTTCATTTGAAAAAGTTTTATTTTCCTCAGCCAATTTTTTCCACCCATCTGCTAATAAATCCCCAAATCCTTCTCTTTTTGCTGTTATCTCAATTAGATGATGAAATGTCTTATAATCCCGCTTCCACTCAATACCTAGTTTTTCATTGGTGAGGATATCTCGTTCGTTCATTTTACTTATGAATTCGAATAGCGCGGTCATAGTTAATGAATCCAATCCATATCTACTTATTAGATCAAAAGCTTTTATGGCTTGGTCGTATGTGTCTAGCCCATCTACAGTAAACATCAGTAAGGGGTTAATTATTGAAGATGTGTAAGTAATCAAACTGTTAAATTCTCCTTCACGTATTTCAAGAATATCTTTATCAGCCATAGGACAAGATGGACAAGCAATACGTCTTTTTTTCATTTTTTTTAGGTACATCCTATCGCTACATTGACGGGCTTTTTTCTTTTGCCCTTTTGCGTTTAATAACATGCCAACTGGCAAGCTTCTTAACATACCCAATTCAATCCACGAATTTCTATGAGGATATTTACGAATGCGCTCAATTAAACTTTTATATAATTTATTAAACTCTTTTAGTTCTGCTATTGGAATCCCTTTTGTCCCTTGAATCAAAATAGCTTTAAGGTTTTTCGACCCCATAATTGCTCCAAGTCCCCCACGCCCTAAAGTTGAGGTTTTATCTATTAGCGTCATCGAAGATTTGACAAGATTTTCTCCTGCTTGTCCAATAGCAATTACTCCACTTGAACCATGTTTCTTCTTTAAAAAATTAGTTGTTTCAACAATATCTTTACCCCATATTACTTTAGCTTTACATAATTCAATATGATCGTCAGATATAAGTAAATATACTGGATTTTCTGATTTTCCAGTTATAATTATATGATCAAATCCCGCTTGCTTCAAGTTAAACGCAAAACTCATACTTCCACAAGAATTAGCAACGGCTCCAGTCGCCGGAAACTTTGAAATTGCAACGGTTCGAGAAGAACCAGGTACAATAGTTCCTACTAAGGGTCCAGTTCCAAATATTATTAAATTTTTTGATGAAAATGGATCTGTTAACGGTTTGAATCGATCAGCAAAAAGTTTACAATTCATCCCAATTCCGCCAACGAACCTTTTAAGGTCTCTGACATCTTCATTAATAACTGATACTCTATTTTCCGTTAAATCAATGTCAAGTATATTTCCAGTGTAACCATACCAATTCGTTATTTCTCACCCTCCTTGATTTCTAAGGCTCCATACAGACAATAATTTGCACATTGCCCGCAGTGAGTACATCCATCCAAGAACGAGATTTTTGGGATCAATTCGTAGACATCAACAATTTGAATAAAGGCTTCAGTAGGGGAATATTTATTCTTATATATGGAAGAACAGATCAATTGACAGATTCTACATCCTGTACATCTTTCCTCATGTATAATTATCTCAATTAATTTAGATTTTACCAAATAAATCAAATCTTTAACTTACTTTTACAAACTTGTAATTTTAATTAGGTCCACCATACATAATGTGTAATAATTTGAGTTTTTAATACATATAGCTTTTTAAGAATTATGTTAAAATAAAAATTATATCCTTTCAATCATCATTCCACCTAAAATGATGGGTCCACCAGTAGAATTATATATTTTCTCGGCTTTTTTTAATTTGTTTTGACTATCAGAATGAATTCTAAAGATTAAATCTCCTTCCTTTATTCTTGCTCCTTGCTTTTTAAAAATCTCAACACCAGAATATTTTGAATGGGGACAACCAGTAGCTTTAGCTATACTATTAATAATTGCATTATTTACTCCAGTTATATGCCCAGCTTTAATAGCAAAAAATTCTTTAGAATGGGGGCCAATTTTAATATCTTTGGGTTTTATTTCTGGATTTCCTCCCTGAACTTCGATTATTCTTTTCATTTTTTCATATGCTTTACCAGAACGCAATATTTCTTTGGCTAAGCTTTGTCCCTTCCCTTTCTGAGCTTTTCCGCCCATTTCAAGCAATATACCCGCTAAATCAGTTGATTTCTCAATCAAAGAATTCGGACCTGCAGAATAATCCATAAGCAAAGTTAACGCTTCTTTAGCTTCTAATCCTGGACCAATTGCGTGGCCAATTGGTTGATGGGCAAGAGTTAGGGCACACTCCACTTCAATCCCCACATTTTTTGCAATTTCTTTAAATAAATAAGCAAATTGTTTCCCATTATCTGGAGTAGGAAACTTTGTTCCCTCGCCAACGGGTATATCTAGTACGAGTTTTTTAACTCCAAGAGAAAGCTTTTTAGTAAGTATAGATGGAATCATAAGCCCAACTGGATCCATATGGAGTGGACGTTCAATTTCGATCAATATATTATCTGCAGGTGAAGTATTTAGAGCTCCACCCCATATAATGCACGCTTTTTCTTTCGAAACAATGCTTTTCAATTTTTCAGCATCAAATGCAATAGGAGCCAGAACTTCCATAGAATCAGCAGTTCCTGAGGGAGAGGTTATAGCTCTTGTTGATGATTTTGGAATTATTAACCCGGTAGCTGCGACAATCGGAACAATGATAAGCGTAACCTTATTTCCCGGTACACCACCTGTCGAATGTTTGTCATAAACATTCGGTCCAAAGTCGAAAAGCGCTCCACTTCTCGCCTCAGCAAAAGTTAATGCTGTCATCTCTTCGTTATCCATGCCATTTATAGACACCGCCGTTATAAATGCTGCTAAGTCGATTCTTGATAAAGAACCAGAGACTGTATCATGAATTATACTATTTATTTCTTCAGTTGTTAGTTTAGCCCCTCTTATTTTTCTCTGAATATATTTAAAAGAATCAGGCGGATCTGCGGGTTTAACGGATATCATTATATTGTCAACTAAATCCTGTTTTTCCTTAAGGATATCTAAGAATATTCCGATCTCTCCAGGATGAACCAAAGAATTAGAATAATCAATTTGAAGTATTGCCACCCAATATTTATCTTCAAGGGATTTTGATTCTATGTTTTTTACGATAATACGTTCGCCAGCTTTCTGTCCTAATTCTTGAGCGTCTTTAATATTAAGAACAACATCTTTGGTATTCCCAGTTTCGAAATTTATTTCTTTTACTTTTAGCTTCATAATATCAAAATTTTGTGTAATTAATTATTAATTAGAGAGCTTGATTAAATAAATTTAATTGAAATTTATACAATTATATTAGGATTTTTCGATTATTTTATTTATTCATTTTAATAAAATTAATTAAAAACCATTAAATGATTTGATATATGAATAAGTTCGAAAAAGCTCAAAAAGTACTCCACGAACTGAAGAGCGATGGTTGGTTAATTGTTTGCAGCGAAGACAGCGATATTAATTCGCGATTTCTAATAGGAGTTGAATCTCACGCCCGGCACTACATCTATGTAGCAAAAGATGGGAAACATAAAGTCCTTGCCGTCGAAATGGAAGCACCTATGATCGAGCGTTCTTTAAAAAGCAGAGGAATTGATGTTGATGTAATAACCTATAGATCTTTAAAGGATTTAGTTTCTTCGTTAAGTTCAATAATTAATAAACCACGTATAGCTCTGAATTTTGGGGAAAGTAATTTAAGCGCGGAAAGTACGGCATATGCGGATTATATTCGTGCTGGAGATTATTTTTCGTTGAAAAAGTTGGCTCCTCAAACGGAGTTTATTTCAGCAGCACCAATAATAGATAATTTAAGGAGCGTTAAATCTTCAGAGGAATTAAATGACTTAAGGAACGTGTGTAAAGCAACTATAGAAATCTTAGATACGATACCGGATTGGGTTAAAGTTGGTATGGCAGAAAAAGAAATCAAAGCAAAAATTGAATACGAATATATGAAGTTAGGAAAACCATCATTTGGAGCGATTGTTGCAACTGGAGCTCATTCGGCTGATCCTCACCACAACACATCCATGAAAAAAATAGAACAAGGAGTTTTATTAATAGATACTGGACTACAAATTAATGAGATGTGTTCTGACATAACTTGGACATTTTGGGTTGGCAAACTTCCTACGGAAGAATTTATTCGCGCGTATCACGTTCTTTATGAATCGAAACAAGTGGCTAATAAATATTATACTGACGGTACCCCAAACAATATGTCCGCTAAAAAATGTCGCGAATATTTATCAAAAGAGGGGTACGATCATGAAAAACTATTTTTCCATGGATTAGGACATTCGTTAGGTTTTGAAGCGCATGACATTGGGGAAAGGATAAGTTGGAAAATGCCTGACAAACATAAACTTAAAGAAAATATGGTATATACTAACGAACCAGGTTTATACTGGACAGGTAAATGGGGAATAAGATTAGAAGACGATATAATAGTGGGTAAAAATGAATGCGAGCAAGTTACTGCCGTCCCAAAAGAACCAATTCAAATATAATTAAAAGAAAAGTGTTATAATTTTATAGAGAACGGAAAATCTTTTGTTTCTTCTATTAAGTTTTGATCAGTGTCCATAAATTTTAAATTTATTTTAATTATGTAGTCTCCTGCTTCAATGGGTTTAAGACTAATTTCCCATTTTAGCTCTTCATTCGTCTTCAACGAAAAGATTTGTTTATTAATAGTACCCCTCATAACTTTCAAATCTTCGGGAAATTCGACGTCAATTTTTACATCTAACGCTTCTCCTTTGCCTTTATTCTCAACCACAATTTCTAAGGGAAAAGTTTGACCAATGAGAGGAGGTCTTAAATTATTAATCGATGTGTTTAATGTGGTAGGAGGAGAAATTAAATGTAGTTTTATCGATTGAGTTTCGTAAATAAATATTAAATTATTGTTTAACTCACACGTTAAAAACATAGGACCTATTATTGGATTATCTACTTGAAAATGTGTTTTAAATGCGAATTCTAAGTGCGTTTGTTTTCCAACTTCAATTCGGAAAGGAAATTTTGATTTTTTGCTAAGAGACAAATTATCTGAGAGATTTACCGATAATTTTGTTATATTGAATACATCTAATTCATAATGTAAAAAAGAGTCTTTTAAAACTTGTAAGAGATTTGAAGTATCAAAACCCAAATTCAAATTTATAATTTCTTTAGTCGTGTATGTTTCTTTATCTAATTTAAATGTAATGTTTATTAAAAGCTTAAATTTTGTTATTAGTAATGCGTTCTTTAACAATTTTAATTCAGTTTCTCTGAATTGGTAACGCTCAACATTGTTTTTAATTTTATCGAGATATTTTAGATTTTCATCTCTTAGCGCTATTGTTAATTCAGAGACGAGCTTTATTAGAGAATGTTCTTTAAAATATTTTTTATCAACTCTTTTTTTAGTTCTTTTTATAAAATCTAAACCCGCATTAGGAGAGCCTTTAACAAACGAGCATAAATACGATAATACCGAAAATATTACGAAATTTGAATTCCTATCGCTGATATTTCTCAATTTAGGAATTAAGTTAATAATCTCTTTATAAATTTGGTTAGCTTCTATAAACTTACTATCTTGTAGACAAGCCTCTCCAGATTGTCTGAATAACTCTAAACTAGTGTCAAATTTCTCTAATATTATAAATGATTTTGCACCATTAATGAAACAGACTTTTGCTTTTTCAAATTCATTTAAATTAAGATACGAGTTTCCCGCTACATGGTATTTTTTACCAGCTTTTTTAAATTGTCTAGCCTTAAACAGTAGCTCAGCTCTTAAAAATTGATTTTCCGCAACTAATCTTTGGTCCTTTCCCATTAAAATCCTTTCCCATTAAAAAATTATTTTTTTAAAAATTATTATTATAAATTCATTGTGAAATTAAAAATTAAGTGAATGGTCTAAATTTTCTATTATAATCTTACAAAGAATAAAACCTTTTAATAAAAAAAAATTTTAATTATGGATTAAAAAGCCATCAGAATAAGAATAAAAGCCACCATTATGATCGTTCCGCTAACTGGTGTCACCCACGTATATATTACAAAGCCAATTAATAATACAACCCACCATGCATAGGGCACCTTTATGTCTATTTTATCTTGCAAAGTTAAAAATAATATTATTGCAAAAACGAATCCAACAATAGAAAGGGCTATATTAATAGGTGACCCAGAAAGAAGTAGCATTTCAGATTCATATATTAGATAACACGCTCCAATTAAAGCGACAATTTTAGATTCCGCATAAGTTTTCTTTTGACTCAAGAGTTCTAGTAATGCAGCTATTAAAACCAAAATACCTGCAAGATATCCAC
>Ga0209345_10004932_pt1 | contig 12621 bp, 11 predicted proteins | sample Cruoilmetagenom7_FD_187294 | JGI IMG/M metagenome (GOLD analysis project Ga0209345, IMG submission 187294) | Oil polluted marine microbial communities from Coal Oil Point, Santa Barbara, California, USA - Sample 7 (SPAdes) (version 2) | ecosystem: Environmental > Aquatic > Marine > Oil seeps ...
ATGAAGATATATGCATTATTATAGAATCCAGTAAAGACTCGTATATTACTAGTTTTAAAATCTATTTTAAGACTAACCTTGAAATAGATTTTGTCGATTTAGCTAAGCAAATATTACAAGTTGTTAATACAGATAATGGTCTTAAAGGGATAATTTTAAATATTAGATCAAATTTAAATTTTAATCTATCGAATATTTTAGATTGTATTGAACATATAATTGAAAGAACAGATGAGGACAATCATATAGTTTGGAGTTCTACAATTGATAATAAAATAAAAGATTATATTGAGGTAACGACTATAGTGTCTGTTTAAATGTTATAAAGAAAGAGTTATTTGCCTACTGTAGACTTGATACTTTGGCTATGGTTAGAATTTGAAAACGATTACATGAAATTATAAAGGAAAAACAAGATGACTAAAGAAGGTTTTTTGAGTGAATTGAAAGATGATAAAACATATATATTAGATGTTATCCAGCATTGTAGTTTAAAAGATGTAAGTAAAAGATTACAAGCTGATAAAGAAGTTGTTTTAAAAGCAGTAAGTATTGATGGTAATAACTTAAAATTTGCTAGTGAAAAACTAAAGGATGACAAGGAAGTTGTTTTTGAAGCAATTGACGAAGATGGTTATGCTTTACAATATGCAAGTCAAAGATTGCAAGCTGATAAAGAAATTGTTTTACTGGCAATAGACAACAGTTGTGGAAGTGCCCTAGAATATGCGAGTGAAGAATTAAGAAGTGATGATGAAGTTGTTAGGATTGCAGTTCTTGGTAACCTTAATTCAACTGTTAAAAAATATGTGAGTGAAAGTATAGATGATGGAACTAGAGAAGAAATAGAAAAATTTTCTGAAGATTGGAATAACTTTTGTAGGGGAGCATATGGGGATGCTATGATACAAGAATTAAAAAAAGAATATATAGAAACTGGAGCAATAAAAAAATTACTGCAAAAGAATGATATTCACATATTAGATGCTTTTTTAAATAACTGGGATAACATAGAAGAATTTTATTCCAAGTATTATAAAAATGGCTATCCAAAAGTAGTGATTTGTGGTATTAATCCAGGTAAAAATGGTGCTGGGAAAACTGGTGTTCCATTTGTAGATTTCAACTCATTATCTAAACTGCTTCCTAATGTTAATGAAACTGATATAGAAAGGTCAGCTCAATTCTTTTATGAAATAATTGGACATTTTGGAGCAGAAAAATTCTTTGAAACTTTTTATGTTACTAATGTATCGTGGTTAGGTTTTATACAAAATGGTAAAAATGTAAATTACTATAATATGCCAATAGAAGTAAGAGAAGTGATTTTTGATATCTATAAAAGTGAAATTGATGCAATTAATCCAACTGCTATAATAAGTCTTAGTCAAGAAGTGCAACAAACTAATAAAGTTCTGTTTGAGGGAGATGAAAACATTGAATTAAAATCTTTACCACATCCAAACTATTGTGCTTTTCCAAAAAATAAAGATGCTTGTACAGAACAATATATATCTTTACTCTCAAAATATATACATTAATACAGACATAAAGATGTCATTAAAGTAAATTAAACTTCTATAAAATATAGGAGTTTAGATATGCATATTAATGAGAGACTACTACAACAAGCTAAAGAAATAGTTTTAACTGAAAAATATTTTTCAATAAGTTTTTTACAAAGAAAAATGGGTGTTAGCTATAGCTGTGCAGCTAGTTTGATGTATATAATAAAAAGAGAGCTGAATAGAAAAGAGCTAGGATATAGAAGACTAATATCAAAGAAGCACAAAAAGATTTATTATATTAAATAGCATAGATGAAATCATAAGTAATATCCAGACAGCTTAATATAAAATAGATACAATAATAAAAATAAATAAAGAGTAATGTATGGCATATAAACATGACTACGATAAAACACTAATAAGATTAACTATGATGTTAAGTCGTATGAATGATGGTGAAGCACTTTCCGTCAAAGAGATGGCAGAAGAATTTAATGTTTCTACTAGAACAATTCAAAGAGATTTAAATGAGAGGTTAACTTCATTTCCAATTTATAAAGATGGTAGAAAATGGAGAATGGCAAAAGGTTTTAAGCTAGAGAAAACAACAAGTATTGAGAATATTATTGTTTTAGATATTATAAATAAGATGACAGAAGGTATTGGTACTAAGTTTCACTCAAAAGCAAAAGTACTTTTATCAAAACTAAAAAATGAAGATTATAATCCTATATATACTAAACTCAATATAGAAGATATAACAGATAATTTAAAAGAGATTCAATTACTAGAGTCTGCTATAAAAGATAGATGTTTAATAGATTGCATTTATGATTTTGAAGAGTATAAACATAACATTATAATAAAGCCACTCAAGATAGTTAACTTTGAAGGTTTTTGGTATCTTATTGCACTTGATAGCAGAAATAATGAATTAAAAAAATACTATTTAAAAAGTATAAGTAATATTAAATTAAAAGATGAAATATTTGAAGTGTCATCCAAATTAGATACTGTTTTGGATGAATCAATTTCAATATGGTTTGATGAAAATGAAGAGCCTTTTGAAGTGACGATAAACATGTCGAAAATAGCAGTAAAATATTTCAAACGAAGACCAATATCTAAAAATCAAACTGTAGAATCAGTATATAAAGATGGAAGTATGGATGTAGTAGTGAAATTAACTCACGAGATGGAGATAATACCTCTTATTAAATACTGGGTACCACACCTACGAGTAATAGAACCAATTTGGGTTCAAGAGATAATAGATGATGATTTAAAAGAATATTTGGGTCAATAATAAAGTTATTAAGTTTATAATAGTTAAACTACATCAAATAAAATTACAAGTGTTTTGAAATAATTGGAGAGTAGAAAATGGCTAGTATAGTAGATAAACCAAAAGAATCAAAAGAAAATGATTTATTAGAGATTGAAAAATATACGAATGGACTTATAGCATATATTGAGTCTTCAGCTACACCTATGACGATTGGTATTCAAGGTGAATGGGGAAGTGGAAAAACATCTTTACTTAATACTATTAAAGAGGACTTATGTGATAAAGATGGATCTAAACACTATCCAATTTGGTTAAATACATGGGAATATTCTTTACTATCTACTCCAGACGAAACACTGATTAAAATAATTGTAGGACTTATTGAACAAATAGGTTCCTTAACTAAAAATACTTCAGAGGAATCCTTTAAAAAAGTATCTTCATTAGGTAAGTCATTATTAGCTAGAGCTTCTGGTGCTGGTGGTATGCTTGGAATGGCAGCTGGTGTAGCAAGTGATGTTACTAACTTAAATGAAAGTAGTCAGGAAAATTCTATTCGTGAGCTTAGAGAATCTCTTCAAGTTGTAATAAATAAAGCGATAGAGAGTTCAGATAAACAAGCATTTATTTTTTTCATAGATGACCTTGACAGGCTTGACCCTTCTATCGCAGTAAATATACTTGAACTTATTAAAAATCTTTTTGATTTAAAAAACTGTATTTTTGTACTTGCTATTGATTATGGGGTTGTGGTAAAAGGACTTCAATCTAAGTTTGGGGTAATGACAGAAGAAAATGAGTGGGAGTTTAGAGCATTTTTTGATAAAATAATTCAACTACCTTTCTCTATGCCTATTTCCAGTTACAATATCGAAAAATATTTAAAATCTCTTTTGGTTGATGTAAATTACTTTGAAAAAAGTGATTTAGAAAATGAAGACACATTAAAGAAAATAGCTGAAATAGTAGGGTTTTCCGCTGGAACCAATCCAAGAGCTTTAAAACGACTTGCAAATTCTGTTTCACTAATAGAGATTATTCGTGGTAATGAAAAGATTACCCCTGATGAGAGAGTTATAGAGTTTGCACTTATTTGTATCCAAATAGCGTATCCTATTATATATGGTCTTATACAAAAAGAATCTGACTTTACTACTTGGAATGAACAATTCGTTTATGAAGTTCTAAAAAATAAAAAGCCAGATGAAAGCGATTTAATTATTTTAGAAAATACAGATGAGTTTGATGAAGAATGGGAGCAAAATGTTTGGAGAATATGCCAAGTCAGTACTTTCTTAAAACAAAAAGTATATCAACTTTCTAAACTTTTAAATTTTATAAAGAAAAATATACCTAGTAAAGACATGAATGAAACTATTGATAAGTTACTTCGTATGTCTTCTGTAACCAGTGTTAGTGCTGAAAATACACTTAGTATTTCTAAAACAAGAACTCCACGAAAGAAACAGATGTTTGAAAGTGCCATGGAAGAGTTTAGAGAGGATGAATTATTAGAACAATACTCACAATATTTTGCGACAGATTATATATCAGCGATAAAAATAATTTCTAAAAAAGATACAGGTAATCTCTTTTTATCTATAAATAAAGATAGTTTAAATTTTGACTTTTGTATTTGGATTAATTACTCAAGTATAGTTATTTATGTTAACAATAAAAATGCAAAATCTCGTTCAAGAAAAGAAACTATAAAGTGGTTTGAGAAGCATTTAAAATCTGAATATCAAAATATGAAATTGAATGATAATAGTGGTACAAGAAAAGAGATAGTTACATTAGATGCTATACAATTAGAAGAGGGAATATCTCGTACAGATGCTATTGTCAGATATAAAGAAATTGTAAAACAAACTCTTGATATATTTTTACCAAAAATATTTGAGTAAAATAAGTATGAAACCAAATCTCTTTAACTATGCAACAAGCGAACTAAGTCAAGATGCCATAATTTGTTGGCTTTTGGAGTGGGCAAGAATAGATAATGAAATAATTGATAAAAAAATGCATAAGTTAGGTGTGAATTTTATTGATTCTTTTTTTAATAAATTTGAGAACATCAATAAACCTGAAAAATATATAAATATTGAGATTAAGAAACAGTATAAAAACATAGATATTTTATGCATCATAAATAATGAGTTTGCTATATTAATTGAAGATAAAACCAGCACAAAAAATCATTCTGGACAATTAGAAAAATATCTAAAAGAGGTAGAGGAGATTTTTCATATAAGCAAAATACTACCTATATATTTTAAAACAGGTGACCAAAGTAGTTATAAGCGTATTATAGAAAAAGGTTATGCTATATATTTAAGAACAGAGTTTTTAAAAGTACTCAACTCTACAGCATATGATAATGAGATACTCACTGATTATCATATGTACTTGCAAGACATTGAAGATAGTGTAAATAGCTATAAAAAATTTATTTTAAGTGATTGGAAATGGAACTCATGGAAGGGCTTCTATATAGAACTGAAAAAAGAGTTAAAAGAAGGTAACTGGGATTACGTAGCAAACCCTTCTGGTGGATTTCTTGGTTTTTGGTGGCATTTTATGGGTAATAACGAATGTCAGCAGTATTTACAAATTGAATCAAAATATAATAAGAAGATATCTGCATATGATACAAGTTTATGTATAAAGATATCAGTTGCAAATCAACAAGATAGAAAAAGACTCAGAAAATATTGGTATGAAAAAATTAAGAATAAGAGTGATGACTTAAACTTAAAGTTTAAAAAGCCATCTCGTTTTGGAAGTGGAAAATATATGACTATTCTTGTTCTAGAAAATGATTATAGAGAAGTGGATCAAGAAGGTATTGTTGATATTAAAAGTACAGTTCAGTACTTACATAAAGTAAAGTCACTTATTAACGATGTCCAAGAGAATCATTAATTGAGTATCTCAAAATATATTAATGTCAAGAATGAGTTTGTTTGCTTGTTACAAACTTGGCACCTTGGTAATGGTCAGGATTTGGAAGAAGCTTTACAAATTTATTTTATTAAAAAGGTAAAATATTAGAATGAATAAAAATGTTTTAATAAAAGAGTATGAAGATGAAGGTTTAACAATTATAGACTTTCACTTAGGATTGAGGTTAGCACAACCAATATTTCTTAATACAATAGTGGCAGCATTTATTTTTCTTTCATATTTGGTGTTTTTTTACGCACTCTATATGATGTCTATTACAGATGAATCAAATTATAAAATCAATATTGGTATTTTTGCAATTCTTGTAATATTGCTTGCTCGATATATCGCTAAATTTCTTGCATATACATTTGTTTTGTTATGCTTTGCCTTGCTGTCAATAGTAATTCTTAATATAGATCATCAAGGTTCTTTAGACTTTATTTTGAAAAGTACTTTGACTGTAACTATCTTATGTGGATTATTATTAATGGCACTTATCTCTACTATTGTTGTATATCGAACTAATCGTAATATAGTAATAAAAGATGGAGTACTAAGTATCCCAGCTAGTGATGTAGAACAAAGTATTTTCGCTTATATTATATTGAAACCATTTTGGGGACTGTTCTATAGACGCAATATTTTACTAGAAGAAATTGTAAGTGTAAAAAATGATGGATATGGAAGTAAAACGAAAGATATATATCCAATAACAGTTACAGATGTAAATGCATCAAATAGATTGGTATTTACATCAAGGCAAAAACGTGACGAATTTAAAACTAAGATATCTATTTTACTTGGATTGAGAGATTCTAGTGGATCATCATTTGGAGAAAGTGAATAGTGGTATCTATAGTCGAACTAATTGGAACTCCTACAAGAGCGGCTGTCGATAAGCTACCAAAACCATTCTCAAAAAAATATAAAACACTCTAAACACCTTAGAAACAAACAATTCTAACCATGTCTATACACTTAACTTGGAGTGCATGTAAGCCTCAGGTTGAAAATAAGAGCAATAAAGCGGTCACTAAACTTCGCTATATTGGGAATAAATACGGTTTATTTATTCATAGCTGTAAATAAGTTCCTTAACCTGTAGGTTTTGGAACTTTCTCTAAGTTTCAAACAATGATATAATTTTAATGACTATCGGTTACTGACACAAAACTCTGAACGGCCTCTTATGATGGGACTAAAATTCAGGGTTAACCTTAACTCTTAGATAGTTGACCATGATACACTTTATAATATTCAGATATAGTACCTACACCAACCTTGTAATCAAAATAATCAATCATGAATTGGCGTATATAGTCAATACTAAGTCCTGATTTTCTCATTTGTAACAGATAGCTATCTATTTTACTCAACTCTTTAAATATTTTATTTTTATGTCTATTGTCATGGTATTGATGTATAAAATTTTCTACATTCGCTTCTAATTCTTTAGGTGTGTATTCATTTAAATCAATGATATTTCCTTTTTTAAAAAACACTATTACCCCTTAATATTATCTAAAACCCACTATAGTGGGTTGCTGTAAAAGTATAACAAAAATATACTCTCTTTTCAATATATGGAAAGAGGTTGTATTAACATGAATGAATCTATCATATCTTCTGATGAAGAGATATTATATATGTATCGGACTGTTGGAAAGAATGTTAAGCTACACCGCAAAAAGAAAGAAATGAGTCAACTTCAACTATCTTATGCATTAGGTTTTAAGTCAGTTAGCTTAGTTTCTGCTGCTGAACTAGCAAGTGATGGCAAGCACTTTAATTTGGAACAATTATTTAAGATATCCAAAATCTTAGAAGTTGATATGAGAGATTTAATAGCTTTAAATTAAATACTAAGTTTAAGTACATGGCCCAGGATATTAAAATTCTACACACTAAAAACTACAAAAGACTGTAATAAAATACGTTGTAACTCTATCCAAATCTTTCAATTTCTTCATAATTAGTTATGTTTGGGTAATACTGGACAGAATACATATATTTTTAAACTAAAATTAATTGTTATTAATATACAGTTAGCGTGTATACGAACATTTGCTATAAATATAAAGAGAATAATGAGTATAAAGTTAATAAAAATAAAAAATTTACTTTCATTTGATAAGTTAGAAATCAATGAGCTACAAGACATTAATTGTATTGTCGGTAAAAATAATGTCGGTAAATCTAATCTCCTTAAATTAATTAGTTTTTTTTACAATAAACTTGAAAATAAAAGAGAATTACCACCAGCTTTAAATTCTAAGTACAGCTCGGCCGGAAGTATATCTATTTGTTATGATATTTCACATATTTCCAGAATTGTACAAGCAAAGAAAAACAAGTCAAATCACAATCTACCTTATTTTAAAGAAGTGTTTAATTTATTAGTTAATCCAAGTAATAAAAAGAGTATCGAAATTGTTTTAACAATACATTCTAATGAATCTATAAGTTGGAATATAAAGGATACTAAGTTATTAAAAATAATTAGTGATCTATATCCTTTTTTTAGTATTGAAACAAGACATATAAATTTACATGATTGGAATAATATTTGGTTTTTAATAAGTAGGTTGAAACCTTTTAACCCACATAAAGTAAAACAACAAAAGATAATTGACTTTTTTGAAAAAGAAGTTTCAGGGTCTAAAGATATTAAATATAACAATTATGGAAATTATATAACAAATATTGAAGATAGTCTTGAAACAGCTGTTTATAACTATAAAGAAAAAGTTTTAAGCTTTGTTAAGACTGGACTTAGAGGACAATCATTTTTAATAGATGAAAAGCAACTTGAAACAGAATCTGATGGACTTAATTCATATACATTTGTTAAATCGTTCTTATTATTATTAGTTTCACTGACAAGAAAGAGCTATATTACACCTATTCTATATATTGATGAACCAGAAACAGGCTTACATCCAAAGAAAAATGAAGAACTGATAAACGACTTGTATGATGTAGTGGAAGACTACAGTCAGTATAAAACACCAATGCCTCAAATAATTTTTTCCACACATTCACCAAATATTGTCAAAGAAGTAATAAAACTTTTTGATAATAACCAACAGATTCTACACTTTTCTAAAGATAAAAGTAATAATACAAGCGTCAAGAAAATGAATTCTACCTACTCAGATAAAAGGTTTTTACATATATTTAGTGATAATGAGGCAAGATTATTTTTTAGTAACTTTATACTTTTTGTTGAAGGTGAAACCGAAATAGAAATTTTTACGAACAAAGCATTGTTAAAAAAATTTCCAATATTAAAAGAGATTGATGTTTATAAGTCTAGTAGTAATGTATTAGGTGCACATGTTAACCCTGATTATTCAAATACAGCTATTCCTTATATTTTTTTGTTTGATGCTGATAAGATTTATACGTTCACTGATGACCAGACAGATACTAATCTTAAAAAAATAAAATTATTAAATAGTAATCCAGAGTTATATATACTTCCTGATGGAAAAATAAAAAAATATGACGAAAAATTTAATGATTTAATTTTAAAATACCAAAAAGGTTTTAATCAAATATATAGAGATACTGTAAATAATCTACAAAATATAAAAGATATTAAAGATGAAAAGTTTACTTTTGATAATGGAAACTTTAGGGTTAAAGATTTCAATAAGTATACAAAATTGGTACAATATTTAAAAATATACCTTTTAAATAAAAATGTTTTGTTTTTGCATACAACTATAGAAGAAGCATTAATTCATGAAAAATCTGAAGGTCTTTTTTTTACATGGATGGAAGATGAAAATAACTTAATAATAGATGACTTTTTATACGAAAAAAGAGAAGTTAATTATAGCTTTTCTCTTTACAAAAATAGAAAATCAATAGGTGAAACTGTTCTTTTTAATTCGAGAAAAGTTATAAATAAAAAAATTATATATAAAAAACTAAAACATTCGGAGTATGTATTAAATTTTCTAATTGACTACATAAGGGTGATGTATTTTCATGGAAAATTTGAGCTATTAAATAATCAAATTCTTAATAACTCATCTTCTTTGATTCATGAAGTTAGCAAAAAACAGATCAATGAATTCAAAAAAATGAAAATCAGTTGCTATAAGAAGTTAAAGAGTTTTGGTATTAAGAAAGACAAGCAGATTGAGCAGTTAGAAATTACATTTGATGCTTATCTTGAGGTTTCAAATAGTACTAAAGATTTGAATAGTCATATTAATGATTCTATTAATAAATTTCCTTTATCAAAACAATCTAAAACAAGTGGTTGGGCAACAAATTTTTTAAGCTTTGCTATTAGTGAGATAGATAACAATTTGGAGGAAAATGAACCGCAAAAAAGAGAAAAAGAATTTAGAAAAGAATTTAGTAAAAATTTTGGAGAACTTTATGGTATTATTACTGCTATTGAAAATAAACTTTAATCTGATAGGGAAGGGATTTGATTGCTTTCAAGTAATTAAATGTATGCTTGACATATCTAGCCCTAAAACTACTATACAAACCGACCATGTAACCGAATGCAACTAGGTATTTCCCACATGGTGAGTTCTTGTTCTTTGTATCAGGTTAAGGTTTAAAATGAGTAAAGTTAATTTATTAAGCTTATTTAATGCTCTCGTACAAAATGGAACAGTCCCTACACTTCAAAAAGAAAATATCAATGAGTTTGTTATTGGAAAAAACTATTTTTATCAAATTGTTACTAACGAAAAATTTGTACATGCCCAGAATGTAATCAATAAAGTTTTTCAAGAAGCCATACCTATTAATAATGCAGCTGTAGCTTTTAGAAAAAAACTTTCTTATTTACATTTATTTGAACCTCATAGTAAAAACTATCACTTTTTAAGACTTGATATCAAATCATTTTTTCACTCAGTAAATATTAATGATGTAAGAAGTGTATTTCAAGCATATTTTGAAGAAGACTATATTGATGAATATATGATGCAGTCATTACTTGACGCATTCATAAATATTGTTACCTATAAAGTACCAGATGATAGTCCTAATGAAATATTTAGAGGCAAAGAAATTCTTCCAATGGGATTTGTGACTTCTCCCGTGATCTCTAATATTATATTTCGACAACTTGATATTCAAATACAGAAGCTTTGTTTTTCAAAACAAATCATTTATACAAGATATGCTGATGATATGCTATTTTCTATGGACAAGAGTAATAGTTATGTTCATTCTGAAAGTTTCATTAATGAGATTAGTATAATTTTATCCCAAATGAATTTCAAGTTAAATAAAAATAAAACTGTTAAAGCTAAACATACAATCTCGCTTAATGGGTATACAATTCAATATTCAAGGTTTGAAAAAGAATCCAAAGAAAATCAAATTAATGAGGTTAGACTATCCAATAAGAAACTACAGGTTATTAAAAAACTAATACATTATATAGAGATTGAAAATATACATCCAAAAGTAATTTTAAAAAAATTGTTTAACTATACATTACCATTAGGAATTCCTGTAGAAAAACTCCCCATATATTATAATCACCAACTTTTAAATAAGTTAACTGGATATAGATCTTATTTGGTATCTTTTATAAAATTTAATGATCAATATAAGTGTGCCCAAGAAAGTACAATAAAGAAATATTTAGATTTAATATGTGATTTAGACAGAATCATTGGAACATTATAATGGTAATATTGGAACAAGTATGAATAGGATAGAACTTTTTTTGAAAGGAAATGTATGAAACTACTATTATCAATAATATTTTTAACTACACTATTGTTCTCAGCTAATGAATCATTTTCTAAATCCAAGAAACAACTTCGTAAAATATACCAAGGTCATCAAACAACTATCTACTGTGATTGTAATTACAATTATAAAGATAAAAAGAACATGATAGTTAGAGACTCTTGTGGATATAAACCTCGTAATGAATATACTAAAAAAGGTAAAATCAATCAAAGAGCAAGACGTATAGAGTGGGAACACCTTATCCCCGCAGAAAACTTTGGTAGACAGTTCCCATGTTGGAGAGATGGTAATGAGAAGTGTGTAAAGAAAAATGGGAAGCAATATAAAGGTCGTAAGTGCTGCACTAAAGTAAATAAAAAATATAGACTAATGCAGGCAGATATGCATAATCTCTTTCCAGCAGTAGGCGAATTAAATGCTGATAGAAGTAATTTTAGATTTGACTTTGAGTTAGCTCAAGCAGATCGTTACGGTAAGTGCCAGTTTAATGTTGACTTTAAACAAAGAAGAGCCAAAGTGAGAGAAGAGATAAGAGGTGTAATAGCAAGAGATTATTTATACTTCAATCAAAAGTATAAGATGAAACTCTCAAAACAAGAACTTAAAAAGTATGAAGCTTGGAACAAACAGTACCCTCCTAATGAATGGGAGATGGAGAGAAATAAGAGAATAAAGAAGGTTCAAGGAAATAGTAATTCTTTTATAGCTTATAAATTACAAAAAAAGTAAAAATATGGAATACATAGAGGGATAAAATATTCCATAATAAGATACATTTGTTTTATATTTGTGGAATATGTAAAAAAATGCTAAAATGGAATGAAATGCCTTATTTACTGATATTCCATATAAATTTCCACTCAGACGTAAGTTCGAATTACCTCACTTCTCTAAAGGGGTACTTGAAGCTTTAAGAGAACCAATGGAAGATTCAAAAATACGAATATCCAGGGTTAATTCTAAGATTGAATATCCTGCTGAATTTTTGTTTGTTGGAGCAATGAATCCATGCCCATGTGGAAATCTTTTAGATGAATCCAAAGAGTGTCGGTGTAATGAATTAGAGATTCAAAGATATAAAAATAGACTCTCAGACCCATTTTTGGATAGAGTAGATATTAACGTGACAATGCAAAA
>Ga0209345_10004934_pt1 | contig 12618 bp, 12 predicted proteins | sample Cruoilmetagenom7_FD_187294 | JGI IMG/M metagenome (GOLD analysis project Ga0209345, IMG submission 187294) | Oil polluted marine microbial communities from Coal Oil Point, Santa Barbara, California, USA - Sample 7 (SPAdes) (version 2) | ecosystem: Environmental > Aquatic > Marine > Oil seeps ...
TTCCCATCCCGAACACGGAAGTTAAGCCTTTATATGCCAACAATACTTTGGGTAACTAACCCACGGGAAGATAGGTCGCCGCCAGGGCTTTTTTTTGTATAAGTTATTAACTCTTAAAAAAATTAGGTAATCAATCTGATATTTTGCTTATGTAGATGATATAAAAGAGATAAAAATTTACTTTTAACTCATTCTCACATGCCATCGTGGCATGTTCCAAGACTGATTCTGAATATGACATCAAGGTATATTCTATGCATCAACGACCGCTTAAAATAAAGATTTGTTTCTTCATAAAACAATTTTTGAATACATTATTTACCGTGCTAAGGTTTTTTTTGTGATTTTATCACTATCCAGCAGCTTAAGGATTTCCTCAAAAACTTTGTATGCAGGTGTTTTCTCTAAATTGGAAATTTTTACTACATCGTCCCATTCAGGGGAAAGTTTCTCTATTTTATCTGAATAGAATCTTTTTATTCTTACGTCATTATCTTTATATTTGATTAAAAAGCTGTCGCTATTTAATGTTATTCTATCTTTTTTATTAAATCTTAACCCACCTGTTGTTGTTTCGGAAAGTAGTATTTCTGCAAATTTCTTAATATTTTTTTCCTGTGTTAAGATGGTTATTTTATATGCAGGACGTTGTTTTTTTGTAAATATAGGCGTAAAAAATGTGTCAATAGCCTTTTCTTCCACAAGTCTATTCATTATGTGCCCAAGATTTTCACCTGACATATCATCAATATTGCAATCTATCTCAATAACTCCATCGGAAATAATTGCATCTTTTTTTTCTTTTGATTCATCAAATAATATTAGGCGAAGTAGATTAGGTATTGCGTCAAAGATCTTAGTGCCTGTAGAAAAAACAGAAGAAATTATATTTCCATTGAGCTTGTAAGTGAAGGAATTGCAAAAATGCTTTAGGATAGCCGCTCCTGTGGGAGTTGTTAATTCTTCAAATATTTTCTCCCTTTTTACAGGTACACCTTCTAATATATTCAATGTGGCAGGAGCAGGAACCGGGATTATCCCATGTGCAGTTTTTATCATTCCGCATCCTATTTTTGCAGGTGATGAAAAAATGTTTTTTAGATTTAACATATTTACCATATAGGATGTCCCTACTATATCAATTATTGAATCAATTGCTCCTACTTCATGAAAATGTACTTCATTTATATTTTGTGAATGAATTTGGCTTTCCGCATTTGCAATTATGGAAAATATATCGATACTGTCTTTTTTAATCTTTTCCTGGAGCCTAGATTTGGTGATAAGCTGTTTTATACTTTTAAAGGTTGCATGGCTGTTGATAGTATTACCCATATGAATATTTAATCTGGATGCACAGATGCTGTTTACCATAGATTTATCTTCGGTTAATGATATTTTCGTTTCAAGAAGGTCTGAAATTATTTCACTTAAATCTTTATATAGAGGATTTAAGGAAAGAAGAGCTGAAAGAAACATATCTCCTGATATTCCGGCTATTATGTCAATATATAAAGATCTCAAATTACTAGACTCCATAGACTAAACTCCTTGGGTTGAATAGAAATAACAGATATTATTTAAATAGCAACTGCCACATTTAGGTGTTTTTGCCGTACATATTTCTCTGCCAAATGCTATCATCTGGTGTGACCACATTGTCCAATTTTCCCCCTGGATTAGATCCATTACCTCAAATTCTATTTGAACAGGATCATTTGATGTAACTAACCCTATTCTATTTACTATTCTTTTGACGTGAGTATCCACAACAACCCCCGGTTTATCAAAGCAATTCCCAAGTACTACGTTCGCAGTTTTTCTTCCTACTCCGGGGAGTTTTATAAGGTCATCTATAGTCTCAGGGATGTTGCCTGCCCTATTTTCTATGAGTTCTAAAGATAATTTTTTTATATTTGCTGCTTTATTACGATAAAAACCTGTACTTTTGATATCAATCATCAGTTCATCAATATCAGCATATGCATAATCCTGTATTGACTTATATTTAGCAAATAGTTCTCTGGTCACTATATTAACGCGTTTATCTGTACATTGAGCACTTAAGATTGTGGCAATAAGAAGTTCTAAAGGATTAATATAATTAAGTGTACATTTAGCGTTATAATATTTATTTTTAAGAAAATTTGTTAATATAGTTGCTCTTTCCTGCCTCGTTGTTTCACCAATTTTCATTTATCAATTCCGTATTTATCCCATTTCTTATCAACAAGATCAACTATATCTGTTCTCATTATTATATCATCTGGCCAGTTTCTTAAATGCCCCTCTGATTCCCATTTTTTTGTTGCATCTATTCCAATTTTATTCCCCCAGAAAGGGGTTGGTGATGAATGATCAAGAGTATCAACAGGACCTTCGGTGACCATTATATCTCTTTTCCAATCTACATTATTTCCCATCCTCCATAGGACTTCTGAGGTATTTTGTACATTTACATGTTTATCAAGAATAACCATCATCTTGGTAAAAGATAGTTGCCCTGTTCCCCAAATAAAATTCATTATTTTTTGTGCATGTTTTGGATATTTTTTTTCTATTGAAACAAATAGAATATTATGGAAAACACCTTCAAGAGGAAGAGCCATATCTATAATGTCAGGATTCTGTTTTTTTATTAGTGGTAAAAATATTTTTCCCGTTGCTATACCCATATAACAATCCTCCATAGGAGGCTTACCAACAATGGTGGTTTGATAAATAGCTTCTTTCCTATGGGTTATACACTCTATATGAAAAACGGGGTATTTGTCAGATAAGGAATAATATCCCGTATGATCACCAAATGGCCCCTCTTTTCTTAGTTCACCAGTCTCCACATATCCTTCCAATACTATTTCGCTGTTTGCAGGAACTTCTAGGTTCACGGTTTCACATTTAACCATCTCCACGCATTTTCCTCTTATAAATCCTGCAAGTAGCATTTCATCAATTCCATCAGGCGCCGGGATAGTTGCTGCGTATGTTACAGTAGGATCACCTCCGATAGCTACAGCGACTTCCATTCTATTTATGCCAGCATTTTTTAGTTTTCTAAAATGATCGGCTCCATGATGATGCAGATGCCAGTGCATTCCTGTGGTATTTTTGTCATATATCTGCATCCTGTACATACCACAATTTCTTATTCCTGTTTCAGGGTCTTTTGTAAAAATTAAAGGAAGGGTTATAAATTTTCCCCCATCCTGTGGCCAACATTTTAATATAGGAAATTTTGTAATATCTACTTCATCCCCCTTTAAAATCACTTCTTTACAAGAACCTGTTTTTACAATTTTTGGAAAAATACCACTTAATTCTTTAAGGGTCATGAGCATTTTGATCTTATCTAAAAAATTTTGAGGGGCGTTTCCATCTATAAGATTTATCGCTTTAGCTCCTAATTCATCCAGGTTGTTTGTTCCAAGGGCCATTTTCATCCGTTTTTCAGAACCAAGAGCGTTTATAAGTACAGGGAAATCACTCCCTTTAACATTTTCAAAAAAAAGTGCTGGGCCATGCTTTTTAGAAACACGGTCAGCGATCTCTGTGATCTCCAGATTTGGATCAACTTCAATATTGATTCTTATCAGTTCATTCTCTTTGTCCAGTTTTTTTATAAAATCTCTTAAATCTTTATAGGCCATTATATTTCCTCACTTATCATTTAATACAAAGGGTTGCATCACATATACCAAAGGTTAGAGGATTGAAGATCACTTTTCTAAAACCTGCACTTAATATCATTTCTCTATAATCCTCTCTGTCTGGGAAATTATAAACTGAATCAGGTAAGTATTTATATGCTTCCCTGTCTTTTGAAATCATTCCACCAATGGAAGGAAGAATTTTTGTAAAATATAATTTATATAGCGCGCTGAAAAATAAACCATTAGGTTTAGAAAATTCAAGTATACATAATTTCCCATCTTTAGATAATATATTATTTATTTCCCTCAAGCTTTTCTGTTTGTTGCTGAAATTTCTAAATCCAAAAGCGATAGTTATTATATCAAAAGTATTTTTTTTAAGTGGAAGATGCTGTGCATCACCAGCAACAAATACTGATTTCTCATTTTTTATTTTAGCTATTTTTAACATACGTGTACTAAAGTCAATTCCTACAGGTGAAATGTCTTTCTGAATATTTGTGATACTATTTATCATATCACCTGTTCCACAGGCTATGTCCAGTACCCTTGAATGAGGGTTAATATTAAGGAGTTCTACTGCTTTTTTTCTCCAGTATATATCTCTGCGAAAGCTTAAAAATCTGTTAAGGAAATCGTAATGGCCTGAAATGTTGTCAAACATTCTCTGAATGTTTTTAGAAAAATTATCCATATTAGCTCTTAAAGATGTTACTAAAAAAGAGAATGATTTTCAATAAGTAATGCACAACTGTTATGCATTAATGAAAAAAGAACTGATTAATAAAATCTATTATGAGTTTTGTTTCAACTGTTTTTTATTCTTATACATTTCAATGTCTGCAAGACTTATTAATTCATGTATAGTTATATCTTCACCTGGTATATATTCTGCGTATCCTCTGCTTACAATAATTTTATAAGGTTTTAATTCCTTATCATTAAACGTATCTATATCTTCATCTATTCTATTTACTATCTTTTTTGCTTCTTTCTCAGGGCAGTCAATAAAAATAACAAGAAATTCATCTCCTCCCAAGCGGCATACTATGTCAGATTCTCTCAGGTTATGTTTAATAATACTAACGACAGTTATAATCATAAAATCACCTTCTTTATGACCATAATTATCATTAGTGTCTTTTAAATTATTGATGTCAAAGTAGCATATTGTAAGAATTTGGTTTTTTCTTTTAGATAGTCTAAAATATTGTTCAAGCATTTCCAGTCCGGTTCTACGGTTTAAAACACCTGTCATCGTATCGGTTGTTGCGTATATTTTTAGCTCTTCTTCGTCCTGTTTTCTCTTAGTGATATCCCATCCTATCAGTAACAATCCCCTTACCATACCGCTTTTGTGGAACAGAGGGATCTTTTTTATATCGAAATGCTTGCTTTCATTATTTTTAGATATGTATTTTACTTCTTTTTCTATGGTACCTTTTGTCCAGACAGATGGTTCTATATGGTAGAAAGAATTAAAGATATCTTTATCACAGATCACTAGCTTTAAAAGTTCATCTTTTCTTTTGCTTCTGTAGGTTATATCATTTAGCCCAAAAAGTGTTAGGTTCATTTTGTTAGAGACTAACCACCTCTCATTTTCATCTAAAAGACAGATCATCCCTGGCATTGAATCGATCAATATTCTCAAATTTTCTTCACTTTCCCTCAATGATGTTGCAATTTCACGTCTATTTACGATCAGGGAGGCGACTACTATAGATATAAATAATAGCATCATTAAGAAAAAACCCTGCCTTTTGATGAATCTTTTCATAAGTGACAATAAATTTAGATGGGTTAAACTGGTAGCTTTAACAAAGGAAACTACCTTCCATTTTTGAAGATATTCATGGGACATTTTATCATTGGCAGGTGATGTTTCTAGTTGTCTAATTAGAACGTTGATTGTTGTATAAGTAAAAAGCCCCAGTTCATTATAAAATTGTCCCTCCTTTTTTTGAGATATATATCTACATAAATCCGGGTGAGTATTTTTAAAATAATCAAGTCCTTTATTTTCAAACTTTAGCCCTGATTCTACCGCATTTTTAGGATCTAACAGGACATTAGTTTTTGTATTTATGATATAAATGGATGATAAGTCTTCAGTTAACATCTCTTTTAAATGTTTTATAAAGTTGTTTCTCTTAAAAGAGAGGACAACTATCCCTTTTTTCTCACCAGCAGGGTTAAAAACAGGTGTTCCAAAACTGATTGTTGTTCTGTTGTTATCATGAGGGACGTTTTGTTCAATATTTATATTAAAAGGGGTTATATACACTTCTTTCTTATCAAGGAGTAAAGTTTCCATAAAAAAATATTCTCTCCCCAGAAATAATAGTTCATCTTTGGGTACCGAATATGCGGCCACAATACCTTTTTCTAATCTTGCTTTTTCCATGCCGGTATAATCAATAAGTTGGTATTTGCTATAATAATCTTTGTTGGATATAAATTTTAGATGGTTGTCTGTTAACGTTTTGAGTATCAAATTTCTTCTACTGTTGGCTTTAAACTGGAACCTATTTTGTTCTGATAGGTACATAAGATCGCTTATAACGTTTTTAAATACAGCTTCGAAATAATTTTTTTGGGAGAAAACTTTTTGATATTCACCCCTTTCCAAAAGTTGGTTTTTTGCATTTAAGTCGTGCTGATATAAAGAATATTCAAAAATGAACAAGAGCACTATTGCAGGAATAAATACTATGATAATGTAATAAATTACCATAAACTGACTTTTTTTAAAAAGCCTGTTTTTTAGGGACAATAATTTTGTGCAAAGGTTTTTAAGATTCATATATTGTACTTTATATGCTCCTATGATGCAGTGTTAACTAATCTTAAACTAGGTAAAACAATCATACTATATGTTTGTTTTAGCCTTTTATAATTCTCACAATATCATTATAGAATGCGAAAAAAGTAAGTGCTAATATAAGTGCCAAACCTATCATCTGCCCTACCTCACGCATTCTGAGATTAACGGGTTTTCTTGTTATAGCTTCAATAAGATTAAAGAAAAGATGACCACCGTCTAAAATAGGTATTGGCAATAAATTTAGAATAGCAAGGTTTATACTAATGATGGCAGTGAACATAAGCAAGCTGTTTAAACCTGCCTTTGCTGTATCTCTTGCCATCTGAAATATAAGTATTGGTCCACCAATATTATCTGCAGGAATTACCCTGCTTACCAATTTAACAATACCCACTAAGGTTAGTTTTGTTACTTCATAAGTTTTTTTCAGCCCAAGGGAAATAGCTTTTGCGGGGTTATACACCACGTTTATTGTTGTTCCATCGGGTTGTATCCCTATAAGTCCTACTTTAACATCCTCTCCAAAGATATTTTTTGTTATACTTATTTTTGGGATAATATTAACATCTAATATCTGTTCATCTCTTTTGATTTTAAATAGTAGTTCTTCCCCAGCATGATTTCTTATTATTGTACTCATTTCGTCCCAAAATTCAATTTTAGTGTCATTTATAGACAGTATGATATCTCCTTTTTGTAAAAAAACGTTTGCAGGCATGTCTTCCTGAATAGCCCCCGCTATAGGCAATAATCTGGGTACACCTATTAAATAAACTACAGTGAAAAGTAGCGCAGCTAGTATAAAATTGAAGATAGGACCAGCTGAGATGATTGCAGTCCTGGCTTTTAAAGATTGTTCATTAAAGGAACGCCCTTTTAATCTGTCATCGTCATTTTCATCAACCTCACTGGGATTTTCACCATACATTTTTACGTATCCGCCCAAAGGGATCAGAGATAAAGCATATTCTGTTTCTCCCCATGTTTTTGACAGTACCACAGGGCCAAATCCTATGGAAAATTTTTCAACGTAAACACCTGAAAACTTGGCAAAAACAAAGTGACCAAGTTCATGAAAAAATACCAATACACTAAAAACTATTACAGCTGCAACTATACCCATTATTTTTTCCTCTTTATAAGATCTTTTGTCTTTTTTCTAGCTTGCCTGTCTATTTCTATTATTTCATTAATGTCTAAGATATCTTTTGGAACAAAAAAATCCAGAACATTTACAATAATGTTTGGTATATCTGTAAATGATATCATTTTTTTTAAGAAATATTCAACTGCAACTTCATTAGCAGCATTTAACACAACCATTAAATTATTTTTATTCTCTTTTAATATATCGTATACAATGGACAACGATTTATATTTTTTATAGTCAGGTTTATGGAATGTAAGGGATGATATTTTTTCCAGTTCAATATCCTGGACCCCTGAAAATAGTCTTTCTGGGTATCCCAGTGCAAAGGAGATGGGGCTGCGCATGTCAGGGTATCCCATTTGGGCTATACTGCTGCCGTCATTGAAAGAGACCATAGAGTGAATAATACTCTGTGGGTGGATAAGTATATCCAGTTTATCATAGGGGAGATTAAATAAATAGTGAGCTTCTATGATTTCCAGACCCTTGTTCATCATTGTAGCGGAATCAATTGTTATTTTCCTACCCATAGACCAAATGGGGTGTGCAAGTGCCTCTTCTACAGTTATGCTATCGAAGGAATTGGCATTCCTGTTTCTAAATGGCCCTCCACTGGCAGTTAGAGTGACTTTACTCAGATATTTGCTATTTTGCCCCATAAGAGATTGAAAAATTGCCGAATGTTCACTGTCAACAGGGATAATCTTTTTTCTTCTAGCTTTTGCCAGGGTTGTAATTATTTTTCCACCGGACACTATTGTTTCTTTATTAGCTATTGCAACATTTATTCCCGAAGAAAGGGCTTCGTAGGTTGGTATTATGCCTGATAATCCTGACGAGGATACCATCAACAAATCAATCTGTTCATTTTTTATCAGATTTATTATTTCTATTGCACCATATAATATTTTACAACCTTTTGATGGTTTTAGTTTTGCTTTACCAGTGATCACAGCATATTTTGGATTTAAATCATCTATCTGTTTTGTTAGCTTTTCTGTATTTGTATGGGCTGTAATAAATACGATGTCAAATTTGTTGATATTATGTTTAATCACATCAACAGTTTGGGTGCCGATAGAACCGGTTGAACCTACAATGGCTAATTTTTTCATATGCTAATTCAAGCTAAATGAGATGTAAAAATATAAGATAGGGAATGCCATTAGTAATGAATCAATTCTATCAAGCATCCCTCCATGTCCAGGGAAGATAAATCCACTATCTTTTATGCCGCTTCTTCTTTTAAACATTGATTCCACCAGATCGCCTAGTATCCCGGCAGATATGATTAGTAAGCCTGAGAAGAAGATGTCTATATATGGCATTTCAATAAATAATACTGCATATAAAAAAGCAATTATTAAACCTCCAATGTAAGAAGCGATTAAACCTTCTATGGTTTTGTTAGGGCTTATCTTTTTATAGAGTTTTGTTGTACCAAATTTTGAGCCTATTAGGTAACCAGATGTATCACTAGCCCATATAATAAATAATATATAAAAAATATAATGAATATTTTCAGTTTTAATCCAAAAGATAAAAGAGAGAAAAAAGGGAATATATAAGACAGCTACTAATGTAAAAGAAATGGTTTTATATGTGTCTGTTAGGGGCTGATTACCTAGTAGCTTGATTGTGAAAGAAAGCAGCATAACAGCAAAAATCGAAAATAATATAAGATCCTTATCTTGTAAATAGAAGGAAACAGGTAGCAATATTGTTCCTGTGACCACAGGCAGTACAAGTATTTTTTGCCCTGATGATCGTATTAATCCTACAAATTCAATATTTGCTATTGTTATGAATAATATAAGAATTATTAAGAAGATAAAATCACTAGAATATATTATTATTAAGGCAACAATCGGTATTAACAAAACAGCAGTGATTAGTCTTTTTGCTATATTACTTTTTCTAAGCGTCATTTTTTTTCAGGATGTAATTGTTCATCTGTCATACCAAACCGCCTTTGTCTAGCCATATAATCCACAATAGCAGCATCAAAATCATGATCACGATAATCGGGCCATAATGTATCTGTAAAATAAAGTTCTGAATATGCAAGGTTCCAAAGCATAAAATTGCTAATGCGTTTTTCACCACTAGTTCTAATAAGCAAATCAATATCTGGTACGGATGGATTATACAGATATCTACAAAATAGCTTTTCATCAAGTATATCTATATCGCTTTTTTTGCGCATAAAATCTTTCATTATTGCTTTTGCTGCATCAACTAATTCTTCTCTGCCCCCATAACTGAGTGCCATATTTAATACCATTCCGGTATTTTTTGATGATTTATCCATAGATGTTATTAATTTATTGCGAATCTTTGAAGGTATGTCTAATAGCCTCCCAGATGTTACAAACTTTATATTTTCCTCAATTGCTTCCTCTAACTCAGTATCTAGATATATTTCCAACAGTCTCATAAGCTCATCCACCTCACTTGCAGGTCTTAACCAGTTATCAGTTGAAAATGCAAATAGCGTTAGGTATGATAAGGGTTTCAGGGATGCGTGTTTAATAATATTTTTTATAACTTTAATTCCTTCCCGGTGGCCTTCAATTCTTGATAAGTTTCTTTTTCTAGCCCATCTGCCATTTCCGTCCATTATTACTGCAACATGTTCGGGTAGTTTATAATTGCTCATTATATTTCCAGTATCTCTCTTTTTTTGTTTTCTGTTATTTTGTCTATTTTATTAATAATTTCATTTGTAAGATTCTGAGTTTTTTCATAAGCTTTTTTTGTTTCATCTTCAGCTATTTCTTTATCTTTTTCCAATTTTTTGATAACATCATTGCTTGTTCTTCTTTCATTTCTTATGGCAACTTTTGTGTCTTCAGCCATTTTTTTCACCAGTTTTACGATTTGTTGTCTTCTTTCTTCTGTCAATGTTGGTACAGGTACTCTTATTATCGTTCCATCGTTAGATGGATTAAAACCAAGCGTGCTATTGAGTATAGCTTTCTCAATAACTGGGATTGTTTTGGGATCCCATGGCTGAATGGTTATCATTCTTGGATCAGGTGTATGCAATGTGGCGATCTGATTTACAGGTGTGGGGTTACCATAGTAATCAACTTTTATGTTGTCAAATAATGTGACAGTAGCCCTGCCTGTTCGTATCCCTTTGAGCTCATCTTTAAAAAATGTGACAGTTTTACCCATCTTTTCTGCGACTTCATTAAGAATATTGTCAATCATATTATTCCTCCACTATAGTGCCGATTTTCTTGCCTAGTACTATATTTTTAATGTTATCTTCCTTATAGATATTAAAAATGATAATAGGTATCTTATTATCCATACACATACTGATTGCAGTGGAATCCATGACTTTTAATCTTTTATTTAGAACATCCATATAGGTTATTTTATCAAACTTATGAGCAGTTGTTGTTTTAAGTGGATCTGCGGTATAGATCCCGTCAACTTTTGTAGCTTTTATAACAATATCAGCATTAATTTCAGAAGCTCTCAATGTCGCAGCAGTGTCTGTTGTGAAATAAGGACTTCCTGTTCCTGCAGCAAAGATCACAATTCTTCTTTTTTCTAAATGTCTTATAGCTCTTCTTCTAATGTAAGGTTCTGCAATTTGTCTCATTTCAATTGCTGTCTGAACCCTCGTTGGAATTTCAATGTTTTCAAGTGCATCTTGTAAAGCAAGGGAATTGATAACGGTAGATAACATTCCCATGTAATCTGCAGAAACCCTATCCATGCCTTTTGCAGATTCTGATACGCCCCTGAATATATTGCCTCCTCCAATTACAATGCCTATATTTACGTTTAGGTCGTGTGCTTTTTTTATCTCTTTTGCAAGGTAGGAAACAATTTCTCCATCGATTCCATATTTTTGTTTTCCCATTAACGCTTCACCACTAAGCTTTAATAAGATATTTTTATATTTTAACTCCATAGTACGATGTGTCTCCCCACCTGGTATTTTGTTAAATATTATCTGATAATCTTGAACATCCTATTAAATCTTATATCAAAATCAGGTTTAAATTGCCATGACCAATATATAATATAAGCTTTCCCCTTTATCATTTTTTTATTTACAAAACCCCAGTATCTGCTATCAAAACTTGAATCTCTGTTATCGCCCATAACAAAATAATAACCTTTCGGAACAATAAATTCTTCCATATTATCTCTGGGATTATTGTCTAAATAGTAAGTTGTATATGATGAGAATCTGGCAAATGTTTCATCAATTTTTTTATCATTTCTGTAGATTTGTTTATTAACTATTTTTATTTTATCACCAGGAATACCTACAACTCTTTTAATAAAATCTTTTGAGGGATCCATTGGGTATTCAAAAACAATAACATCTTCATTTTTAGGGTCATTAAACAGGTAAGCCATTTTATTTACCAAGATATGGTCACCTATCAAGAGAGTTGTTAACATTGATCCTGAAGGTATCTTATAAGCCTGAAAACAAAATGCCCTTATAATCATGGCAATAACAAATGCAACGACTATTGAATCAATAGTTTCCTTAAATCTACCTTTTTCATTTTTTCCCAACGCAATCTCCTGTTATATTTAATCCTCACCGATTTTTAATATAGAAAGAAAGGCCTCTTGAGGTACTTCAACACTCCCTATCTGTTTCATACGCTTTTTACCTTCTTTCTGTTTTTCCAATAGCTTTCTTTTTCGAGTGATATCCCCACCGTAACATTTTGATGTAACATTTTTTCTAAAGGCTTTTACGCTTGATCGGGCTAATATTTTACTCCCGATAGCGGCCTGGATAGCAATATCAAACATCTGTCTGGGGATAACTTCTTTTATTTTTTTTACTAATTCTCTCCCTTTATAGTTTGCGGTTTCTCTATGAACAATTACGCTTAATGCATCAACAGGTTCAGAGTTTAATAATATATCAAGTTTTACCATATCCGCTGGTTTATATCCTGAATGTTCGTAGTCAAATGATGCATACCCTTTTGAAATAGACATAA